>Ga0209749_1002443_pt1 | contig 12267 bp, 9 predicted proteins | sample EPASupsiteSAE347_FD_187267 | JGI IMG/M metagenome (GOLD analysis project Ga0209749, IMG submission 187267) | Bioremediated contaminated groundwater from EPA Superfund site, New Mexico - Sample SAE3-47 (SPAdes) (version 2) | ecosystem: Environmental > Aquatic > Deep subsurface > Groundwater >... | reverse complement strand
CCGCCGATCAACAACGCATCCTGGACTTATTGAAGGTGACTTTGTAGCCAAAATAATGAAATCGCAAATCCGCTTCCCGCCCCCATCACTATTGCCTAAATCTCGCTTCGAGATAGTGGAATTTGCGTTTAAAAAAACATGTCCGGCGAAAAAGCGGCCGTAAATTATCCGACCTTCAAGGAAGCGGCCTATGAGTTGAAAATCGTCGAGGCGGCCGTAAAAAGCAGCCGGGAAGGCAAGTGGCAGGAAGTTAAATGAGCGCGCCGGGCAAACCGGCCTAGCCCCTCAAAAATAGTGCTAATTGTCAATTCAAATTCAATTGACAATTAGCATAAACTGCTTGACTGCAATTATTAAATTTATCATCATGTGTTCATGACTCGACAGATTGCCATACGTCAAATGACAAATCGAATTGCGAAGCGATTTAATCCTGAAAAAATCGTGTTGTTCGGATCGTATGCGCGCGGTGCCGCCGGGCCGAATAGCGACGCTGACCTTTTGGTTGTTATGTCTGTTCATGGCAATCGTCGTAAACAAGCAACGGCAATCGACAAGGCGTTGATGGGTATTGATATGCCGGCCGATATTATTGTGGCTTCTCCTTCTGACGCGCAGAAAGCCCGTAGTAGGATCGGCTCGGTCATGTATGAGGCGCTTCGGGAGGGACAAGTGCTCTATGAACGTAAACGATGAGAAGGCGCTTAACGTTTGCCGTTGGGTGGAGAAAGCCGAACATGATCTAGTCACGGCAACGGCAGTCATGAAACTGACTGATAATTGTCCATATGATATGATTTGTTTCCATGCCCAACAATGCGTTGAAAAGTACATTAAGAGCTTGTTGCTTTGGCTGGATATTGATTTTCCCAAAACTCATGATTTGCGTGTTCTTGCCCAGAGATTACCAGGTAATTTGTTTAAATTGTTGGATATGGATAAAGTCTTGGAGTTAAATCGCTATGCTATCGAAGCTCGTTATCCGGACGATTGGGAACCGTTTTCTCGCGTTGAAGCCAGGCGAGCCGTAGCTACCGCCCAGCGCGTTCGTCGTTCCATACGTATTCATCTTCCAAAAACATATTCTTGTCGCCCCAGATGCTGATGTTCCGAGTGAGACTCAAATCATGCGTTTTTTAAGACCGGAATTTAACCCTTCAAATGTCGTATTCGGTGAAAGTCTCGTGCTGTCCGGGACAAGCCCCGAACAGCTTTTACAGTCGCGGATCATTCCCGGAAGCGTCGCATTGCGTTCAAAATATCTTGATTTCGACCAGGACGTAATTCTCCATGAAGAGGGGAAAGACTATGTGGTTGACCATGAAAATGGCGCTCTCTGCCGCACACCCGATTCGCGTATCCCGGACTATCACAGTCATGTTTTTTACGGAAATGAAAAATTCGACCATCGTGAAGCCGCTGATTTCGGCAATGCGCGGTTTACCGTCTATTGCGACTACGCGTTTGCCGGGGACGAGAAGCCGATTCTCTGTTTTGAACCGGGCAAGCGTCTTTTCCCGGATCGTTTCGATAAGGAACAATTGACCGTGGGGATAATAGGCGACAGCATAACTTATGGCTGTGACGCCACCGTTACCGAACGTTCCTATGCCTGGCTCTGGGTTGAGGCGCTGGGGCGAAAATATCCCGGAGTGTCGTTCCGAGTTTATAACAAGGCGGTACCGGGCATGGCATCGGGGTGGGGGGTGACCGCCTTTGAGCGCGAACTTGCCCCGCTGAAGCCGGACATTGTCCTGATAGGGTTCGGGATGAACGATCAAAATGTTTCTTCCGACGGTGGTATTGCGACTCCGCCGGAAAAGTTCAGGCTGAATATCGAGACTATCTGCGCCCTGGCGAAAAAAGCCAATCCGGCTGCGCTGATCGTGCTCGTTTCGCCGATGGTTCCTAATCCGCGCTGGTGTTTCACGTCGGGGCGTCTCGACGAGTTGCACGCCGTTCTTGAAACTGTTGCCGGTGAAAACGGCTTTTCTTTCGCGGATGCGACCTCGTTCTGGAAAAAAATGCTTGCGCGCAAGAGCGTTGAAAGCCTTGCCGCCAACAACGTGAACCACCCGAACGATTTTGGCCATTGGATTTACGCGCAAATAACCGCGGCTTCCACCATTGGATAAGGGGGATGTTGCACGGAACAGACAGGAAAAAAATATTGGGTCATTCTCTGCTGACGCGGATGGGAACGGCGAGCACTGGCATGTTTGTACAATCGGTCCGGACAAGGATGTTTTTGCCGTCAAGTTCGGGAGAGGGAAGAATATCCTTCAACGTGATCCGGCATCCGTTCGCCGCCGACATATGCCTGATATTTGCCTTTATTTGCGGTTGCGGCATGTCCACCCCTATGACGTTGAGTTTTTCCTTTGATCCGGAATACACCAGGAAAATGCGGGTGAGCGGCCGTTGCCCCTCCGGATCAAGCGCCAGTTCTCCGGGGATGGCAAAAACATCGCCGACAATTCGACCTTGCATTGGGATTTCAATTGTGCGGAAGCGGCGGTGGTCGGTTTGTATTTTCAGCGTTGTCCGGAAGGGACCGATTGACAGGTTCGGCCCGGAGCGCACGATGATTTTGTAATGACGGCGCGGCCTTATGGTCAGGATTTCGGCCGCAAAGAGGTTTGTCTGGACTTCTGCGTCGGTGACGTAGGATTCTTCCGATTCGCTGAATTTTATTTCACACGATTTTTCGGGACGCGTTTTGTAGTGAATGTTTCCCCAGTAAATCCGGTCCGGCTCTATTTCAAGTTCTGAGACGGCTTCGCCGATCAAGTGGAGAATGAAACGCGGCTGTTGCGGGTCGTTGGAAAAGATCACTATTCGGCGGGCCTGCGGCCCGCCGCGCCCCCTGAGGTCGAAGTTTACCTTCAGTGCCGTGCTTTCTCCGGGCTCAAGCCTGTTTTGGCGGAGTCCGGCAAAAATACAGCCGCAGTCCGGACGCACTGATGAAATACGCAGTTGTGCCGTGCCCTCGTTGGCAATGATGAATTCGTGTGTGATGGTTTCGGTATTTGACACTGCGCCGAAAAAAAATTCATTTTCCATGCAGATCAATTCCGGGGCGCGGCCGTCTGCGCGCGCCATGGCTTGTGGCAACGAAAGGCAGAGAATTCCAAGGGAAAAGAAAGCAAGCAATTTGTTCATAAGAATCAGGAGAGCCAGTTTCAGAACTATTTTTTGCCACAAAAATTCACAAGAAACACAAGGGTTTTGTGAATTTTGTGCTTCTTTGTGGCTACTTTTGAAATTTCCTCAGGAGACATTGAACGCTCAGCGTCCAACTTTCAACGTTGAAAGTTCAATGTTCAAAGTTGAATGTTGAACCTGAATATTGAATGTTGAATGTTGGAAGTTTCCGTCATTAATCCGCCGCCTAGTCAACCTTTATTTCCGGCTTCGGCTGGCGGTTATACACCCTGGCCTTTGCCGGTACGGAATGGGTCAGCCAGACGTTGCCGCCTATGACCGCGCCCTCGCCGACGACCGTTTCACCGCCCAGGATGGTCGCTCCGGCATAGATGGTGGCATTGTCCCTTACCTCCGGATGGCGCTTGATTCCCTTGATCGGGTTGCCGTGTTCGTCCTTCGGAAAACTCAGGGCGCCCAGAGTGACGCCCTGGTAAATCTTGACGTTTATTCCGATGATGCAGGTTTCGCCGATGACCACTCCGGTGCCGTGGTCTATGAAAAATCCGGCCCCGATTTTCGCTCCCGGATGAATGTCAATGCCGGTGCGCGAATGGGCCAGTTCCGACATTATCCTCGGGATGAGCGGAACATTCTTTTCGTAAAGCGGGTGCGCAATGCGGTGGATGGCGATGGCCTGAAGGCAGGGATAGCTAAGGACGATTTCCATCAGCGACTTTGCGGCCGGATCGCCGTCATAGGCGGCCTGAATGTCGCGCTGGAGCAGCTTGCGGATTTCAGGCAACTTTTCCATGAGATAGATGACGGCCTCCTCGGCCCCGAGGCGGCAGTCGCTGCAATCCTTGCATTTATCCACGACGCACTGGTAACGGAAGGCGTTGTCCGCCTGTTCCGCAAGGCGCGCGGCAATCGAGCGCAATTGCACGTCGTAAAAATCCTCCAGTTGCCTTTCTGCCATTGGTCCGGCGCCGTGGCATCCGGGAAAAAGTATTCCGAGAAAATCGTCAACCACGGCATGCACGGCATTCTGTCCGGCCAGGTTGAAAGTCTTTTCGGTATTGGCCAGGGCCGGGCAATTGACCGAGCCGGCCATGCATTCGACTATTTCCGGCAGGGAACGGTTCATCCATTCTTTCAGTTTCATTTTTAGTCCTCCCGTGTGATCCTGATCAAAACTCGGTCGGCGCCCAGGTTTCGGAAGCCGAGCCCAAGACAGATACTGTCCAAAAACGAGCGCGGTATGCAGATTTCCTCCAGGATACGGATCCCATCAAGCGCGCAAAGCGCCCTTATGTCGCGCAATGTCGAAAGGTGAATATTCGGCGTATCGTACCATTCGAAGGGAAGCGATTCGGAAACCGGCATTTTGCCGGTCACTCCCAGATGCAGGCGCTGGCGCCAGTTGCCGAAATTAGGAAAGCTGACGATCCCCTCCTTCGCGACGCGCAGCATTTCGTTGAGCAACTGGCGCGGCTTGCGCACCTCCTGCAGGGTCTGGCTGAGGATGGCGTAGTCATAGGTCTTGTCCGGGATGGCGTTCAATCCCTCGTCCAGGTCGCACTGAAATACGTCCAGCCCCTTGCGGATTACGGCAATGATGTTTTCCAGGTCTATCTCCACTCCCAGGCCGAAAATGTTTTTGTGCGCAAAGAGTTCGCAGAGCAGCCGCCCGTCTCCGCAGCCCAGGTCGAGCACTTTCGCCTTTTTTTGGATCAATCCGGAGATGATCGTGAAATCGCCGTTCGCATCCTGGCGTTTTCTTGCGGGGCATTGTCTTTCGAAAGTTTCGGTCATGCCGCCTGATTTGACATTCTCTTGCGCCGGTTCCGGATGATCTGGTGATTTCAGAAAGGCTCTCAGCACCTCGGCCAGGCGGTCTATTTCCACCAGGAAAGCGTCGTGGCCGTATGGCGAGCGCAAGAGGCAATAGGATATTCTTTTGCCGGCGCGGATCAGGACGTTTGCCAGTTCCAGAGACTGTTCGGGCGGGAAAAGCCAGTCGGAACTCAGCGCCACCACCAGGAACCTGGTTTTGGGATCCACGCTGCGGAAAGCCTCGGAAGGTTCGCGGACTTTTTCCGTAAGATCGAAAACGTCCATGGCCTCGGTTATGTGCAGGTAGGAATTCGCGTCAAAACGATTGACGAATTTTGTGCCCTGATAATCCAGGTAACTTTCCACCTGGAACGACGTGGCAAAACGGGGCAGGGGGGCCTGGATTTCTTTTTTCTCGCGCCCGAACTTGCGCTCCATGTTTTCCGATGAAAGGTAGGTGATGTGGCCGATCATGCGCGCCTGGGCCAGCCCCTGATGCGGCTTTTGATCGTTCTGGTAATAGTCTCCGTTTGCCCAGGCCGGGTCTTCCATTATTGCGTTGCGGCCCACTATGTCAAAGGCCAGCGCTTGCGCGGAAAGGTTCATGCCGGATGCTATGCAGATGCATTTTTGTACCATTTCCGGAAAGCGGATGCACCATTCAAGCGCCTGCATGCCTCCCAGCGAGCCGCCCACAACGGCGGCCAGGCGCGTGATTTTCAACTCGCGGAGAAACAGTTGCTGGACGCGCACAATGTCGCCTATGGTGATGGAGGGGAACGTGGAACCGTACGGCTTGCCGGCGCGCGGGTCGATGGAAGAAGGGCCGGTGGTTCCCATGCAACCGCCCAGTATGTTCGCGCAGATGACGAAAAAACGGTTCGTGTCAATGCCCTTGCCGGGGCCGACCATGGCGTCCCACCAGCCCGGCTTGGAGTTTTCCGCGGAATGATATCCGGCGACGTGCGCGTCGCCCGTAAGGGCGTGGCAGATATATACGGCGTTATCGGCTTCGGGCGCCAGGCTCCCGTAAGTTTCGTAGGCCACCTGCAATTCAGGCAGAACGCCGCCGTTTTCAAGTTTAAAACCTTCAGGAGGCAGGGGCATGCGCAGATATTTTGTTTCAACCGGTCCGACGCCATGCTTGTCTTGATTTTCTGCTGTCATTTTTTATAAGCCGCCAGTTCCAGGCCGCGGTCGGAGTAAGTCTGCGCCATTTCCCTGACCCAGTCCGGATCGAGCGCCATTCCCATCAGCAGATATTCATGGCCGCAGACCGGATGCATCTGCTCGAAAACATTGACGCCCTGCCATACGAAAAATTTGTTTTTTTCAGCCGCCTGTTTTTTTGCCTCGCGGTAGGCCGCAAAATTGATCCGCCGGCGTTCCGGCTTCAAAAACGGTTTGATGTGTGTTTCCCATCCTGCCCTGTCCTTGACCAGAAAGTCAACGTGTTCCGGAGTGCCGCTTTTGTTTTTCCATGTCCTGAGTAAAGCGCCGTTGCCGTCGCGCGCCAGGCATGTTTCAGCATTGTCCTCGATGACGGTCTTTTCGAAATCCAGGTTGGCGATGCAATTGAACGGCCATGATCCCTCAATCTCCATGGCGAGGAGGTCTGATGGGGATTGTTCCGGGGATTTGAAACGTCCTTCCTTTTTCCAGCGTTCAACCGTTTCGGGCCATAGCGCTTCATGGAAGGATGCGCGGTCAACAGGATTTCTTTCCAACAGATTCAGGACGCGTTCCCTTAGCTCCATATTTTTTTAGCTCCGCAGAATTTGTCATGATTTTGGGCGGATGGTTCTGTCCCGGCGACGCCATTTAAAAGTTTGCGCGCGGCGTGGCTGCGCCACGCGTAGCCCGTGGGGCGAAGCGTGGCGGGAGAGACGGGGCTCGAACCCGCAACCTTCGGCGTGACAAGCCGATGCTCTAGCCAATTGCGCTACTCCCCCTAAAGTGAAGACGCCATTAATATGCTTACCTTGACTTAAAAGGGCAAGAAAAAAAATCAGAACTTTCTTGCGGCTTCCGGATGCTTCCCGCAAGGAATTGCGCCAGCGCCGAAAGAAAAAGCGCTATCCCGCACACGGCATACATGCCGGCGGGGTCCGAAAAGCGCCGCATCCACCACTCGCTGATAAAAAGCCCGGCCAGCGGCGCCGTGCCCACCAGGCATTCATTGATGCTCACGTTGAGGACGCGGTTGCCGGAGTTGGAACTGTAATAGACGCTGCAAAAGAAGGCGAACCCGAAGTATATTCCCAGCATGCTGAAAACGACAAAACAAACCGGCAGAACGGGGAAAAACCAGAGTATCAGGAACAGAACGGCCGCCGAAATCTGCGTCACTGCCAGCGGCAGACGGCGGTAAAGCAATTTCCGGAACCTGAGCATGGCAAGTCCCGAACCGGCCTGCAGGACGTAGATCAGGAAAAGCGGCAGGCTGGCCAGGAATGGGGTCAATCCGCTGTTGGCGGAAATGGCCGGGAAAAAGCTTATGACCGGCCTTTGCACGAACATGGCCGTAAAAATCACGACCCAGCCCACCCATACGTATCTGGCGTTTAACCGTCGGGCGCCGGACGGACCTTCTTCAATATGTTCTTCCGAGGAAATGTTTTCGAGGGGGAGGCGTTCGTGCCTGATTATGATAATGATTATGAGAAGGCAGATGGCGAGGGAAAGTGAAATAAGCATCAGGATTCCAAAGGTGTAAAGAAAGCCGGAGGATATCAGGCCGATGCTGCAGCCCGTGCTCCATGAGAGGGTATAGAGTCCGACTGTTTTCATCAGGCTGCCGGGCAACGACTCTCCGCGCATGAAGGCCTGGAATGAATTGAAAAAGAACGCCGCAAATATCCCAAGTATTGCCATGGCGGCCATCATCTGGGGAAATTGGCGCTGGTAAAGGCAAAACGCGGCTGAGATCGCCAGCAGGGCCGTGCTGATCAGGAGAATTCCGCGGGCGTTCCTTCTTGAAATGACAAGTCCGGCCGCCAGGCTCGCGAGCATGTAGGCGAACGAATGAATCGCCGACAACCAGGCGCACAGGCCGAGCGTGAAGTGCTGTTCACCGGCGCGATAGAAAACGGCAAAGCAAACCAGAAAGAGAAGCCAGTCCATCAGCGCCGGACAGGAATGGATGAATAGCCTTTTCATAGAAAGGCCGCCATCCTACTACCGGCCGCAAAAAAAAGCAATGATTGTCGGGCATCTCTTCAAATATACCAATAGAGCGCCCAGTAAAGGACCGGCACGAAGTTGGCGCCGCCGAAACCGGTGACATGTACGCCGGATCCGGAACCCATGTAATAGATGTACCAGTCGCCGTAATAGCGCGAATAGACGGCCAGGTCTGAAAGGCCGTCGCCGTCAAAATCTCCGGCCACCGGAGCATAATACCAGTCGCCCATGGGATAATCGTAAACGATCCAGCCGTTGACCGGCGACCACACGTACCAGTAGCCATACCAGTAGTCGTAAAGTCCGAAGTCGGTCACCCCGTCATAGTCATAATCGCCCGGCGCCGGCACATACCCGGGGCCGCCGAAATACAATGAGTCGGCCGTACCATCTTCAGTGTAGTAAAGATACCATATGGCGTCATTCTCGGAATAAACCGCGAGATCCGATTTTCCGCCTCCGTTATAGTCGCCCGGGACCGGAATGAGTCCGTATCCGCCGAAAACTTCACCATAGGCCAGCCAGGTAAGGGTGGAGGACTTGAAAATATACCACTGGCCGGTGACGAAATTGTAAAGGGCGAAATCAGACTTTCCGTCGCCGTCATAATCGCCCGGCGCCGGGATGCAATAATAATCTCCCCAATGGATCGCATCCGTGAAGTTGACGCCCACATAATAGACCAGCCACCAAGCCGTGCTGCGGGAGTAGTCAACCACGTCGGCCTTGCCGTTGCCGTCGTAATCCCCGGGGACCGGCAGGTAGGAATAGGATCCGAAATTATTGCCGTAGGCCATCCAGTTGTTGGCCGATGAAGAATAAATATACCAGTTGCCGTTGACATAATCGAAAAGGGCGTAGTCGGCCTTGTTGTCGCCGTCGAAATCGTTGTTCAACCCCTGGGCTCGGAGTCTTGAAGTGGGTGAAGGCGTGCTTCCGCTCACTCCGACTGCCGTCCAGGCAGCCTGTACTGTGCTGGCCCAGGAGGAATTCAAATCAGAAGCCGCCGAAATCCAGGCCGTTCGCGCGGCGGAATAATCCGTTCCGGCCGTGCAATAAACGGTCAGGGCGCGATAGGCTATCAGGCGGGCGTTTTCGATTCCTATGCCGGTTATGTTGTAGCTTATTCCGTCATTGCTGCCGCTGCCGCCCTCGCAGAGCAGATAGAAAAAATGGTTTTGTACTCCGTTGTTGTAATGCACTCCGCCGTTATCGCTGCTGCCGTAATACCAGCAGGTGCCGTGATATTTGCTGGGATTGGAGTAGCGTTGCGGATTGCGCATGTCGCGCAGGGCGGTGTCGGAAGTGGTGTAAGTGCAGTCCTCGCCTATGAGCCAGTCGGAATATCCGGCAATACGGCTTGGATAGGCATTAGTGCCGGATGGTTGATTGGCAAATTCAACAATTGTACCGAAAATATCGGAAAACGATTCATTCAGCGCACCGGATTCGTATTGATATGTGAGATTGGCGGAGTGCTCGGTCACGGCGTGGGTGAATTCATGGGCGCACACGTCAAGCACCGTTAGTTCTCCGTATTCGCTGCCCGGATAAAAATAGAATTGCTGTGTGCTCGGGTACCAGAAAGCGTTGTCCGTGTCGCCGCTTACGTGCACGTTGGCCACGGCCAACGTGCCGGAATCGTCATAACTGTTGCGGGAATGGACATTAAGATAGTATGCCTGTATTTTGTTGAAATTGTAGGCGGCGGACATTTCCGAGCATAACCTTGCGGTTGTTCCCCAGGTTGCGCCGGAACTGCGGCAGATCCTGCTATAGGGATAATCCCAGATTTTCCAGTGACCGGAGCTGTAATATAATTGATAATAACCGCCGTTATATTCTCCGGTTACGCTGACCGAGCTTCCGCCTTCTCCGGAATTAAGAGTGCCGGAGATGGCGGCGCTGCTTTTGGGGACGTCGTTGAAGCGGTTGATGATTGCGCCGTCATTCGCGTTCACCCAGTAACGCCAGCGCCCGGCGCCCGTCTTTTCATCCTGATAGACGAGCTGGAGTTCATAGGCCAACGTTGGATCCGTGTCCCTGGCATAAACCACAAGGTTTGCGTTTCCTTCCAGCGCGCCGGTCGGCTTGCCCATTTTCGCAAGATCGGCCTGGGCCGCCGCCACCGCCGCTTTTGCGTCAATGGCCGGGCTGGTATTTATGGAGATGTCAGGTATATACCGTCCGTTCACCTGGTACGCTTTTCCGGATTTATTGAAGTGGACGATCAGATTTCCGCCAACCACCTTCAGTCCCTTATAAAACTGTCCGAGGCGGACATGGTGAAAACCAAGCTGATCGGCTTCCGTTTTCGATGCGGCAAATTCCCCGGCGGCGTCGGTCAGCCGGTAGGCGGATGAAAGACGATCCATCACGGCGACGGCGTCGGCGGCAAAATCGTTTTTCGCGCTTAAGGAAAGGTTTTTACCGCCCAGGTTTCTGGCCGCAAGGTCGGCGCCGCGGATCGAGGCCGGCGCGCCGGTTTTCTTGTCCCATTCCACCGTTGCGCCCGCCAGGGAGTTCACGGACGCCTGTTGTTCGGCGGTCGGCATTTTTTCCGGGACTACTTTCAATGCCTGCGCCGTCTGTTTTTGGCCTAGCGGCTCATCGGCGCGGAATGCATAAGCCTGGGATGCGGAGAAGATCAGGGTTAATATTGCCGTGAATTCCAGAATCCTCGTTTTCATGTTTTCCCTCCATTTACGGTTATTCAATCAGCATATTATCAATAGCAAAACTCCGTAAAATTTCAAGAAAAATAACCTTTTCAGTTGAAAAATCCCGGGTATTGGGTAAATATAAGCGGCTATGAAAGGCATAATTCTTGCCGGCGGCGCCGGCACAAGGCTGTTTCCGATCACGCGGGTGGTCAGTAAACAATTACTGCCGGTCTATGACAAACCGATGATTTATTATCCCCTCTCGGTGCTGATGCTGGCGGGCATTCGCGAAATCCTGATCATCAGCACACCGGAGGATCTGCCGCGTTTCCGGTCGTTGTTCGGGGACGGTTCCCAATTGGGGTTGAATTTTTCGTATGCCGAGCAGCCGCGGCCCGAGGGCCTGGCCCAGGCTTTTATCATCGGTGAAAAATTTATCGGCGGGGACGAGGTGGCGTTGATCCTGGGCGACAATATTTTTTTCGGGCACGGACTCTCCGACATGCTGGGGCGCGCCGGCCGGCTGAAAGAAGGCGGTCTGGTTTTCGGCTATCCGGTACATGATCCCGAGCGTTACGGGGTGGTGGAGTTCGACAAGGAGGGCAGGGTAATCAGCATGGAGGAAAAGCCATCCAGGCCGAAATCGCATTTTGCCGTGCCGGGCTTGTATTTCTATGACTCGGAAGTCGCGGCAATCGCGAAGGAACTAAAACCTTCGGCACGGGGCGAACTGGAGATTACCGATCTGAACCTGGCTTATTTGAAGCGCGGCAAACTGCGCGTTGAAAAATTCGGACGCGGGTTCGCCTGGCTGGATACCGGCACGCATGAATCCTTCATGCAGGCGGCCAGTTTTGTGCAGACCGTCCAGGACCGCCAGGGATTGATAATAGCCTGCATAGAGGAAATCGCCTATCATCGGGGATATATTTCCAAGGAGCAGCTTCTGAAACTGGCCGAACCCATGGCCAAAAACAAGTACGGCCAGTATCTCCTCAGGGTGACCGAGGAGGAAGATTAGTGCCTGTTGGAAAAATGACGAATGCAGAATTGCAAGCGTAATTACCTCCTGGCGTCATACAAATGAAATCATTGCCTATCTGGTTCCCTTTCGATGAAAAGGAGCAAAAATCGGTTTTATTCGAATGCCTCAGTGAATTATCGGCCATGACCGGGCTGAAGGTTTGCCTGTATGACCTGACGTTCTTTTCCAAGGAAATAGGAAAGTTCGACATTCCGGAGAAATTCAGAATTCACGGTTCGCCTCTCTGCAATTATATAAAAAGCTTTCCCGGCGTTCACGAAAAATGCCGTAAAACCGAATATGAGGCCCTTAAAAAATGTTTTGACCAACGCAAACAGTTCCTGGTGTACAGGTGCTTTGCCGGCCTGACGCAGGTGGTTTTCCCGTTTGTGGCCGGAGGCAAGCTGGTCGGCGGCC
>Ga0209749_1002440_pt1 | contig 12291 bp, 6 predicted proteins | sample EPASupsiteSAE347_FD_187267 | JGI IMG/M metagenome (GOLD analysis project Ga0209749, IMG submission 187267) | Bioremediated contaminated groundwater from EPA Superfund site, New Mexico - Sample SAE3-47 (SPAdes) (version 2) | ecosystem: Environmental > Aquatic > Deep subsurface > Groundwater >... | reverse complement strand
AGTGCAGGGACAAGGTAGAGGAGCTTGAGCACTGGAAATGGGAAATAGTGAACGGGAAGATGGTAAAGACGTATATTGGCCAGTTCTACCACGAGGATCATGTTGAAGGTACAGACTATGATGCAGGTATCCAATGCGACGCGGGCCTCACCCTGTATGCGCTGACGGAGCCGATTAAGCAGGGCCAGTACAAGATAACTTACGAGTGCTGCTCCTGCCATCTCGGGGAGGAAGGCTACGAGGATGTAGTGGCCGGAGAGGGCACCAGGGAGATCCTCTCCAACAGCAAGCCTACGGACATCCACCGCTGCGCCGACGACTGCCACTGGATCTTCACGGTTGACGGCAAGCGCTATCACTCCGACATCAAGCCCCAGGTGCAGCCCACCTTTCCGCCAGGCATGGAGCCGCCTGAATTGCCTAACCTAGTGCTGGGAGAAGAAGGCGTCGCCAGCTCTACCTACAGGCCGCTTGTTGCCCTTGATTCCAGCGTCCTCACGGATGGCTCGTTTGTTGGAAGCGTGGCCCAAGCCACGGAGGAACTAACTGATCTCGACTTAGGACGACTAATATATAATAGAAAAACTAAAGGTGGTTCACAAATAACTAACCCTACCCCACTAAGGGACATTAATGAGATTAAGAGATTTTTAAGAAATACTATTTATTTAGATTTGAACATTGGCGCCGCTGTGTGGGCAGATCGTATTGGGAAAAAAGTATGTGAAGAATGGCTTAATCTTATAAAGCCGGTATTAGAAGACAATGATAGATTTTTAGAAATATCTGGTGCTACCTGGGGGTTTTCTGCGGTAAGACCTAAATATTGCGGACTAAGATTGCATTTCCCAGAAATACCTGTGGGAGGTTCTATAGGTAGTATAAGTATTTGTCATGAAGCTGTATTTGTGAAATACAATGGGCAGAAATACTACATAGATCCTTGGCTATATAGCTATCTAGAAAGAAACAAAAGTGATGCTCAAAAATTTTTCGGAAGCCAATATTATTTTATGCCAGAGGCTCTATGGAGACAAAAAGTAGGAATATATTTTAAAAACCAGGTTTTAGGAGGAAAGTTTATCGGTGCTCATGGTTTCGAAGCTAACTCACGTTCAGGACGTGTCAATTTCTACTGGAAAGTAAACTCTGCTGGTGATGTTATCGAGACAACCATCTAACCTGGAACTAAAGGAGGTGTTTATGCAGTGATCAAAAAAGAAAATATTTTTCAAAATATGGAAATTAAAGATTTCATTATTTTAGTAATTTTGTTAATCCTATTGATAACCTCGCTTCTTGTCTTTGCTCGGGCACTCTCTTTTTCTCTAATGAGTATTATCAATGGGTGGATTGATAGGACTTTAGAACTTTCTTCAATATACTTATTATTGTCGCTATTTACTTCCTTCTGTTTTTTTTATTTTATAAAAAATTTTATTTACAGAAAAAAAAGTCGCACATATTATATTTTGTTGCCCCTCACGATAATTTTTTACTCATACTTTTTAACCATTTTCTTTCATGGCTTTGATGCAGCTATCGGGAATGATGTAGTTTTTAAATATAATCACATTCCACAGCAGGAACTGCTTGTTTTGTGTGAGAACAATTTGGTTTGGGTTGGCGAGAAGTTAAAACAATACGCAAAACAACATAATAATAAATATCCTGATTACGGAATAGTAAAAAGGATTATTTCCAAAGGTGTTGATGAAATAAATGACAAAAATATACTTATAAAATTAAGAAAAATAAAGGGGGTAATATTTTTAGTTTCACGTTCATGCCCCTATTGGGGCGAATATAAATATTATGTTAATAAAGAAAAAACTCATTTCATTATTTATTGTTGCCATGATATTCATAAAAGGGCAAACGTTAGATATAATAATCCTGCTTATGATTCACAAAGAGGCTCATTGATCATAAATAATGATTTAACAGAAGGAGATACAGTTGTACAAAGTGATGCGTCACGTTGGCAATTTTAACGGGTCATGCTTCCGGCGTAACAGTTTAGTCCCTTCCTTCAGGGAGCAGTAGGGCCGCGTCTTGACATTTGACAATTGACCTTTTGCTCTTGCTTGAAGTAGCGGCTCCGCCGCCCTTGCCTTCTGCGCCTGGCTGGGCCCTCTGTGTTAATAAGAGGCAACAGGAGGCAACAGGAGGCAACAGGGTCGCGTCTTGACATTTGACATTTAGAGAATACTGTGATATTATTTTCACATGGCTCGGTCTTTACGCATAGAATTTGAAGGCGCTTTTTATCATATCCTGGCCCGCGGCAACGAAAGAAAAAACATCTTTGATAATGAACGAGACAAGGAGCACTTCCTTGAACTTCTGAGATCTGTTGACATAAGGTTCGGCGCCTTTTTGCATTCATATGTTTTGATGGACAATCATTACCATTTAATTGTTGAGACTCCCAGAGGCGGGCTTTCAAGGATTCTCCATTCACTTAATACCGCCTATACGGTCTACTTCAACAAGAAGCACAATCGGGCCGGACATCTTTTTCAAGGCCGGTATAAAGCGATTCTGGTTGAAGAAGACAAATATATTCTCGCCCTCAGTCGTTACGTCCATCTGAACCCTGTTCTCGCTGGCCTTGTCACTCGCCCTGAGAAATATTTTTGGAGCAGTTATCGTGCTTACATGAAAGCAGGGAATCCAGAACCCTGGCTGAGAACCGATTTGATCCTGGGCCAGTTGTCAACGGATTTGAATATGGCTCGCAAAAGATACAAGGAGTTTGTTTTTGAAGGGATCAAGAAAGCCATCGGCAATCCTCTTCAGGAAGCATATCGGGGGTTGATTTTAGGGAGTCCCGAATTCATTGCGAAGTTTACGGATTCTGTGCGGGAGAACCAAGAGATACCACAGAGCAGGGAACGTCGGTCTTCGTTAAGTCTTGATACGGTTATTGGCGTCATTGAGCAGCAACTGCGAAAACATTTTGTTTCGGGGATGTATGACCCTGTTAAGGCGATTGGGATTTATCTTTGCAAGAAATTTCTTGATTTGCCAAACAAAGAAATTGCGGAATTTTTCGAGGTGAAACATTACAGCGCGGTGACACAGGCATCAAAGAGGCTAGGGGAGAGGCGAAAGTCGGACAAAGCTCTTGATGCCCTGGTGCAGCGTATGGAGATTTCTTTAAGCAAAATTTCTCATTCCTGATCTTGAGTACATAAAACCCTTGTAGATATGCTGGGAACCAGAGGATCTGGGAGCGCTCCGGGATCACGTTATCGGCCACGGAGGATTCATCCGGAAAACTGGGGAACTTCCAGGCCACCTTGGCGGGTGAATTCTCTCTTATGGCCACACTCAACCTTAATGACATCCTGGTTACGAACCTCTCGGATTCATCCACCATCACTTTGACTCCCGGGTTTGAACTTAAGACCAAAGACGGGAGAGGGAATTATCTTGAGCTTCTCAGGCCGGACGGGACGCAGAGCGTCTTCCAGACTGATGGAAGTACCCTGCTCAAGGCCGCAGACGGTTCGGTTACTTTCATCACCCTCTCAGACGGCACCGCCGCTGTTCTTCAGGAAGACGGCACGTATCTTGCGGTTCAGGCGGATGGAACGACTACGAGCTATCGGGCGGACGGGACCGCGGAGAGAAGATATGACTTCCCCACCGCCAGCCCCTACGACGAAATTATCTACAACACCGACGGAAGCCGCCGGGAGAATTTTGTGGATGGCTCCTGCAAGGATTACGGGAAGGAGAGGAACCTCCTGTTCTATCGCTTGGCCGACGGCACTGAGAAGACTTATGACTCAAAAGAGCGGGTCAGTCACGTCCATTACACCTCCGGGGTGGAGGCTGATTACACCTACCGCTCCGACGGGAGCTTCCGGGCGGCCTACACCAACGGGCAGGAAGAGGTCTATCGCGCCAACGGGCACATCTCGGCCCGCACCACCCCTGAAGGCGAGAGCACTTTGTGGAATGACTCGGAACAGATTACCTTCCAGGCCACCGCCGGAGGGGATATAAAGGTATATGAATATAACCAGGATGGGACCTGGACGGTTACTATCAATGCGACTACGGTGGAATATTACAACTCCTCCGGCGTCCTTACCAGGAAGACCATAAATCTCACCGCAGAGGGCGCAGAGAACGCGGAGATTATGGAAATTGTTTATGGGAGCGACGGAAAGGTAACGACAAACTATGCCAATGGCGCAGTTAAGGAAGAATTTGCTTCCGGCGAGATCTCTCTTCGCTGGACAATACCGTCTTCCTTGACCATCACTGAAATCGTCGTTTCCAAATCGTCTTCAGGTTCTTGGGATTATCCTGTTTCAGATGAAACGGACCCTCTGCGTAATCTGCGGATAACTCTTACTGACGGTTCCGTCGTCAAACTCTATTCCGATTCTTCTGCGGAACTCCTCGCCTCCGACGGCTCCACCCTTCTGTACTCTCTTGATGCCGCCGGCACCCTTTCGACCTACGGCCCCGGCGGCGCTCTCATCTCCGAAACGGCCCTTGACAGCTCTCTTGCCATCTACAACCCCGATGGCAGCATAACAGCCAAATCAGCCGCTGGAACAATTATAAGCATCACCCTTTCCGACGGCACCTCTGCAACCTGGGATGCCTCCCTCAACTGCTACCAGGCCGCCGCCACGGATGGAAGCGTGGCCAAGTTCGATGCAAACGGCGTCCTCTTCTCAGTTCTGTCGGAAGACGGCCTTACTATCTACTCCCCCGACCGCTCATACGTTGTCACCAATGCAGACAGCTCGATGGAATATTACCGGGCCGACGGCACGCTCAGAAAGACGGTCTCTTCAGATGCCAGAACCATCGAGGAATACAATGCTTCGGAGATCGTCACCTCCAGGAAACATCTTCACACCGATCTTGTTGCGGTATTGAGCGAGGACCACTTCGACTCCGCAGGGAAAATGATTCATACTCATTACCTTTCCGGCGATACAGCTTACTACCAGGCCGATGGCTCCACCAGGAGGGAGAACTCTCAGGCCACTATTCTGTCCATCACTCTTTCCGACGGCATCACCGCCAACAGGCTGGCGAACGGCACGTATCTGGCGGTTCAGGCCGATGGGACGAAGACGTATTATGATATAAACGGGGCGCCGATAAGCAGGGTGAACCAGGCCGGCACCATCACCACCGTCTATGAGTCCGACGGCGACGCGGTCACCACTGATTCAACCACTCAGATCAAAACCACCTTGAAGCCGGACGGTACTGAAATCGAAGAAAATCTGACTACCGGCGATAAGGTGACTTATGAAACTGACGGGGACATAGTCACCGAGACAACCATGGGCGGAGTGTCCGTAATTTTAACAGAAAAATCCTCCGGGGTCTTGATTACGGCCTTCGGGGATGATACAATAGTTGAAGAAAGCCCGGACCGGGAGATCGTGACATCTTTCATGGACTCCCAGGGTAATGTGACTGAGACGATTCGCCGGGATGCCTACGGCCGGGTCTATCAGAAGATCGGGAGCGGAGTTGAGACTCAGCTTTCGATCCAGGGGACATACACGGCGAATCTGGCCAACGGAGTAGCCCTGAAGTGGGCCTCCGGCGGTTCTTTGACAATTGAATATCCTGATGCAAGGAAAGAGATCATAGAGGCGGGAGGGCGCAAGACGCTATTCGTGCCCTCCTCGCCTAATTCTTCTGTCGGTGAGACCACCATCTGGCATGTTGATGGGGCGGTTGATATAACCCATGAGGATGGAAGTAAGCTCTTCACTCACAGCGACGGGACGACTGTTTCTACTGCAATAAACGGCACGGTCACTGTTACCGATCCAAATGGATCCACTATTGTAAAGACTTCGGGCGGGAGCCCGGTGGTGACTCTTGCTACTCGTCCTTCCGGCGATACGGCAGTGTATTCCGCCGAATCCGGCTCAATCAAGAAGGTTGAGCATGAAGGCGGGGATCCCGAGAATGAGGTGCTTCGCACCACCTACTGGCGCTCCGATGGCAGAATTGAAGTTGTCGTCGGCGACACCACCACCACCTGGAAGACAAACGGCGAAGTGGTGGAGGAGACGAAGACAACTTCGACGGACACCACGACGCTGGAGGGCACCGATCGCTGGGATGATGCGACGCAGACGCTCATCACCACCTATTCCAACGGCATGGTGAGGACGACCTATCTGGATGGGACATACACCATGACTTATCCCGACGGATCGAGTATGAACATAGGGAAGTACGGTCGGACAGTGATGACGGCGCCTGACGGCTCAAGGGCAACCACGCTTTCGGCTTCCTACGAGTTTCTACAGGAGTACACTGCCGCAGACGGTGTGAAGTATAGCATTGGGTACGGGAGGATTAAGCTCACGGATCAGCAGGGCAAGGTGCTTTTTTCCAGAGTCGAAAGGGCTTATTGGTGGGCAAGTGGAACAGAAAAAGAACTGGTACTTCCTGATGGCACAGTAGAGTATTCTTGGGGCGATCTATCACGCACAAGGCATCGGAAAGCCGGCAACACGTGGAGTATCCGTGCAGATAAGAGTTATAACATCGGTACGGACTACTGGTATTCCCCCAACTCGGGGCACAATATGTGCCGGAACGATTCTTACAGCTCTGAGGGCCGGATTCAGGAGGCACAACTTTATGACAGAACAGTCGGGGTCTCAAAAGTTTTCCATTACCACTACACTTCCGGCACGGGCTGGGAGATCTCCCTGCCGGGTGGGAGCAGTCTGGCTCTGGATGCGGTAAACAATCCCGCGGGGAGCTATGCCCTCAACTCGCATGATTCGATGCAATTTTCCATGGACGAGGACAACAGACTGACTGTCACTTATCCTGACGGATACCAGTGCGTGTACGGAAGCGATCTCCGGATGATCTCGGAGACGAAGGGAGGCAGCACCACAAGTTACTCCTACAACGAGAACGGGAACTATTCGATGACTTCAGCCGGGCACACGATGGACTATCATGCGGATCACACTCTGAGCGCGGTGCATCTGAGCGGGAACGATACTCTTTATTTTGACTCCAATGAGTGTCTGGTGTCTGAGGAAAAAGGTGGAGCGAAGCGTCTTCAGGTGTCGTACACCGCCTGGGGGTATATTTCGACGGCTATTTCGTCGGCTTCGATTATTGAGAAGGCAGCCAGTTCGACTCTGAGCGTCACGGAAGACAGTTCTCTGCGGCAGGACAACCCCGACGGCACCTACACGATCTGGAAGGCCGACGGCGAGGTTGAGTACAGCAAGAAAGATGAGGAAGGGCAGGCATGGATCACATCCGGGACTTTGAAGCCTGACGGGACCATCATAACGCAGTATGTTTCCACGCAGCGGACGACGTATAAGGCGGATGGAAGCACAGAGCAGCTCACGCGGGATTCCAAAGGTGTCTCAACCACCACTCAACCCTACACTGGGCATACGGCGGTTCAGAATCCCGATGGGAGTTCAAGTGAGACTCGCCTGGACGGCGCTTCGGTCAAGACAGAAAAAGACGGAACGACGTTTACTCTTCAGGCTGATGGGAAGACATTGGTGACTGAATTCACAGATGGGTCCGTGATTACCAGGAACGCAGATGGCACGGTGGAAGCACAGCCGACTCAGGGTTCGCAGAAGCTGGTGCAGAATGAATCCGGTGATTGGGTGGCTTCCATGTCCGGCAACGTCACACTGACCTGGAAAGCCGATGGCTCCGGAAACATCATCACCCGTCAGCCCGAGAAGCTTGGAAGCAGCAAGTATAACACCATCATCCAGGGGATTGACAACAAGATCACCCTGGTTAAGTCAGACGGGACGCAGGTTATAAAGCAGGCGGATGCGAACGGCGCCGCAAGCTACGTGCAGCGGAATGCCGACGGGGGCTATCTTAGGCAGAACTCTGACGGAAGGATTGTTTCCCGGGACAAGAATGGCGTCGTCAGCGTAAATAATGAGGAAGGCCAGACGTACAAGCTAAGTTCGGATGGAACCCAGACGGTAATTGACGTGGATGAGACGACCACTACGACGTCTCCTGACGGGATCATAACCCAGGTGATCGGCGACCAGAAGATCGAGACGCTTCCTTCAGGCATAAGGATCACGAGAAATGCCGGCAAGAGCCTGCGGGTTGATGCGCCTGACGGCAGTTACCTCATCAGGGATGAAAACGGGGCGGTGACACCTCACATCACCGCGAACAGCCAGTACATCCTTCCCTTCGCAGACGGCATCTGGAAGCTGCCGGTGAAGCTCGGTGGAGACAAGTTCATCGAGATAAGGGACACGGTGATTGCCGGAGAAGAAAGCGTGCTGGAAGAGACATATCAGCTCGACGATGGGAGCCGGGTGGAAATCTATTCTGACGGTTCTATAGTGCAGCGCCGTCCCGGAGACGACAATTACACGCTATGGATTGGCGGCGAGGGCTCAAATAACTTTACAAGTACAACCATTGTTCAGGGTCCAGATGGTCTCTATCGTGAAGTGAGCCAGAAATCGAATCATCCCAATCGTCTTCTGGTGTACCAGAGCACCGGAAGTGTTCAAGAATTGTGGATTTCCAACAGCGGTGTTCCCGACAACTTTCCACCTAATATTCTACTTGCGACCTATAACGTCAGTGACAACTCAAATCCCTCTTATGGGTACACGGAGTACTCCAACGGAGTGATTCAAAAAGGAATAAGCCTTTCAGCCGCCGATCGGGCTCTGATCATTCCCGGCGGATTGACGTTGAGGCAGTCTATGCGTGGTGTGGTCGGAGTGACCGGGCAGGGTCAGCCGACGATATACTACATTTCAGACGGGCAAAACAAGGCTGAGGGGAAGAAGGTCCTGGAGGGCCAGTTGGTATTTGGCGAGAGCGGTGGTGTAACTGAGAAGAAATGGGACAAGACGATCCGTCCCATTTGGTATTACAAAGACGGCTCTCCAATAAGCAGCGTACTGGCCGGGTTGAAAAAAGAAGGATACAAGATAGTTGGCATAAACCGCCAGGGCGAGATCAAGCTTCTGTGCAGGGACAAGGTGGAGGAGCTTGAGCACCTGAAGTGGGTGGATGAAAATGGGCAGATAACGCCCAAATCCGATGGCTGGTTCTACTCCAAGGACGGAGCCCAAACAGGCGAGAAGTTCGGCAACGAGCGCCTCACCCTGTATGCGTTAACAGATGCTGTCCCCAGCGGAAAGTATAAATTGACATTCGAGAAGACGAAATGCTTCGAGGGTGTGGACGGCAAAAGAGAAGAACTGGTTGTTGATAAGATTCCCGAATACAAGCACACAGGGCTGATCATTGACGGAGTCGATCTCAAATGCCACTGGGAATTCACCGTTAATGGAGTAACCTACAAAGCAGAACACAAACCCACAGCTACTCCTATCTTTTCGGATTCCGCGAAACCCCCATCTCCTCCGAACCTTTTCGAAGCTCGCATGAACACAGTGGCATCAACCGACATGGCCGTGCTGTACAATGCAAGCATGGCCGTTAAAGCGGTGTTGAAGGGAACGGCTTCATCAGCTCCCCAAGTGGGTGGCTCACTCTCAAATCTCGTTGCTCAAATGCTGGTAAATGGCGAGAAGTTACTGGCAAATGGCGATCCACGTATCACGGCCGGCAGTCCAGGGCTTCAGCCGCTGAGTGAGGCCCAAAAAATAAAAGCAAAAGGCATACTTACAGAAATCCTATCGACCATACCTCTCCCGCCGGGACGCCTTCAAGCGTTCTTAAATACGTTGGTGCAAAAGAAATTCTCCATTATTATTGTGAACGACACTAAGGACATCAATCACGATCAAACACCTATACCGGATATACATTGTAAGAATCGAAATACCAATAAGACTCCTGGTTGGACCGATCCAGAATGCAAGATAACGTGGGTAAAATATAGTGCCATTGTGGACTGGGAAATTAAAGACTGGACACAACAAAAGGAATCTAAACGCACCTATCATGGAGGTTCTATTGAAGTCTGGTTGAAGGATTATAGCGTTGTCCGGCATGAATTCGCCCATGCTATTTCCCAACAAATCTTTGAATTGCATACAGAAACGGCTGCCCAGATGTTCGGCGGGACTGCAGGCGCGACAGAAGGGGCAATTCAGGATTTCGATTTTATGCTGAATGCCCTCTATACAAATCCTAATAAGAAATTTATTAACGATGCTGCAAAAATTAGTAAAAACGAATATTTTGCAGAATGTCTGGCGTATTTTCTCAGCAACTCTGGGTGGAAAATGGTAAATTGGAATCCTGATTTCAGCCAGCCATACAACGGTAATGAATTCCTAAAAAATTATGATCCCCTTATGTATGAATTTATTAGAAAACTCCTTTGGGAAAGTAAATTATAAATAAAAAGGGAGTTGAGAGTTATGAAAGAATACTCATGTATCTTTCTGATAATGCTGGGGCTTTTTCTTGGAATGACTTCGTCTTGCCCTGCAGGAGAAAAAATGACGGTGATATACAGTGCAACAGTAAAACAGGTACTGGATGGGGGGAAAAAGTTAGTCCTTGACAGAGGCGAGATCTATGGCCTTCGTTTGGGCATGAAAGGTTTTATTGGAGACCCTTACGAACGCCTTGAGCCTATTGTGAAGGTACGCCTTGAAAAGGTACAGAAAAAGTTTTCTGTTGTGAAAGTGACAGGGACTCCAAAGAAACCCATTAAAAAAATGGACATGGCCATCTTTATTATAGAAGAAGATAAACCTCAGGGGGAGATACAGGGGGAAATAAGGCTCGTCTTGCGAAGGCTCATTTCCATGGTGCCGAAGCGCATGGAACCCAAGATTATCGGGTCAATAGTATTAAAAGATTCAAAGACCTACATAGATATTGCAGATCCTATAGCCAGGCAAAACTATATCGGTATGTTTTCCCACTCTGGCTGGATGCCGGAATATTTAGGGGGAGAAGAGATTGGAATGCCTATTGTTTGCATTCCTAACACCCCATTTATGTTTTGGGTTGCCGAACCTGGTGGTTCCTCTATTAGATTTACAGATGGGTCTGTTAGAGATATAGTTAAAGAATTCGAAACTCCCGAGGAAAAAATCCGCGAGATGCTCTTGAAGCATGAGCAATCGCCTTATCGTCGCCATATTCCTTAGCAGCAGCAGGGGGCAGCAGGGTCGCATCTTGACATTTGACATTTTGCGGCGTAGGAGCGCATGGCTATTGGCGTTTAGCCTTAATTCTGGCGGCGGAGCCCCAGACTTTCTCTCCCTGACGCCCTCCCATAGGAGAATAGGAAGTGGATATTAGATGGATATAGATCTAATTTACCTGGACTATAACTGCTTTCAAAGGGGGTTTGATGACCTTGGACAGATCAGAATTCTGATGGAGTCCTTGGTGTGCCAGGAGATATTTACTATGGCAGAAGGGAACAAAGTTAGACTCGTTTGGTCTTTTATGCATGAAGATGAAACAATTCTTTGTCCATTTACTGAACGGAAATATGAAGTATTTCGCCTTGCTACTCTTTGCAAAGTGCGTGTAGGGCCGGAGGAAGAGATTCGTAAGCTGGCTGAATCATTTGAGAAAAAAGCTGGTCTTTCAGCCAAAGATGCGCTCCATTTGGCATGTACTTCTTACAGCAATGCAAATTTTTTCCTTACTTGTGATGATAAATTGATAAAGCAGGCAGAACGATTAAAATTAAAGACAAAGATTATGAGCCCGATAGATTATATCAGAGAGGTGGTGAGCTGATGAAGAAGGGAAAAACAAAGAATGATACGGAAATAAGGATTAGTGGTATAGAAGCCCTAAACGAAGCTCTTGGCCCTGCCACAGCTCTCAGATTCCTGACATTAATGCATCGTGAACCTACGGATTATGTTGAAATTTCTCGGCAGCTCTATGAAGGCCAGAGTATAGAGGAGATATTCAAGAGGGTAAGAGATCACTGGAAAAAATAATAGGCGAATCTGGCCAACGGAGTGGCCCTCAAGTGGGCCTCCGGCGGTTCTTTGACAATTGAATATCCTGATGGAAGGAAAGAGATCATAGAGGCGGGAGGGCGGCGGACTTTGTTCGTGCCCTCCCAGCCTACCTTTCCCCTTCCAACGGCTCCGTGAAGACGACAAGCCCGGACGGTACCTCCACCATGACCTACCCTGACGGCTCCAGCGTGACGACGAGCCGGGACGGTCGGACCATCGTGACCGCGCCTGACGGCTCGAAGATCACCGCGCTTTCAACGTCCAACCTGTGGGAAGGTTACACCGCCCCGGACGGGGTGAAGTACAGATTTGGCGGCGGCGACGCAGTCACCGT
>Ga0209749_1002438_pt1 | contig 12298 bp, 7 predicted proteins | sample EPASupsiteSAE347_FD_187267 | JGI IMG/M metagenome (GOLD analysis project Ga0209749, IMG submission 187267) | Bioremediated contaminated groundwater from EPA Superfund site, New Mexico - Sample SAE3-47 (SPAdes) (version 2) | ecosystem: Environmental > Aquatic > Deep subsurface > Groundwater >... | reverse complement strand
AGATCCCAGTCCTCGGGGTGGCCTTTTTCATCGACATAGTTGTCGACAATATCGGCAACGACCTCCTCGATCATACCTTCGATATCCGCCCAGAGGTCCTGACCTTTCAAGACCTTCCTTCGTTGCTCATAGATGAGCTGACGCTGCTTGTTCATGACATCGTCAAAATCGAGGAGGTGCTTCCTGATGTCAAAGTTTTGCCCTTCCACGCGCTTCTGGGCATTTTCAATGGCCTTGGAAACGAGCCTGTTTTCGATGGGCTGGTTTTCTTCGATCCCGATCCGATCCATGATGGCCGAAATCTTTTCCGCCCCGAAGATCCTCAGCAGATCGTCTTCGAGGGACAGATAAAAACGCGACGACCCCATATCTCCCTGACGTCCGGAACGGCCTCGCAACTGATTGTCAATGCGGCGGCTTTCATGGCGTTCCGTTCCGAGGATATGGAGTCCCCCCAGGTCGGCGACCCCTTCCCCGAGCTTGATGTCGGTGCCGCGCCCGGCCATATTGGTCGAGATGGTCACCATCCCCCTCTGACCTGCCTGGGCGACGATCTCCGCTTCCCGTTCATGGTGTTTGGCGTTCAGGACGTGGTGTTTGATCCCTGTTTTGCTGAGCATCGTACTCAAAAGCTCCGACTTTACAATCGAGATCGTCCCTACGAGCACCGGCTTTCCCAAGGCGTGCATTTCTTTTATTTCTTCAATGGCGGCGTTGAACTTTTCCTTCTCCGTCTTGTAGATCACGTCGTTGTGGTCGGTTCGAATCATGGGCATGTTTGTGGGAACGACAACGACTTCGAGTTTGTAGATCTTCTTGAACTCCTCCGCTTCCGTGTCCGCCGTTCCCGTCATCCCCGCCAGTTTTTCATACATGCGAAAGTAATTCTGAAAGGTAACCGAGGCAAGGGTCTGGTTCTCCCGCTCGATCTTGACCTTTTCCTTGGCCTCGAGGGCCTGATGGAGACCGTCGCTGTAGCGCCGGCCCGGCATGATGCGACCGGTAAACTCGTCAACGATGATCACCTGGCCGTCCTTGACGACATAATCCACGTCTCTCTTGAAGAGGGTATGGGCTTTAAGGGCCTGATTCACATGATGCAGGATTTCGATATTGCGCGGCTCATAAAGATTCTGGACCTTGAGATACTTCTCCACCCGGGCGATTCCTTCTTCCGTTAGGACGACGGTGCGGGTCTTTTCTTCGACCGTATAATCCTCGTCTTTACGAAGCCGGGGTATTACCTGATTGATCCGGTAATACTTTTCCGTGGATTCCTCGGAAGGTCCGGAGATGATCAGCGGGGTCCGCGCCTCATCGATGAGAATGCTGTCCACCTCATCCACGATGGCATAATGGAAATCTCTCTGAACGTATTCCTCAAGGGTATACTTCATATTGTCCCGCAAGTAATCGAATCCGAATTCGTTATTGGTCCCGTAGGTAATATCGGCATTATAGGCCTGCCGCCGTTCATCGTCATCCATACCGTGGACGATCACCCCGACGGTTAGACCGAGGAAATTATAGATCGGCCCCATCCATCCCGCATCCCGGCGGGCCAGATAGTCATTGACCGTGACCAGATGACAACCTTTTCCGGTCAGGGCATTGAGATACAAGGGCAGGGTTGCCGCCAGGGTTTTTCCCTCTCCCGTCTTCATCTCGGCGATCTTTCCCTGATGGAGGACAAGGCCGCCGATGATCTGGGCATCAAAAGGCCGCATCTGCACCGTCCGGCGGGCGGCCTCCCTGGCGACGGCGAAGGCTTCCGGCAGGATGTCGTCCAGGCCGGCGCCATTTTGAAGTCTTTCTTTGAACCAGGGAGTCTTGGCCTTAAGTTCCTCATCAGTCAGGGTCGTCAAGGCCGGTTCGAGACGGCTTATTTCGTCAAGAATGACGGAGAGTTCCTTAATGATCCGGTCATTCTTCGTTCCGAAAACCTTTTTCAGTACTGAAACAATCATAATTTTACCTTCAAAAGAAAAAATTCCGGCAGGATATTACCGGAATTTTATAAAGAAAACAATTTTTATGTCCTTAGCTATTCCTTGGTTATAAACATAAGCTGATCGCCCAGGGCCACCTTGTCTCCCGGGGAGACGTGGATTTCGGTCACCTTGCCGCCGATCTCCGCGGTGATGTTGTTGAGCATTTTCATGGCCTCGAGAACGATCAGCACCTGGCCGGCGGAGACCTCCTCGCCGGGTTCCACGGAGACGTCGTTGACGGTGCCCGTCAGATGGGAACGGATGTCACCCGCCTTCCAGGCGGCGTCGATCTCCTTGGGAGACATGGAGGTCTTCTTTTTCTTCTTGTCCCCTTCTTCCTCCTCCTGTTCGGTGATGACCGGTTCGGTATGATGGTCAATGATCAGATAAGTGGCCGTATCACCGGATTTTGTCTTGCGCTGGGGACCGATCTCGACGCTGTGGAGCTTGCCCTCGGCGTCGGGGATTTCAAATTTTTCCCCCAGGTTGAAGCCCCCCTTCCTAAACCAGATGCGCGGCGACAAGACCCAGGTCTTCCCGTATTTGGCCTCAAACTTGAAAAAATCTACGGCGTCGTTCGGATGCTGGAGATAAAGAACGAGTTCGTCATCCGTTGCCTCCCTTCCGAGGCGATGCTCCAGGACCTTCTTTTCAACTTCCAGATCGACGTCCTCGATCTTCTGGTAGCAGGTGTCACATTCCACGATCTTCTTCCAGTCCGCCCCGAAGACGGCAAGATAAACGTCGTCCGCCGGTTGATAAAAGGGGAGATCCCCGTAACGTCCGAGCATCAGGTTCTTCAGATCGTCGTTGGCGTCTTTGTAACGCTCCCCCTTCAGAACATTGTTGACCGCCGTCGTCCAGAGGATTTGCGAGCCCGGCGTCACACTCCACCAGTTTCCCAGCTCAACCTGGACCCGGGGCAGTTCTTTTTGGAGAATCTCGGGCATCTTCTGCAGAAATCCCCCTTTGACGGCCTGCTCGAAACTGGAGCCCGTAGCGCCGCCGGGGAGCTTGTGAATCTGCACGGTCGGATCGAAGCCGAGAAACTGGGATTCGAAATCCCGGTAATATTCCCGCTCCGGCCGCAGTTTGTTCGATGTATCGATGACCGCCTGTCGGTCAAGCCCGACGGCGTGATAACCGTATTCGTCCAGGATATCCACCACGGACATCAAGGGCGGCGGACCGTAGAATCCCGTAAAGGCGTGATCGCTGGCGTCAACGATTTTGGCGCCGTTTATTACGGCCGCCACGATCCTCCCGATATCATCCCCGTCGGTGTTGTGGCCGTGATAATGGATGATGAGCTCGGGATATTTGCCATGGATGGCCCGCACCAGTTCGCCGATGCGCTTCGATGTTCCGAGGCCGCCATGATTCTTGATGCAAAGGAGGATGTCTTCACCGGTGACCGCCAATATTTCCGTAACTTTATTGACATAGTATTCATCCGTGTGCTCGGGACCGGTGGAAAAACAGATCGACGGCTCAAGGATACAACCCGCCGCCTTCACTTCTTCAAAGACGGGGACCATATTGGGAATATGATTGAGGAAGTCGAAGACCCGCCAGACGTGGACATAGGGGGCAAAACCCCGTACCGTCATCCGAATGACATTGTCCGGGTAGGGGCGGTAACCGAAGAGGTTGATCCCCCGGCAAAGGGTCTGAAACAGGGTGTCCGGCATTTTCTCGCTCAATACCTGTAGTTTTTCCAGGGGGTTTATCTGCTTGCGGAGCATATCGACATGCACGGAGGCGCCCCCGGTAATTTCCAGGGAAAAGTACCCCGAGCGGTTCCTTTCCTCGGCAACGAGCAACTGGGTATGGGGCATGATCCGGTTTTTGAAGTCCGACTGGGAGAGGTCCCGCTCCGTGTTGGTCACATAGTAACCATCTTGTCGCTTTATTTTATCAAGGACGTAGCGAACACCCTTTTCTCTCAATTCTTTGGGGGCGATACGCAAATCGCTGTTTCGATAACTGTCGTTTTTCATAGTCTGTTCCTGCTCATGTCTCCTTTATTAATAGGCATGTCTATTGACTTTTCTGGCGTGTATTTCTGCGATCAGCTTGCCGAGTTTGGCGATCTCCCGCTCCGCTTCGGGATAGTCGAAGATCTCCGGATGGGTATCTATATAGCCCGTGTCAAATATGCCGGCCTGAAAATCCTTTTCGTCGCAGACGGCAAGGTAGAAGGGTATCGTGGTCTTGGGACCGACAATGACAAAACCGCGCAACGAGCGCTTCAATCTCTGAAGTGTCTGTTCCCAGTTGTATCCCCGCACGGTCATCTTGACGAGGAGCGAGTCATATTCCGTCGGTATCCTGAAACCCTGGTAGACGGCGCCGTCCAGACGGACTCCCGGTCCCCCCGGCGACTGGTAGACCTCGACCCGTTTTCCTCCTTCGGGCATGAAATTGTTCTTTGGATCTTCCGCGTTGATTCGCACCTGCACCGCCTTTCCGTAGAGACGGACCCGTTCCTTCGGAATATCGAGAACACCCCCCTCGGCAATGCGGATCTGCTCCCTGACGATGTCGATTCCCGTCAATTCCTCCGTCACCGTATGTTCAACCTGAAGGCGGGTGTTCATTTCCATGAACCAGAACTCGTTTGTCCTGGCGTCCACGAGAAATTCCACCGTTCCCGCGTTGACATACCCCGACTCTTTTGCCGCGCGAATGGCGCATTCGTACATGGCCTCGAGAACGTCTTCGGGAAGGTCCGCCGGGGCAATTTCCAACAGTTTCTGATGGCGCCGCTGGATGGAACAATCCCGGGAACCAAGGTGCATGACATTGCCGTGCTTATCCGCTAAAATTTGAATTTCCACATGACGGGGGCATTCGATGCATTTTTCCATGTATATGCTGTCATCTCGAAAGGCCGACATAGCTTCGGAGCGGGCCAGGGGCAACTGAACCATCAGGTCCGACTCGTCTTTGACCTTGCGGATTCCCCGCCCCCCGCCGCCGCAGGAGGCCTTCAGCATGACGGGATAACCGCAGGAGCTGGCAAAGGAAAAGGCATCATTAACGCCGCTGCCGCCTTTGGGGATATCCGACGTTCCGGGGATGAAAGGGATTCCGGCCTTTTCCATGATGTTGCGGGCGACAACCTTATTGCCCAGATCACGAATAACCTGCGGCGGGGGGCCGATAAAAATGATCCCTGCCTGCTCGCAGGCGGCGGAGAAATCAGGATTTTCCGCCAGAAAACCATACCCGGGATGGATGGCGTCGGCCCCGGTTTTTTTTGCCGCCCAGATGATCTTGTCGATGTCGAGATAATCCTTGCGGGGCCCTTCACCGATCATAATGGCGTCATCGGCCAGACGCACATAGTAGGCGTCGGAATCGGGCCTTTCATATATAACGACCGCCTCGAGAGACAATTCCTTGACCGTCCGCATGATCCGGAGGGCAATCTCGCCGCGATTGGCAATAAGCACCTTCTTGATTTTTCCGTTTGTCTTCATCATGGATTACCTTCCCATTAGATACTTCTATCAATTTAAGTCGTGCCTTATACTGATTACAGAACTTTCTGTCAACATCATTGTTTACACCGTCAAATTTGTCTTGACTTAGCATGATTTGTCAGGATAAACAGCTCGCTCGCAGCTTTAATCCAAACATCGCGTCATAGAAAGGGGATGTCATGGCCAAATATGACTCTAAATCTCTCAGGAATGTCGTCGTCGTCGGACATGGTTCGACGGGAAAAACCTCCCTTTGTGAATCCTTCCTCTTTGTCTCAGGTAAAACGGACCGCCTGGGCAGGGTTGATGAAGGAACCTCCACCCTTGATCATGAGCCGGAAGAGCAGAAGAAGAGGATTTCGATCAGTTCGGCAACCACCTTTGTCGATTGGCAGAAATTCAAGATCAATCTCGTCGACACCCCCGGGGATTCGAATTTTTCCTTTGACACCCAGAGCTGCCTCCGAATCGCCGATACGGCAATCATCGTCCTCGACGCCGTGAGCGGCGTCGAGTTCCAGACCCAGAAAGTGTGGGAATTCGCTGATGATTTCAAATTGCCAAGGATGGTCTTTATCAACCGCATGGATCGTGAGCGGGCCAACTTTCAGAACGCCGTAGCCAGTATCAAGGAAAAGATGAACGCCAAGGTGACTCCCATCTGCCTGCCCATCGGCAGTCATGAATCTTTCCGGGGAGTGATCGATCTCCTTTCCATGCAGGCCGTTATCTATGACGATCTGAAAGGTACTTTCAAGTCCGGGGACATTCCCGCCGACTTGCTCGCCGAGGCGCAAACCTACCGGGAGACCATGGTGGAAGATATCGCCGAGTCGGACGAAGCCATGATGGATAAATACCTCGAGTCCGGGGAGCTTACAGCGGAGGAATTGAGAACCGGCCTGAAGGCGGGAGTCAATTCCGGCACCCTGATTCCGGTCGCCTGCGGCTCGGCCCTGAAGAACATGGGCACGGCCTTCCTCATGGACATTATCGTCCAGTATCTTCCCTCCCCGGTGGACAGAGGTCCCGTTAAAGGGGTGAAACCGGGCACGGATGAAGAGGAAATCAGGCCCCCTGAGGAAGGAGCCCCCTTTTCCGCCCTGGTCTTCAAGACCATCGCCGACCCGTATGCAGGCCGCCTCACCCTCTTCAGGGTCTATTCGGGAACCCTGACCCCCGACGTCGGCATGTACAACGCCTCCCACAAGATAACCGAGAGATTCGGAAATATTTTCTTTCTCGACGGGAAGACGCAAAAACCCACGGACATAGTGATTCCCGGCGATATCGCCGCTTTTGCCAAGCTGAAGGAGACGGGCACCGGCGACACCATCTGCAATGAAAAAAGTCCCATTATTTATGATAAGGTTGTTCCGCCGCCGACCATCATGTCCTTCGCCATCGAACCGAAGAGCCGGGGGGATGAAGACAAGATCGGTTCATCCATCAACCGCCTCATCGAGGAAGACCCGACCATGCGTTTTCACCGGGATGACCAGACCAAGGAAATGATCATCTCCGGCATGGGTCAGATACACATCGAAGTCGCCGTGGAAAAGATGCGCCGCAAGTTCGGTGTGGAAGTCAATCTGAAAACGCCGCGGGTTCCCTATAAAGAGACCATTAAGGGAAAGACCAATGTGCAGGGAAAATACAAGAAGCAGTCCGGCGGCCGTGGTCAGTACGGTGATTGCTGGCTCGACATCGAACCCCTGCCCCGGGGTTCGGGCTTTGAATTTCAAGACAAGATCGTGGGCGGCGTCATTCCCAATCAGTACCGCCCGGCCGTGGAAAAGGGCATCGTGGAAGCGATGGAGGAAGGAGTCGTGGCCGGCTATCCCGTAGTGGACTTCAAGGTCTCCCTGGTGGACGGCACCTACCATACGGTGGACTCCTCGGAAATGGCTTTCAAGATCGCCGGTTCCATGGGCTTCAAGAAGGGCATCCTCGCCTGTCAACCTGTCCTTCTCGAACCTATCGTGTTTATCTACATTGAAATACCCGATGAATATATGGGCGACGTGATCGGCGACCTCAACGCCCGCCGGGGCCGGGTCCAAGGCATGGACACGAAGGGATCCCACCAAATCATCAAAGGACAGGTGCCTCTGGCCGAAATCCTCAAGTACGCACCGGATCTCCGTTCCATGACAAGCGGCCGGGGAACGTTTACTTATGAACATTCCCATTACGAAGAGGTTCCGGCCCACATCGTCGAGAAGATTGTCGCGGAAGCGAAGAAGAAGGAAGAAGCGGAGAAATAAATGATCAGGGCGGCAGTCATCACCGTGAGCGATAAAGGTTCCCGGGGGGAACGGGAAGACCTGAGCGGTCCGGAGGCGGTCCGCCTGCTCGCGGCCCAGGCGATCGAGGTCGCCTGCACCCTTGTCGTTCCCGATGAGCCGGACCTGATCAAGGCCGCCCTCATTGACTGCGCCGATAGGCTCGGGCTGGATCTGATTATCACCACCGGCGGCACCGGCGTTACCCTCCGGGATGTAACGCCCGATGCGACCCGGGAGGTTCTGGAAAAAGAGATTCCCGGTATGGCCGAGGCCATGCGTCAGGCCAGCATGACCAAGACGCCCCATGCCATGATCTCCCGGGCCGTGGCCGGCCTCCGCGGTAAAACCCTGATCATCAACCTGCCCGGAAGTCCGAAAGGGGTCCGGGAAAACCTTGCCGTTGTCCTGCCCGCCATCCCCCACGCCGTCGAGAAGATCCAGGGCAGCGATCGGGATTGCGCTGCATAAAAAGATTCTAAAGCTCCATAATTCATGTATAAACGCATCCTAAGCACGTTGAACGTAATGTAGTAAATCAATGAACAATGGGCCGGATAAAATCAACCTGTACGCCTCACTGGTCGAGCAGTCAAACGACGCCATCTACCTCCTCATCGATGGGCGCTTTGTCTTCGTCAATCAGAGCTTTGTCAATCTTTTTCAGATAACCCGGGAAGAAATTTATAAGTCGGATTTCGATTGCCTGCTCCTCATAGCCCCGGAGAGCCAGGCCCTGATTCGGGACAGACTGGAAAAGGTCAAGAAAAAAGAACCCCTGGCAGCCAAATACACGTTTACCGCCCTGACCAGGGACAACCGCAAGCTCCCTCTGGAGGCCTCCGTATCATATATATCCTACGAAGGCCAAACGGCCACCTGCGGCGTGCTGAGAGACATGACCGAGCGCCTGGAGATGGAAGATACCCTGAAAAAAAGCGAAGACCGTTTCTCCAAGGCCTTCCGCGCGGGCCCGGCCCCGGCCGTTATCAGCACCATTGCCGAGGGGCGTTACCTCGCCGTAAACGACCAGTGGTGCCGCATGATGGGTTATGCCCGGGAAGACATGATCGGCCGGACCGCCGATGAACTCACGATATGGCCCTACCCGGAAGAAAGGGCCGCCCTGATCGACAACTTCCTCTCCGCAGGCCGTTTTCAGGATGAATTGATTCACCTGCGCACCAAGACGGGAGACATCAGGGATATCCTCTGCTCCGCGGAATTTATCAACTACGAAGGGGAGCAGGTTGTCCTTTCCCTGTTTCAGGACATCACGACAAGCAGGCGCGTGGAGGCGGCCCTCCGGGAAAGTGAAGAATTATACCGGACGGCCCTGGAGCAATCCAATGACGGCGTCGTCATCCTCAAGGGCGGTGTATATTTATATCTAAATCCCACTTTCCTCGCCACCATCGGCAGGCAGGAGGAGGAGTTGCTGGGTAAATCACTGGGTGAATTCGCCCATCCCGAAGACCGGGCCAGGTTGCGGGAATACCATCAAAGGCGACAGCAGGGCCTACCGGCGCCCAGCCGCTACGAACTCCGCGTCTTGAAGCCCGATACTTCCATCGTTTATCTCGACATCTCCACGGTCGAAATCACCTACCAGGGCGAGAAGGCATTCCTCGCTTATGTGAAGGATATTACCGAGCGAAAACAGGCGGAGCGGTCCCTGCGGCAAAGCGAGGAGAGATACCGGACCATCCTGGAGGGAATCGAAGACGGTTATCAGGAAGTGGATATCAATGGAAATTTTACGTTTTTTAACGAATCCTTCCGCAAAATCTTCGGCTACAGCAAAGAAGAACTGCTGGGCACGAACTTCCGCCGTTATGCCGCCGATGAAGAAACGGCCAACCGGGTCTATAACGCCTATAATCAGATGTACCAAACGGGAATTCCCATCCGGAGATTTGAATGGGATATCCTCACCAAGGATGGAGTCAGAAGGTCGATTGAATTTTCCGCCTCCCTGCTTCGGGATGAGGAAGGACATCGCCGGGGTTTCATGGGGATTATTAGGGATGTCACGGACAGGAAAGTGGTGGAAGAACAATACCGGACCATGGCCGACAGCTCCCAGGCCGGGGTTTACATCATCCAGGACGGCAAAGCATGTTTTGTCAATCCCCACATCCCTGACTACTCCGGCTATGCGGAAGGAGAGCTTTTAGGCAAGCGGATCATCAATTTCGTGCACCCCGAGGACCGGGAAGCAGTACGGGAAAAGGCCAGAAAGATGCTTACGGGAGAGTTGACCTCTCCCTATGAATACCGGATCGTTACCAAAAACAATCAGATCAAGTGGCTGATGGAAAAGGTCACCCCTATTACCTATCGGGGGCGGTCGGCGGTTCTGGGCAACACCATGGACATCACCCACCAAAAAGAGGCCGAAAAAGAAAGACGGCGCCTCGAGGGACAACTCCTCCAGGCCCAGAAGATGGAGGCCATCGGCACCCTTGCCGGCGGCATTGCCCACGATTTCAACAATCTTCTCATGGGCATTCAGGGGTATGCTTCCCTCATGCTGTTGCGCATGGACCAGGGACATCCTCATTACGAAAAGCTGAAGGCGATTGAAGCGCAGGTGCAAAGCGGCGCCGATCTGACAAGACAACTGCTCGGATTTGCCCGGGGCGGCCGTTACGAGGTAAAACCGACAAATCTGAATGAGCTGATCAGAAAAGCCGTCGCCGTTTTTGGGAGAACGAAGAAAGAGGTCCGTATCCACGAAAAATACGGGGAACATCTTTACCCGGCCAATGTTGATCAGGGGCAAATCGAACAGGTGTTGCTGAATCTTTTCGTCAACGCCTGGCAGGCCATGCCCGGCGGGGGCGAGTTATATATTGAGACGAATAAAGTCTTCCTCGACAGCAACTATGTCCAGGCCTATGGCATCCCGCCCGGCGTTTATATCAAGATATCGGTGACCGACACCGGCGTGGGAATGGATGAAAAAACCCGTCAGCGGATATTCGACCCCTTCTTTACCACGAAAGAAATGGGGCGGGGGACGGGTCTCGGCCTCGCTTCCGCCTACGGCATCATCAATGGTCACGGCGGCGTCATCAACGTCTATAGCGAAAAAGGACATGGGACAACCTTCAATATTTACCTTCCCGCCTCGAACCAGACGGTTGCCTTAAGGGAAGCGCCAGCCCAGGATATCCTGAAAGGCCGGGAGACGATCCTCGTCGTGGATGATGAAAAGATCATTGCCGATGTGACCCAGAGGATGCTTGAACAACTGGACTACCATGTTTTGATCGCCCGCTCCGGCCAGGAAGCCATTGACCTTTACAGGAAAAATCAGGACCGCATCGATCTGGTGATTATGGACATGATCATGCCGGGCATGAACGGCGGCGAGGCCTATGACGTGATCAAAGCCATGAATCCCGACGTCAAGGCAATCCTTTCCAGCGGCTACAGCTTGAACGGCATGGCCAAAGACATTATGGCCCGGGGCGTCAAGGCATTTATTCAGAAACCTTTTCGAATGGAGGATCTGTCCCGGAAAATTCGGGAAGTATTTGGATCGGGTTAGATTATTGACAAACTTCGTTATCCGGGACCGACGCCTTCTTTATTATCGATAATCGGCGGGGGCTCGTTGGCCCGAATTTCCCGTCTCAGTTCCCGAATCGTCTTGTTCAGGTGGGCAATGGTCCTGTTCAGGCGAAAGCGCTCCACGATACCCATGAATCCCGTAAAGACGACCCCAATGAGAAAGCAGATAAAAATAAGCATATACGCCGGCAGGATAACATTGAAGATGTCCAGATAACGCAACTGGACAGGAAAGGTGTTGGCAAGGGAAAACGTGATTATAAACAGGATGAGAATAACTACAATCACGGTATAGACAACTTTCATATCATGCCTCCTGGCGGTATTTCTGAAAATAGGGAAGCAACTGCTCCCATGTCTTGACGACATCCTCGGGGATTACCCGGACATCACCCACAACGCTGACAAAATTGGTATCTCCGTTCCAACGGGGGACGACATGAAAGTGGAGATGATCCTCAATGCCGGCCCCCGCCGCCTTGCCCAGATTCATCCCGATATTGAAGCCGTCGGGATGGATGCTCTCCTTGAGAACCTTGACCGAAAGAGAGACAAAATCAAAGATCTCTGTCTTTTCTTCCGGCGTCAGATCTTCAATCAGGCTGCAATGCCGGTGGGGAATAACCATGAGATGCCCCGTCGTATAAGGATATCGGTTCATCATAATATAGGATCTTTTGCCCTCCAGAAGCCTCAGATCGGTGCAGGTGCCGTTTTCCGACGGTGGGCATAAAACGCAGTTTTCCACTTTTTCTCCGCGAATATAGGTCATTCTCCAAGGGGCGCCGATGGCTTTCATGGGGCCAAAATATCATGACCCCCGCCAAAAAGACAAGTGTTATTTGGATATGCGAATTGCCTCAAATTAAATCTTACCCAAGGAGGTGAATAAACAGGATCGTTGACTCATAATTCGATGTTACCGAAGACCGACTTTCTGACGGAGGGTTGAATA
>Ga0209749_1002434_pt1 | contig 12313 bp, 22 predicted proteins | sample EPASupsiteSAE347_FD_187267 | JGI IMG/M metagenome (GOLD analysis project Ga0209749, IMG submission 187267) | Bioremediated contaminated groundwater from EPA Superfund site, New Mexico - Sample SAE3-47 (SPAdes) (version 2) | ecosystem: Environmental > Aquatic > Deep subsurface > Groundwater >... | reverse complement strand
GTTCTATACGTTAATCCGGCATACACCAGTCAGGATTGTTCACGGTGCGGAGCAAGAGGACACCGCAACGGGAAAAAATTTGGCTGTCCGGTATGTGGACACGTAAACCACGCAGACGTTAATGCGGCATTCAATATTGCATTAAAAGTCAAAGACATGATCGATCGTACGCAGAAAGAGATGTGTACGATGGGAGCACTGATACCCCACGACGCAATGCTGGAATGCCCGGCAACGTTAGAACCCCACGCGCTTTAGCCGTGGGAGTATGTCAGAAAGGCAGTCAATAGAAAAGGATCCGCAATTCTGCAGGAGCGATAACCCAGATGGTCAACTATGAAAAGATCCGGCCCGGCTACGATCTCTGGCTCGAAAGCGTCTTCCATGACAGTGGAGAGTACTCCAATGCCGGGGGAGGCAAGACTACCGGCTACTTCTCTCTGCCGGGCATGGGCAAATCCACCCTGCTCTGCATAGCAACCCAGATCACCAGCAGCTTCCCCGGCAAGCAGAACAAGGGAGCGTTCATCAAGGCACAGTCAGCGCTCCTGGAAGATCCGGGCAACAAGGATCTCCTTGACATCATCCAATCGTATGTCATCGAACCGGAAACCTGTATCTGGCGCATCAGGGACAGTGATGGCTTTGCCAATCTCATCAAACCGAATTGGGATCGCAGCTTCCGGGGAAACAGGGAAGCACCGCTCGGAAAGCCGTTCCATATCTGGGTACATGAGAAAGATGCAGACACCGTGTTCTTCTATTGCATTGATGAGAAGTACAACGTTGTCCCGGTAAAGAACATCCCGCAGATCGAATATTATCATGATGCCGTGGACCTGATCAGCAACCTCCACATCGGCTGCATCAACGCTGTACTGGAACCCCAGACCTACAAGCTCTCATCGGAAATGATTTCCCGCCTGAAAGAAAAGAAGATGGAGATCAACGATGAGTACGAAACCGAGCTGAAAGACCGGGCCATCCGCGCTGAAGACCGGGCAGACCGGGCAGAGACCGGGAGGAAACCTGGCCGGCCCAAAGGAACCCGGTCCCGATCCAAACGTGCAGCAGGTACCGGCAAATACGAACAGATGGAGATTGCCCCCGCGTACTTCTGGTTCGATCTTATCCACACCGCGCTGAAATGGAACCGCCGCCGGCATATCACGTTTGTCATCGATGAATGGGACGATGTGGCAGAAGCCCGCAGCGAAGGTAACGCCTGGAAATTCATCGATATCCTGGCAAACGATTGGAAATCCCTCAGGCGCAACAATATCTCCGCATACCTAACCACTCACCAGACAGACTTCGTAGACTGGCGTATCCTGAAAAGAATGGAATACAAGATCTGGATGCGGGGCGCAATCGTGAAGGATGCCTGGTCCATGATCTCGCAGCAGGAGCTCATCAGCGGTCTCGATATTGGGAGATACATTATTGAGTATTCCAAGATCCGGTTTGGCCTCTGTCCCTTCCCCAAGATCCCGCATAGCCAGCCATCGGTCAACATCGACGGGCTCAAGGGCCAGCAACGATTCCTCAAACCCAAGGAAATGGATCGCCTCATGAAAGCAATGGAAGCTGCACCGGATCCAATGGAGGCAGCTGAGGCATAATCTTTTTCACCCCTCGAAAAGAACACCCTACTATTGTCAACTACCTCGCCATAAATGGCAGGGCTTGTAACTGTGTCAGAGGCACGCTACATTCGGCTGGTTGACAGGCAGCCTACCCAGACCAGATATACCGGCTTGGGCGATGTTACGGGAAGCATTAAGATCGGCATGAAGTTCAAATCCACAGGATCTACACTTAAATTGAGAACCGTTGCGGTTCCCTTTATATACATGTCCGCAGACAGAGCACTTCTGCGAGGTGTACCGGGCATCGACAAGGATCACCTGCTTACCGAGGTTCTCTGCTTTGTACCGGATAAACTGTTCCAGTTCAAAGAACGACCAGTTGTTCAGTTTCTGGTTGAAGTCGTGAGATCGGCGTTTCTGGACCCGGATCTTGGTCAGGTCTTCCAATGCGAACACTGTGTAAGGAGATTGAACAATTTGCTTCGAGACGCAGTGATTAACATCAGTCACAAACCGACGTTCTTTTCCGCTCATGCGTTTGAGTTTACGCTTGGCGGAAGCCGTGCCTTTGGACTGGAGTTCAGCTCGGAGATAAGCGTACTGCGCCCGCGTATTCTTCACGGCCGAAGAATTAAAGAATCGGTTATCGGAACAGACGGCGATGTTGATAATACCACGATCGATCCCAAGAACCTTTTGTTCGGGAAGAAGATCAGGTGTCCGGGATTCGACCTGACAGTGCAGGTAGAACCGGCCATCATTCCGGTTAAGGGAGAGATTAGAAGATTTGATTTTCCAACCGGAATATCTCCGGTAATACTCGGGAAAGAAAAATTCTGCTTTGATGCGGCCGGCACTTGTTGCCAGAGAGACACAACGGCTTTCCATATTGACCCGGATCACCCGCTGGTTGTACCGCATGGCAGAATATTCTTTATGGATGGGTTTATGAGAACATTTTATGGCCTTAAGAGATTCACAGGCGCAATCCCGGGCACCTTGCAAAAGGGCACAGGGGAGATTAGGAACAGCCTTACGAATATCAAAGTAAGTTGCATGGTGGCAATTAACCTTATTCGCCGAATGGTTCGAGAATCCCCATTCTGCGCAGGTGTTGAAGGCCACGGTGTAATCCCGCATGGTTTGCAAGATGGATTCTCTTGCAGCGTCCGGGAGATTCAACTGCAACTTGATTGTCCTAATCACAGTAATATATTTGTATTAGTAGGTAATATACTTAATGGAGGTGACGCAGACGCGCTTCCTCCCCTCTCTGAAGGAAGGGGTCTCCGCGCTGCTTTTGGATGAAACGGAAACACAATCTCACGGTAATAGCAATAACTGGCCTCACACTCCTCCTGCTCCTCGCGATCCTGTCAGCACCGGTCAGCGCCCTCACAATCAACGGCATCTCCATCTACCTGCAGCAGAACGGAGATGCAACCATCAATGCCGATTACGATCTCTCCATTCCGGAATACATCGCGGTGCAGACCAACCTTTTCGGAGCACGGGAAAAGATCTCCCAGAAAGCAACCGAAGTCACCGGGAAAGAGATCTCGGTCATCTCGATAGATGGAAAGAGTATCGCGGCCCACGTCAAAGGCATGTCACCGGCAGCTCCAGAGATGAAGACCCCGGAGATCTTCCTTCGCGGATACAAGGCAAAAGAAGTCCTGATCCAGTACCCGGATGCACATCAGGAACGGTTCGGCACCACAGGGACCATACCGGCAACGAGCCATTATATGCTCGGGTGAGAGAATTCCCCATCCTTCGGGGTGGGGACGAATCTCCCCTTTTCAACTGGAAATGTTTATTAAGCAGTGAGACATAATATTGTCTGTTACTATGGATGCAAAACTCAAAGCGTGTTGGGTAAAGAAAACAATTGCTACCAGTAAAGTTGTTGGCAAAGTGGCGGGAGTGCTGGCACTCCTCGCGCTTGTGGGATACGGCATCTACGCGAGATGGGGCAACATCTATAAAGCGGCAGGCACAGTATTCGGCTGGCTTGCCGCAGTTGCAGGAACAATCGCGGGAGCAATCTCTTCACTCGTAACCGCGATAACATCCTTGCCGCCAAGGGTAATTCTCACGATGGAAATAGTTGGCGGTATCGCCGTGGTTGTGGGATCTATCCTGCTGTACTCGTGGGCAGCGTGTATTAGCCGGGAATTTACTGATGAGGATTGGGATGCTGGGGAAAAATCCCTCCTCCCCGCCCTCCTCTCCGCCCTCGGCCTCTCCCTCGTCATCGTCCTCGGCCTCTCCCTCGGCCTCTCCCTCGGCCTCTCCCTCGTCATCGTCCTCGGCCTCTCCCTCGGCCTCTCCCTCGGCCTCTCCCTCGTCCTCTCCGCCCTCCTCCCCGCCCTCGGCCTCTCCCTCGGCCTCGCCGTCCTCGCCGATTCACAGGTCTTAAAATTCCCCGGGGCATATCTCCATTATCTCCGCCGCATTGCCGCAGAAGAGAAGGAGAAGGCAGGAGAGTAACCAGAAACCCCGCACGTTCATCTGAAAGCAGCGCGGAGACCCCATCCTTCAGGGAGGGGAGTAGTCACGTTTATCAGGGATAACGCCCATTCTCTTTTCCATGGCAAAGAACATCTGGGAGCAGGCAGAGGAAAAAGCCCGGCTCTGCCCACACGCACGGGAATTCCTGGATCACCGGTCCGGCAGCCCCAAGGGACTTCTTGAAAAGACCGGGGAAGAGTTCAGGAAAAAAGGAATTGATTTTCCATAAGGGAACTATTTTCTTTCCCGCCCCTCTTTCTCAACCTCACGGATCTTTCTCCAATTTCGGATAGCCTGCGGAATGCTCTTGGAGAGCGGCGGTGGATTCAGGATGAGATCAAAGGAGTCGGCAGGCTCTGGAGGAGATGGTTGCTGTACCAAAACCGGTGCCACGGCCCGCGCTGCGGAATCCTTGCGGGTGATCTCAATAACATCCGGGAAGATCCGGATCTCAATATCGTCCAGCTCATAGATGCCGGGTTTGTTAGGGATTCGCATTATCTCATCCTGAGCCGGATTGACATCAGCACATCCATGGCGGATCACCCCGCAGGAGCATCGGGGGAGGGCGAGGGCATACCGGTATATTTCCGGATCGCTTTCATAAGCGGTTCATTCAGCGGGTAGATCCCCAGCTCGTTAGTGGGTTTGCCGGAATCCCGGATCGCCTTCTCGATCATCTGCTCGGTTATGCCGAGGAAAAGCCTAGACACCTTCGGGGAGATCGGAAGATTCTTAACCGTACCTCCATCATTGCCGAACACGGCAAAGACAAGCCCGGATGCAAAGAGAGATTGCGACACAACTGGGTAAGCGGTATTCCTGCGAACCTCACGGCCCAGCTTAAAGGGATCGGGATCAAAGGCAATCGGTATCCTGCTCGCATCTGTATAGACTGTGGTGCCGCAGCGCGGGCAACTGGTCCGGTAGTTGTCGCCTGTATAGGGCCAGGTATAATGGCACGAAGCTCTCTGGCATCGTAATAGGTGGAATGTCATTTACCTACAATATACGGTCTGTGCAGATAAACATTCCTGTGATGCAAAAACGGAGGGAAGATTTATCTCCGGTTCGGGAGATAAGAGGGGGCACGGGAAGACCCCGCTATTTATGGCGGGGATGAAGTGTCTCCCTCTTTGTAAGGTACCGCTCATGTCAACATTACATATTAATTACGAGCGTTTAGGTATTCAACATTAAAATGAGCGTTGTTTGTTATGTCGATTACATGCCCATTACATAATCAGCCGCTAACAATTGTATGCTACCAACAGTAAACTATATATCCTAATGGGGCGTATAAGATTGTGTGCAACCAAAGCACAGGAGAACGAGGATGAGTGTTTGGAAAGTTGGGAAAAATGAGAGGTTCCACAACAAAAAGGTATACTGCCAATATACCGATGACGGGAGATCAACTGCACTTACCATTGAGTGCGGATCATCAGTAGAGCCACGCAAAAACGAGAGGTGGATACCCGACACAAAGCGAGGTTTTGGAATGAAGAGGGAGAACCCAATTGTCCGACACTTTGCTGATACCTGCATTGTCATGAATTGTCATGGCTGCCCAGATAGGTATGAATTACTCTTTGTGTCATGGAATCAAAAACCTGCACCGGAGGATTTCGCATATGCACAGTATTGCAGCGATGAGAAACACGCGGGCTTTCTGGGTATCTCCGCATCAGGTAGTGCAGTTATGACCGCAGTTAAAAAGTATATGAAGGAGCACTAAAATGGTCGGTAAGACAAAATATGATCTTGATAGAGGCAACCACGTTGTCTACAGCCTGCACTATCACATCATTTTCGTGATTAAGTACCGGCGTAAAGCACTCTACAACGACAAGATCCGCGAGCGCCTGAAAGAGATTTTCCGCGACCTCGCGCCAACCGTCGGTATTGAGATCACCGGGATGGAGCCGGCGCTTGACCACATCCACATGCTCGTTAAGGCAACTCCGAGTACAGACCTCGAAAAGGTTTTCAACACCTTGAAAGGGATATCAAGCCGGTATCTTCGACAGGAGTTCCCGGAGATTAAGAACCTGCTTTGGGGGGATTCGTTCTGGTCAGATTCAAAATTCATAGCGACAACCGGGCAGGTATCATTGGATGTGTTGATGAAGTATGTGGAGTCCCAGAATGAACCGAAGAAACGCGCCTAACAACAGGGCGATGGAAGCCCCATCCTTTAGGGTGGGGAGCCCTCAATTCACGGTAACGCATAGGAACAGTTAAATACCATTGAATTCAATTGAAAAACATGAAAAAACCGAATGGACAGCTGTATAAAGTCCGGACAGCAGATCACCGGGAAAATATCATCCATGCCCCCGAAATAGCATCTGGTTGGTATTCTCTTGTTGTCGGGGAAGATGGATCATTTCACTATTACCCCGTAAAAGAATAAGTGGACCGGTGAGTGAAATGGATATGGGATTGCAGGAAATCCGGAAAAAGAGTGATTGGTGCACGTTGGCTGATCTGGAAATCGGCAAGATCAAGAGCTGCAACCGACCTCCGAAAGCATGGATAAAAAAGGAGGCTGGGGCAGATCAAGACCTAGATCCCTGTAGTGAATGTGAAGATCCTAACTCTTGTGACGAGATATGCAAACATCGAAAAGAGATTCAACCCATCAGGAGCAGCAAGCAGGAGCGAGAGCCATGACATTCCACTGCCAAATTTGCGGTAAACCCTGTTCAGAAAAACGATGGCTCTCATATGGAGAACGGACATATCGATTCTGCGATAACGAGCATTCTGCCCACGATATTATTGTCTGGTTCTCAGAGACAATTTTGTGCATAAAAATAAAGGAAGGGTGCACCAATGACCCATAAGATCGTCACCATCGACATCAGAGGGAAAAAACATTTCCCGTATCTGGAAGAGTACGTCAACTTCCCAAACTCAATGGGGCAAATCCAGGCTCTGCTTCAGAAATATAAGTGTGACCAGATCGCAACTGCACAAAAACAAGTTACAGATACCAAGCATGGCACCTTTAATGTATATTCGTTGGCGTTTCTCGTCAGGGGAGAGCGGTTCCTCATCGAATTCCCCGTGATTTTTATCAGGAATTCCACCGGTACCAAGCTCCGCATGGATATATCCGGGAGGGTCATCTTCTATAAACTGAAAGCCCTTCTGATCGATGTCGAGATCGGATATCTTGATTTTGTCGAGGCAATGCTCCCCTTCAGAATCGTCACTCTTCCGGGAGGCCAGCAGATCCCCCTTGCCGATTATGTGATGCAGCACGGACCCGAGCTTTCTGCAGGGACAGCAGATCTTCTTGCCCTGCCGGGAGGCCAGCGATGAACAAGATCGAATCCCTCCGGCATCTCAAGCAGGAGCAGAAGCCATGACCCCTCCGGAAACCAAACACCCACAGAGATGCGGGACTTGCAAATCATTCAGTGTAATGGAAAACGGAAGTGCGGTACCCTCAGGGGCGAGTTGGCCACATTGCGGGGATAACATAATTCCAGGACGTACATTCGAATGGATTGAAATTTATGGTTGCGCCTCACATAGCGACAGTGCAGAACGGCGGATCGAGGGTGTGATCGCGGAACTGGAACGACGAAAAACACTCTATCCCATTCCCGGCAGAGGTTACTCAGTTGGAAAGATAGATGGTTTTGATGAAGCCATCACGCTTCTGAGGGGTGATGGGAAATGATTTTGAATACGAGCCGCACGATCCAGGGAGCATTATCATGATCTCATGTCATATCAGCACAACCGATCTCAGTATTGCCAACATCATCGCGCATGGCGAAGCTGTCCCGGGCCTCACTCTCACAATCTACTGCGAGAACTGCGGCGGCCAGCTCTTCCAAGTCATTGACTACCGGGAAAAGAAAGGCAACCGGGATCAGGACATCATCATAGAAAAGACGTTCTATCTGAAATGTCAGCGGTGCGGATCGGAACAATGCGAACATTTCCTGACGATTGTCCCGAGCTGGTCCGGACCCTGTATTGACCGGGACGCGTTGCCGAAATGGAGGGAAGAGGAATGACCTGGCACAAGAACAGCACCGGCCCCAGGGTTCGGAACGCCAAGAAAACCACGCTTGAAGTAGACGGCAAACCACATACCTTCCCCTCTCATCTGGAAGCCCTGCGATACCTGGAGCTCAAACGCCTCAAGGAAGCCGGGATCGTCAAGGAGATAGAGCTGCAACCGATCTTTGAATTGCAGCCGGCATACCGGAAGTGTTGCGGGAATATTTGGTATCTAAAACCCCACGGATTCAGTTTTCCCGGTCCAAAAATCTGCCAAATATGTAAAAAGAAAATGCCGGCTATCAAGGCAATCACCTACATCGCGGATTTCCGCATCACCTACACGAATGGTCACGTGGAGATTGAGGATGTCAAGGGCCTTGAGACCGAAGTTTTCAAGCTCAAGCGGAAGATGTTCGAATACAAATATCCGGAGCTCACTCTCAAAATCGTGAAGACTGTGCGGGGTGCAAGATGACCGAAAAACAGCCGGAATACATCATCACACAAACGGGGATGAATTTAGCAATTGCAGTATTGAAATCAAATCGCTTATATGATACCGCAGAGTTGGTGTTGGCAGAGATTCGCCCGAATACCCGCAATAGAGGCCCAATAATTGGAAAGAAGACGGAAGAAGCATTCAGGCCATCACAGAGAACCGTCGCAGTAACGGAACCTGAGGAAAACCAATCTATACAGGATCTGGATTGGGGAGATTCCTGTCCGGAATGCGGGGAAGCCCTCAGCTCGGCGGATGTTGTAAGGGGTGGCGCTGAAATCAGGGTTATTTTCTGTCCCAATTGCGGGTGGGAACAATGAAGATCGACAAGTCCGGAACCGGTGTTCCGCTCACGGAGGGTTTGCGGGGGGCAGCTCCGGAAAAATCAAAAAATCCCTCAAAAAAGCGAAGAGATGCATGGAAATGGACTACCTGCAAAGGCTGTAAGTTCAAAAAAGAATGTGATGCGGCCCTTCCTTATTTACCTCCATGCGGGCGCGATTACGATGAGGAATTAGCATTAGAGCACGACGCCGCGATCCGGGCAGACGAGCGGGAGCGGGTGCTGGAAGACCTCAAAACGGATCTAAACACCCGTTTCATTTCATCGAGCAACCAGTGGTCGGTGGGTCGAAATTCGGGGTTGCTTGAATGTTGTAATATAATCAACGAGCGTCTTCGGCAGCCCGAGCGTGAGCAGCCATGAACCCGACTCCCTGCACCCCAGTACCGGGCGACATCCGGGGAATTGCTGAGAAAGCCCGGCAGGAAGATCCTGCCCATGAGGTCCGGATTATCCCGCTCCGGAAACCGGGAGAAACCGAAGAGGACGAATGCAGGTTCTTCAAGGTTGTGCGTATTCTGGACGGTGAGTCATGACACAAATGCTTCTTGACAGATCCAACACGATTGAAGAGGCAGTCCGTCTTCTACGTGAATATGAGCCGGAGAGAGGGTATTATCTTGCATTTTCTGGAGGGAAGGACTCAATTGTAATTTACGATCTCGCGGTAAGTGCCGGTGTGAAATTCCAAGCGCACTTCAGTAAGACAACAGTTGATCCCCCAGAATTGGTTAATTTCATCCGGAAATATTATCCGGAAGTAGTCTGGGAGAAGCCAAAAAAGTCAATGTTCCAGATCATCGTTGAACATGGGACGCCCCCGACACGGTTCAGGAGATATTGTTGCCGCGAACTCAAGGAGATCGGGGGGGGAGGCGAAACAGTTATTCTTGGTATCCGTGCTGCAGAAAGCGCCAGGAGGAAAAATCGTAAACAATTTGAGGAATCCCGTCTCCAGAAAGGGAAATTTTTTTGTAACCCGATTTTATCATGGAAAGATCAGGACGTATGGGAGTACATCCATTCACGGAACCTTCCTTACCCAACCCTCTACGATCGGGGGAGGACCCGGATTGGATGTATTCTTTGCCCGCTCCAGAATCATAAAGGTAGAGTCCGGGATCTTATTGACTACCCAAAATTTGCCAGAGCATATCTCCTGGCATTCGGGAGAATGCTGAAGAAGATTGAAGAAGACGATAAAAAGAACCCTCTCGGTTGGAAAACACCTGATGATGTCATGGATTGGTGGATTAACGGGGATCAGAAAAAAACAAATAAAGAATTTATCCGGGCAAAAAAACATGCTTTTAAACCCGTAGATAAGGAGATCCTATGAGTGCTCCAGTCATCGTCTTCAAGGTCGTGTGTATTCTGGGTGGTGAGTCGGAATGAAGATCTACCTTGGAGTGGGGGGCTCTAAAAAAGTTCACGAGTTCGCAGCCCGGCACGGTTGCTCGTGGCTCCTGACCCCTACCAACGCCAGAACCCCGCCATCGGGATCATACGCCCTTGATAATGGGGCTTTTGTTGCGTGGAAAAACCACGTGGACTGGAACGAAAGCCGGTTCATGAGTCTGATCCGCCGCTATCCCGATTACGACTTCGTAGTGGCTCCCGACATCGTTTGTGGGGGGGGGGCAGTCTCTCATGCGCTCGCTTGAGTACGTCGGGAAGATCCCTGCTCCTCTCTATCTTGCCGTTCAAGACGGCATGATGGCATGCCAGATCACCGATGTTATCGACAAGTTCGACGGCCTTTTTATCGGTGGATCGATTCCGTGGAAGTTCAACACGGCCCGGATGTGGGCGGATCTCGCTCACCTGCACGGCAAGAAATGCCATGCCGGCCGCGTCGGAACGTGGGAAGGATTTATCCATATGCATTATTGCGGAGTGGATTCTGTAGATACGTCCTCGCCAGTTCGGAACAGATGCGACGATCATATCGTGAAGTATTTTGATCACCTGAAATTTCAGAGCAGATTTGAGGGTATATTCGCATGATCATCCCTATCACCACCACCGCCTGCCCGGAAGAACGACGGGCTGCCAACCGTCATGCAAAGAACTTAGACATCTGGAACGATCCTGCATACCAGGCCATCGCTGCAAAGGCCATAGAAGGCCAGCCATGCCACTATTGCGGCCGTCCGGCAACCCTCGCACACCATGACAACGCGGATTCCTACGGGAGCAAGAAAGAGTATTACAAGCCCGAGAACATGATCCCAGCCTGCGGAATCTGCCATGATCAGTACCGCAAAGGACTCGAGGTCTGCCCGGTATGCAAAGAGAAGGGGGAGATCCACTACATGAAACGGGGCTCCGATTGCTGTTATCGCCACAGGGCAGCCGAGTACCAGCGCAGGACCCGGAAACACCGCGGCAACAATCACCCTTGCCAGCATCATACCGGCCCACAGAAATGCGATATCCGCCATATCTGTCCGCACAGTGCGCAACGGGCCAACCGTGAAGTGTGCCCCTGGTTTGCGGAACGGCCGGAGGATCCGGTATGACTCTCCAGCGCAAGACTCGGTTCGCCACTGAAAAGGATTTCTGGGAAACACCCCAGTGGTTGTTTGACCTACTGGATCAGGAGTTTCATTTCGATTGTGACGCGGCGGCAACACCGGAAAATACGAAAGTTCACGGCCAATTTTTTGCACTATGGGCAGGGAACGGGGCGCTGGATATCAAGGATTGGGATCTGCATATGGGATTTCAATCGTTCTTCCTCAATCCCCCGTACAGCGCCGGCAACATCGACCGGTTCATGGCAAAGGCTCTGGAAGAATCGCAGAAAGGCGCTGTCGTTGTCTGTCTCGTCCCGTGCGCTACAGATACAAAATGGTGGCATAACTACGCCATGAAAGCACAGGAAATCCGGTTCATCAAGGGCCGCGTGAAGTTCGTTGGCTATGATGAGGAGAGAAAGCAGATCAAGAACTCTCCGACGTTCTCCTCGTGCGTGGTGATTTTTGATAAAACACGCGGAATCCTTGAAGGATTGAATCAGAGATTACCGGATTTTAATCCCACGCCAAAGATAGGGAAAACCATCGAACAGCCCCGGAGCGTGAAGGCATGATCTTTGAGAACACGATCTTTAATGAGGATTGCATTACTGGGATGAGAGCAAGGATCCCGGACGCATCCATTGATCTGATCGTCACCTCTCCACCTTATAACCTCGACGTAAAATACGACACTTACGCTTAAAGCAGCCAGAAAGCCCACCTCTTTAGAGGTGGGATGAATGGCGTTAATCTTATCAAGCGCAAACCTTATATCCTTGTCACCCAAATAGATAGATAGATGCCAACAGAAAGATGGACA
>Ga0209749_1002433_pt1 | contig 12314 bp, 13 predicted proteins | sample EPASupsiteSAE347_FD_187267 | JGI IMG/M metagenome (GOLD analysis project Ga0209749, IMG submission 187267) | Bioremediated contaminated groundwater from EPA Superfund site, New Mexico - Sample SAE3-47 (SPAdes) (version 2) | ecosystem: Environmental > Aquatic > Deep subsurface > Groundwater >... | reverse complement strand
TATTATTTTAAAATATTTGGTTAAAAATTGTGCATGTCGTAAATACTATCTTAAAATTGTTACTTTGTGAGCTTGCATTTGCCGTTAAAGTTGTTCAGTTTTTTTCATACCAGGCACAGAAAGTACAGAGATGTGTTTAAAAATATCTGCGCCTCTCAGTGGTTTTAACTTTTCGGATAGGCTCTAAGTCATAGAAGTGCGGTGAAGGTTTTATTAAGCTTCTACCATCTTTTCTATCCTGGAAACTGTACCCTTGAGTTCATTCACTTCCTGCCTTAGCTCAAGAATTTCCTGATGCACATCTTTAAAGCTTTTTAGTTCGTGAGCGATGGAATTAAAACCTTCTTTTGTGACATTGATGTGTTCTTCTTGTTTAGCGAGAATATTATTAAACCCTTCTTTAGTCAAAGCAGTATGCTCATCCTGTTTATGCAGGATCTCCCTGGTAATGCCTATATGCTCATCCTGTTTATGCAGGATCTCCCTGGTAATGCCTATATGCTCGTCCTGTTTATGCAGGATCTCCCTGGTAATGCCTATATGCTCGTCCTGTTTCTGCACAATCTCTTTTGTTATCTCTATGTGTTCTTTTTGGTTTTTTAACAGAGCAACCCCGGTTACTGCGATCTTTGAAAGCTGGGACGCAGAAAAGCTGCGGGAATAAGCCTCCGTTGTTCTTATATCCCCATCATAATCTTCAACTGAAATGTCTGCAACTTCGGCATCCTCAGGATAATTATTCTTAATGAATTCTACAAAGGCATCGATATTTTCCTTATCAGCTCCAGCCAGCACCTCTACAATCTCTGTTTTATTTTTTATATTTTTTGCACTGAAATTAGGGATCAAAAGCGCTTCGGCTTCATCCAGCAGAAAAGCCCGGTAACCGACGTTATGTACTTTTGGACCTTTTATCAGAATCTTACGCTTTTCCATAACTTCCTCTTTTGCTTATTTATCTTTCTCGCACTTAATTATTTCCACTATATTACAGGTTATTGACATTTATAGCCGCCGTCATAACAGTTCGTTGAAACCTCTTTTTGTTTTCTGGAATATAATGTGCTCAGGTATAAAAATACACGCCACAGAGCTAAATATTTTATTAGCTTGCCTTCTCTATACCTTTCTTTTATATGAAGAACAGAAGAGTCTTCTAAATGCGCAATAGCGTTTATTTTTTCGTTTTCCGGCAAAACGATTATCTCCTTAATGACAACCTTTTTTACGGAATCACATGCTTTAAGAAAATCTAGTGTTTCTTTAGCTGATATAAGAAATCTCTCCTATATCTTTTTAGCTCTTCCAATAGATCAACATAGTCCCCCCAATCTATCCAGTCATCCTCCTCATCAAAAGAAGCTCCCTCTTTTTTTATTTTTCCATCGAATTCCTTAAATTCCATCCCATATTTTCTCTCGAACATCATCACTTTTTCCTCTAAATTTGATACCTTAAAATCGAGCCACTCTAAAACAACCAGGTCCAGAGACTCTTTTGGATCTTTCAGAGGATAAAAAATCTTGATAGCATCCGTTACAATAGAATCCATATAATCATATTTTGAGCGTATATAATTTAAGCCTAATGCCCGGCAGATCATCTGCTACAATCAGTATAGCAACGGTCGAAGATACGAGTAATTTTCTATAGAGCCCAAACTATTGGTTTTCGAACAGGAAATAAATAAAGTATAAGGGTTCGATAGCCCCCGCCGCAGGCGGCGCAGCCCCGGGGTCTGGGGCTTGCCCCAGCGCATAATAAATTTTAAATTTTGCTCAGTTTTATCGCTTTTTCATAAAGGCTGCTCAGCTCCAGCACTTTATTCTCCCAGTCATACCCTCGCGCTGCCTCTCGGGCTGACGCACCCATCTTTTTGCGAAGCTCGCCGTCCGTGATTATTTTCCCGATAGCATCCCCGAGTTCTTTTACATCAGGCTTGACCACAAGACCCGTCCCCCTGCTGACCAGCATGGATGCGGCGTTCCTCTGGCTCTCAACAGTAATTACCGGCGTTCCGCATGCAAAAGCTTCAACCACAACCATCCCGAACCCCTCACGGCTCGATGGCAGCACCAGCACTTTTGATGATTTCATATGCGAGATGATCTCATCGTATTCCATGAACCCAAAGAACCTCACACTATCCAGAAGCCCGTATTTGCAGGTAAGCCCGATAAGCCTCTCTTTCTCAGGCCCATCGCCTATGATGTTGCAGCTCATATCCGGGATAGAATTCCTCAAATGATAAATCGCTTCAATAAGCATATCCACATTTTTCTCTTTGATCAGCCTGCCCGCGAAGATCACATCGCACTCCTCTGCTGAGGGGGATATGCTTGCGATCCTTTTCAGGTCGATGCCGTTGGAAATGATACGGATGCTCCCACCTTCGACACCAAGCAGTTCCAGGTTCCTTTTCGTCATGGCAGATACTGCAATCGGACTGTGCGTTAATTTTGAGGCAAGGTATTCGACCCGTTTTCCAAAAAAACCGCGCCATCCCATGTATTCGTACCAGTAATCGCCCCATACCTCGTGCCATGTGATCACAACCGGTATCCCTTTGAGAACAGATACAAGTTTAACAGCAAAACACGAGAAATACGGGAACGCGCTCACATCTATTATATCGAATTTCTCTTTGAGCAGGGCAGGGATGAGCCTTATCGAGAATACGATCGCCTCCGGGATAGACCGCCTGCCATTAACGTAAAGCTCCATCGGTGAGCACACGCCGTGAAGCACCATGCCCTCCTTCTCTATTATCCCGGCGCCGTCCCACCATTTCACCCCGAAGACATGAACCTCATTGCCCCGCTCTGCCAGTCTCCTGCCGAGTTCATATATCCGCTTCTCAGCTCCCCCCTTTATCCAGGGATAGACAGCATCGTATACGAAAGCGATCTTCATTTGTTGTCCTTTTTATCCAGCACGAATATGCTTATGATGAGCGTAAAAAGGATGACCTGGATACCAAGCGCTGTGAGCACCATGGATATCACAGCACTCCCTATCTCGGAGAGCGAACCGTACCCTGAAGAGATCCATTTGATGATGACAGAAGACCCCAGTGCCATGCCGCCTACGAATAATACGATGCCGATCAGAAGCCCTGATTCAAGGGAATGGTAATCCAGCAATTTAGCCGTTATCCCTGTTTTCTCTATTTTTTTATGTATTATCCCGTAGATTTTCATGTAGCTGCCCGTAGCTACCATCTGGGTTCCTATTATGGCAAGCATGCTCCCCAGGATGAACGAGTGCAGCCTTGTCGTCTCAACATTGCCGCGCATAGCCAGAATGAGCGTCATGGCCGCGCCAAGGATGAGCAATAAAAAACCCGGTATGTAGAAAAAGGGCGTGGGGTTGTAGAGCATCATGAACCGCAGGTGCCGCCACCCGTCCCCCCATGAGTGGAGTTTGGAGGGCGTCTGCCTGCGATAATAGGTTATAGGCACTTCAGCTATGCAAAGTTTCTTCCTTGCTATTTCGATTATCATTTCGCTTGCAAATTCCATTCCCTCGCTCCTCAGGTCAAGCCTCTCATACGCTTCTCTTGTGATCGCCCTCATACCGCAGTGGGCATCGCTTATGTTTGTCCCGAAGAGCCGGTTAAGTGTTCCTGTCAGTAACGGATTCCCGATGTACCTGTGAAGCCAGGGCATCGAGCTCTCCTTTATGTCTCCTTTTAATCTGCTGCCTATCACGAAATCCGCACTCCCGTCAAGCAGGGGCTTAAGGAGCTTTGGCATCTCATGAAAATCGTACGTATCATCAGCATCGGCAAAAACGAAAAATTCTCCGCGCGCATGCCGAGTGCCCTCAAGATAGGCATTCCCGTATCCTTTCTTCTGGGGGATCACTATTGTCGCGCCCAGTCTTCTGGCTATCTCCCTGGAGCTGTCCGTTGAGTTATCTGCTACTATTATTTCCCCTTCCAGGCTCTCCTCCTTTAGCGTTGACCGGGCTTTACTGATACAATTCCCGATAGTTTTCTCCTCGTTCATGCAGGGGATTATTATGGACACTGCAGGCGGACTCATCACATTAACATATCCTTAAATATAAAAAACTTTTTGTAATATAACTGCTGTATGGTCCAGGTGGAAGGGCTCCAGGTCTATTATTTCCATGATATCGAAGGAATTCTCCAGTTGTTTTATCTCTTTATCAACCACTTCCCTTGTTTTTTTAACAGAATCTATGCTCCTGGATTTTATCATAAGTACCAGGAAACCGTCTTGTTTAAGGAACAATCCTGCATTCCTCACGGCTATCTCTGCCTGTTCGCGCTGCGCCACGTCCTGGTAGATGATATCAACCTCTGTGACCATATTTTTGTACGAACCGGGATGCCTGGCGTCTGCGAGTATGGGAACAAGGTTCATCCTCGGCGTACAGACGCGGATGAGGTCCTGCATCGCACGCGGGGAGAACTCTACTGCGAAAACCGTGCCCTCCGAGACTATATCGGAAACAAAACTGACAGTAGTGCCGTTGGCTGCGCCAAGGTAGAGCACAGAGGATTCTTTTTTTATCGCTATGGATGAGCCTTTCAGTACAATTGCTGCAAGCTTGCTCCTGTACGGGTCCCAGATGCGATATTCCTCACCCTCGAAGGTAATGGTCTTCTCATCGCGCATCCCTGGAACGAGACTTTTTGCAGCTAATCTTTTTGAGCCGTCATATGAGATGAAAGTAAAGATATTATCCAGCCGGGTTTTGATCTGCTTAACAAATCTGCGTTCATCTGCGTTCATCTGCGGTTTGTTATTTTTTAACTCACCATGACCAGCCGAGCGATATCATCCCCGACATCCGAGGTCTTGCTTTCGCCGCCCATATCGTATGTCTTCACTTCGCCATTGATGATGTTCTGCTCTATCGCCCTGATTATCGCGGACGAAGCCTCTTTTTCTCCGAGCTGGTCAAGCAAGAGCGCCCCTGCCCATATGGTCGCGATCGGATTGACCTTGTTCTGACCCTTGTATTTCGGCGCGCTTCCGTGTATTGGCTCGAACATGCTTGTGCCTTCGGGGTTTATGTTCCCGCCGGGAGCCAGACCGAGCCCGCCCTGTATCATTGCGCCAAGATCAGTTATGATATCGCCGAACATGTTCGGCGCGACAACGATATCGAACCACTCGGGGTTCTTGACGAACCACATGGTTATGGCATCCACGAAATTGAAATCTGTCTTAACGTCAGGGTATCCGGCTGCTATGGATGTGAACTCCTCGCGCCAGAATCCGTAGATATCCGAGAGCACGTTGGCTTTATCCACTGAGGAGAGATGCTTTTTACTGTTCTTTGCAAGCTCAAAGGCATATCTTATGACCCTGCGCGTCCCTTCCTTGCTGATAAGACCGATCTGGTAGCCAATCTCTTCGCTGTCCGAATTGATATCAAGCCCGAATTTGACGCTGTACAGGTTTCGCATGACCTCAAGGGTTTTCTTGCTCTTCCCCTTTCTGGCCCGCCCTCCTATGCCGATGTAGAAGTCCTCCGTGTTCTCGCGCACGACCGTAAAATCGATGTCTTTGGCCGTTTTGTCCTTAAGAGGAGTCCATACGCCTTCAAGCAGTTTCACGGGGCGCAGGTTGACATACTCATCAAAGTAGAAGCGAATCGTAAGCAATATGCCCTTTTCAAGTACTCCGGGTTTTATCCTCTCATCGCCTATGGCTCCGAAATAGATGGTTTTGTACTGGGAAAGCTCTTTTAGCGAATCTTCCGAGATGAGTTCGCCCGTCTTGAGGTAGTGGTCTGCGCCGTGGGGGTACTCCACCCACTCTATGTCAAAGCCGAACCGCTCGCCTGCGGTGTCGAGCACCTTGCGTCCTTCTTTTATGATTTCGGGACCTATCCCGTCGCCGGGGATAACTGGGATTTTGTACTGGGTCATAGTGTCCTCTTGTCTTTACTGATGGCTCTTAGAATTCCTGCGAGGATATTAAATTAACTAAAGTTGGCGTTTTAAAGACCTCTTCTCTTAGTTTAGCCCTTGCATATCACAATATTACTCCACCGCCTCAGCCGGTACATGCCACGATATTTTCCCTTTATAAATCCCCTTTTTCTCAAGCTCGCTCAATTTATTCTTAAGGCTATTGAAATAATCCTCACCAAAAAGAGCTATCCCTTCTTTTACCGCATCAAGGGCTGTAAGTCTGCAGGACTCAAGCATATTCTCAAATTCATCCTCTGTGTATCCAAGAGGCTCGATCGGGAACTTCGTAGTGTTAGCATCTATCAGGCTCATGATTCGTGATAGAAAATCCTGGTCAAAGGCGTTGCTTATCACGATTATGTCCACGTCACTTTTATTGGTGAACGTCCCTTTAGCCCTTGAGCCGTAAAGAATGATGCATAAAGGCTCGAACCTCTTTATGACCTCTTCGCAATAATCTTGCAGTGCATCTTTTATTGCATCATCCTGCTTTCCGCGAACTCTTTTATTTTCAGAGCGCATGATAGTGCCTCCTTTGCAATTTTTTCAGTATAGTAATCTTCTGGTCTGCCCGAAGGATAGGCATCAGGATATCTTGAGGGTATATAGTGCCTGTCAAGTTCCTTTGCACACTGCTCGACTTCCTGTACATCTACATCCACAGTCCTTTTAGAATTTTCTCTGCTGCCTGCTGGGAATAAAAGGCAGAAGGGTTATATTTTTTATTATCCAGCAGTATCCGGGCTGTAGCAATGTCACTATTTCCCTCTTCGAACCACCTTAAAGCCTCTTCCCGGATCATTTCTTTATATCCTCGATATTCTCAAATGCTTAAGTTTGGCATACTATGTTCATTATGCTTTAAATTATATTAAAACTAAGGGTATAAACGGCATTAACTAAATGGGCGCTCGTACAATGAAGAAATAAAAACAAATGGTAAATATGTTGTGCCAGAGCGATCAACCAGAATATCTTTGCAGGCTATAATTGTTTTATCTGGCTTGTATTTCTCCTTAAAACTGATAAGGGATTTTGTCTCACCTCTCCCACCGCTCTTTGATTCAATAGCGATCAACCCCTCTTTTTCGATGACAAAATCCACCTCTGCCTTTGATTTGCTTCTCCAGAATTTAACTTCCATACCCGCATAGGTCAGTTGTGTAAAAATGAAATTCTCATTCATCTGCCCGATATCCTGCCTTATCCCACTTACCCTGAAATCATCGATGACGGTATTCCTGAAACCGTTGTCAAAGAAGTATATTTTTGGGACTTTAATGATTTCAGACCTTTTGTTCGTGAAAAAAGGAGGCACTCTTTTACAGATAAACGTTTTTTCAAGGATGTTCAGGTGCGTCATAAGCTCTTCATAGCCAAAACCGGAAACTTCACCAAGGCTCTGGTAGGATATCAATCCGCCAAGCTGCAATGAGAGCGCTTTTATCAGTTTGCTCAAATTAAAATCTGTAGTCAGACCAAGCACATCCTTTATCTCTCTTAAAAAGTAGGTGCTGTATATGTTCCGCAGCACTGTTCTTTTTTCTTCGTCAGTTTTTGAAATAGCGACTCTTGGATACCCGCCGTAAATCATGTATTCGCCATAGATTTCGTTTAGCATCTCGATAAGCGCGGCGCTGACCTCCGGCAGTTTGTCTTTTTTGAACAGGTACGTTTTAACAGCCTCTTTTTTTTCCAGATAAATATTAAACAGGCTCTCATTTTTATATCTCAATAATTCTTCAAACGACAGGGGGTAGAGATTAAAGACAAAAATGCGCCCGACAAGGTATTTTATGTCGTGTATTGTGAGCCCGGGCGCGGAAGAGCCGGAGACTAGTATTTTTGTTTTCGGATAGTGGTCATATATGTATTTCAGCTTCTGCCCGCCTTCCTTTGCGTACTGGAACTCGTCTATGAACAGGTAGCGATTGTTTTTTGCATAGAGTTCTGCAAAGGTTTTCTCATCTTCCACGAACAGCTCCAGCAGCTTCCTGTCTTCAAAGCTTAAGAAAACTGCACTTTCAAGGGTTTGAAAGATGTGATCCATGAGCGTGGTTTTACCTGACTGCCTGGGACCGAGAATGGCGATTATTTCTGGGGTGTTAAGGTATTCTTTTATTGTTTGTTCCAGATCTCTTTTTATGTAATCCATAATTTTAACCCTGCTGAAATTTACTATTTATGAATTATAGAAGGGATGATATTTAAGGATTGCGACAAACAGCTCGTATGGAAAAGCGCTATTGAGATGTAGGACATGGATGACGCGGATAAACTGAAACCTCAGTTTACAGGGATAATTGTAATCCGTCGCCTCCGCGTCATCTGTGCGCCGTGTTCTATTGCAGGCGCTGTACATTTATCACTTTTCAAATATTAAATCCCCGGCGCCGATATGTTCCCGAAGCAGCAACAGTCCTCAAAGCCGAAGCCTGTCTGATTACACGAAAATAACAAACCGCAGATAAACGCAGATAAACGCAGATTTAAAGTCTCGCTCTACATAGCATTTTTCTGCTATATTTATAACTCTACAAATATTAACTCCCGGCGCCGATATGCTCCCAATGCAGCAATATTCCATTAGACCCGAACTCCCCAAGCCCGCATCGATGTGATGGGCTTTTTCCTCGCCGACCTGAAGACATACCGCTTCCGGTGGGGGCGGCGGGAGGTCAATTCACTACGTGATTATATTTGTCTTATTTTCCCTATAGGAGAAAATCCTGTAAACGCAATACTCAGGCTTCGTATATTGTGCGGATATAACGCGACTTATCTCTGGGCATCCGATTTCTCTTTAAATCGAATCAAACCCCTAATAACTTCAGGAATTGATTTTTCTTTGCTTGTGCGATGATTCATTAACCATTCCCACTCAGATTCATAAACTATAATTGGGATTGTTTTCGGCATATTTCTTTGCCTCGTTTATTTTTTCTTTTGCCTCGATATTAAGATTCTCCATTATGAAGGGGTCTGATTCTATTTCAGGTAATAATTCTGCTAAATCCTCAACAGGAGCATCCATTATTATTTCGTTGTATTTATTAGAAAAGAAGAATTGATAAGAAACAAAATACAACGTAATTTCTCAGGAACTTTTAACGCCACAAATACATCAGGTATTCCTTTTGCAGAAAAGCGTTCGTATAAAAATCTGGTTTGAAAAGATTTATCCTTTTCGAGTTCTTCCCACATTTGATCAGCCTACAGCCATTTTGGCTGTTTCTTTCCAGATGTAAGGGGGTATTGGTACTTGTAAACCCCATTTAATGCTCATTGGCTTTGAGCCATAGTGTTCTATGTAGTATACATGCCCTAAAAAAACATAAGACATTGTGTTTCCAAATTCATCTGTATTTTTTTCTCTTACAAAAAGTAAAATTGATTTGCCTTTTTCTTTATGGGTAATGTATGATAAACCTTTACCAATTTCAGGTTTCGCTGAATTTTGAGATTGCCAATGAAATGTTTTTTCGCTAACTGCATAATCGTTGTACATAGTTGTTGGTGAATAGTTTTCCTCTGTTTTTTCTAAAGTAACTAAGAGCAATTCTGTATTCTTTGATTCCAAATTAACAACTCCCTCTCTGTTGCTTGATTGTTTTTGAAAAGTGCTATCACCAAATGCTGCCAAAATTTGCTCTCGTGTATAGCGGCTATGTAATTTTAGAGGTTGTGAATAAGGTAGATCAATACCAAGTTCTATATGAGATATTCTGTCGATCAAAAACTCTAAAGTCTCTATCATTTCCTGTGTCAAAATTTGATTATCGCCAATTTTTTTTATGCTCTTTTCTATACTGTCAAAATTTGCTGCAGTTTGCCAAAAATCGTAATGTAACATCACTAACATTAGTTTTTCATTTTCATTTATTGTTGAAATAGAAAAATTATTTTTTGCGAGTTCCAATATGAACTTTAAATAACTGTATGAATTACATTGAATCCATTTTTTCAAAATGGTTCGCTGAACTTCCTTTTCATTAATATTAGGAAAATCGGCTCTTTGATTTGCTAATTGACACAACCTACTCCAATTGCCTCTTTTGTAAATTGTTTGAATAGGAATTTGGTAAAATTTGCAGAAGTTTTTCAATGTTAAGGTTAGTGTAGTCTGATGTCTAAAATTGATAATTTTATTGATTAGCTGATTTGTATTTAGCTGTGTAGCATTTTTAATATTATCAAGGATATACTCTTTGGCTTTTTTCTCTAAAACGATTGAACAGCCTAATGGCAAATGAGGGAATTCTCTTTCTATTTCTTCCATAGTTGAAGAGTTTGTTTTTCCGATCAGTGCTCTAAATTTCCCTTCAAAATCATACTCTGATCTTGCGTTTCCAACAAAATCTAACACCGTTAAACATTCTTTGTTTTCTGCTAATCTTAGTCCCCTTCCTAATTGCTGCAAGAAAATAGTTAAACTTTCAGTTGGTCTTAAAAACAATACCGTATCTATTTCAGGTATATCAACACCTTCATTGAAAATATCAACGACAAATAAATAATTGATATCCTTTTTTTGAAATTTCGATTTAATGCTTTCCCTTAAATCATCCCTTCCATTACCACTAACTATAAAGTCCACTTTTAAACCAGCTCTGACAAACTTTTCTGCCATGTAAGATGCGTGTTCTTTTGTTATGCAAAATCCTATGGCTCTAACATCTTCAAAGTCTCTAAGATAGCTTTTGCATTTCTGAATTATCTCACCAACTCTTATATCGTTTTGTGTATAAAGCCTTGAAAGTTCACTTGGTAAATATCTACCATTTTGCCAAGTTGCATTTGACAAATCAACGCTATCACTAATACCAAAGTATTGAAATGGACAAAGAAGTTTTCTATTCAATGCTTCCGGTAATCTAATTTCAGCAGCAATAGTATTACAGAAATCATCTAAAATATTTGCACCATCCATTCTTTCAGGAGTTGCGGTTAATCCCAATAATATTACAGGTTTAAATTTATCTAAAATGGGTCTATAACTATTTGCTGCTATATGATGAACTTCATCAATAATAATAAAATCATAATAGTTTTCTGTTAGTTGTAACTGACCTATTCGATTTTTTAAAGTCATAACAGAGGCAAATACAGCTTTATAATTACTTGGCTCCTCTCCCTCAACCCATAATTCACCAAAATTATTCTCTCTTAATACACCCGCAAACATTATTCTAGCTTGAATCAAGATTTCCTTTCTATGAGCAACAAAAAGAAATTTTGCTTTTGGATTCTTCTGCAGATAATTTTTGAAGTCAAAGGCTGAAATAATGGTTTTACCTGTTCCTGTTGCAGCTACTACAAGATTTTTATTTCTATGATGAATTGTTCTTTCTACTTCTAATTTTTCAAGTATTTCTTGTTGAAATGGGAATGGTTTTATTTCAAAATAGAATGTTGCTTCAGTTCTATCATTTTTTCTTTCTTTTTTTAATGCTGTACGTAATTTTTCAATATGCTCTTCTTTAATAAAAGTTTCAAACTCGTTATCCTGCCAATATGTTTCAAATGTTTTAGTAAATTTATCAATAATATGCCCAATTTCTTTTGTGGTTATTTTTAAATTCCATTCTAAACCACTCGTTAAAGCACTTCTTGAAATATTCGAAGAGCCAATATACCCCGTATGAAAACCTGTATTTCTAAAGAATAGATAAGACTTAGCGTGCAACCTTTCATTTTCTGTATTGTAAGAGATTTTTACTTCAGTATTTGGCAATCCTGATAGAAACTCAACCGCTTTCAAATCGGTTGCTCCCATATATGAAGTTGTTATGACTTTCAATTTGTTTCCCTTTTGAGTAAACTCTCTTAATTCGTTTTCAAAAATCCTTATACCAGACCATTTTATGAATGAAACTAAAAAATAAATTTTATCTGATGAAAGGATTTCTTTCTTCAATTCACTTTCCAGTGAAATACCAATGTTTGAACCTGTAAATAATTCGCTTTGAGTAAGCCGTGTAAATGGTGTAATTTTTTTCAAATGATCTTCATAATTTACCACACTTGAATCCAATTTTGAAAAAATAGCATTTAAGATAGTTCCATTTATGGCGATCAAATCATCTTCAAAATCTATATTCTTTAACTCATCCTTTAAAAGTAGTATAATTTTGTTTGAAACTTCTATTTGTTGTTCAATGCTGTTTTCATCTGTAATCAAACCCAAAGCACAGTTTATTACTTCACTCAAATATTGGCTAAGTAATTTAGAGGCTTCTGATTTTTCTATTGTAGATTCCTTAACAAAGAACTGCTCTTTATCTACTGTTTTTAATTTAGATTCAATTAGTTTGTTTATTAGCTGCTCGTATATACCGTTAAACATAATTTAAGATATAAC
>Ga0209749_1002432_pt1 | contig 12314 bp, 8 predicted proteins | sample EPASupsiteSAE347_FD_187267 | JGI IMG/M metagenome (GOLD analysis project Ga0209749, IMG submission 187267) | Bioremediated contaminated groundwater from EPA Superfund site, New Mexico - Sample SAE3-47 (SPAdes) (version 2) | ecosystem: Environmental > Aquatic > Deep subsurface > Groundwater >... | reverse complement strand
TATGCCTCCGGTTGCGGCCACAACGCCGAGCTTGAAATTTTCGGTGGCTTTTATAAGCCCCGATTTATAAGCCAGAAGCAGCGCGAAAAGCGTGCCGAATGTCAGGGCTACCGCCTGAAGAACAATGCCCGGATACGCGGATTCAAATATGGCAGATATGCCGCCGAGGAAAAGGCCTTCCAAAATCGCGTATATAGGAGCTGTAACACCTGCCCATTCTTTTTTAAATATGGTTACAAGCGCGACAATAAACCCGCCTATCGCTCCTGTCCATATCCACAAGGAAATCGCGGCCGGGTTACCGGATGCGGAAAAAAGATGCCATACCCACGACGCGGCAAGCACTATCAGAAAAAGAAGCATCGCTGTTTTGTTCACTGTGCCGTTTAAAGTCATCGTTTCATTTTGTTCGCCGGTAATCGCTAAACCTTCAAATGTTTTTGAACCGAGCGCCGGATTTGCCGTTCTCATCATAAAACCCCTCCTATAAAATCATCGTTTTTATTTCCGTCATTTCTTCAATTGCCCAGCGCGGGCCTTCCCTGCCCGTTCCGGAATCTTTAACTCCGCCGTAAGGCATTGTGTCTATGCGGAATGTGGGAATATCGTTTACCATCAGCCCGCCAACTTCTATTTCATTAAACGCCTTTAATATTAAATTCATCTTATTCGTGAAAATTCCCGCCTGAAGCCCGTATCTTGAAGAATTTACTTTTTTTAACGCCTCGTCAAAATCATCGTATTTTTCAATGACCACAACCGGCCCAAAGACCTCTTTTTCAACCACGGAACAATTACACGGAACATCTTCCATTATGGCGGGAAGAAACAGTGCGCTTTCTTTTTTGCCGCCGCATAAAATTTTGCCGCCTTGTGTTTCTGCTTCCTTAACCCATTCTTCCAGCCGCTTTAAATTATCTTCATCTATCACGCACGACAGATCCGTCTTCTCATCAAGCGGATCGCCCGCTATTATTTTTTTTGTTTTTTCCGTTAAAACTTTTTTAAAGGCGTCATAAATTTTAGAATGCGCGTATATTCTCTGTAACGATATGCAAACCTGTCCCGCGTAACCAAAAGAACCGATAACGCACCGCGCCGCGGCTCTTTCAATGTCGGCGTCTTCGTGGATTATAACCGCGGCGTTTCCGCCGAGTTCTAACGCGACTTTTTTCTTTCCTGATTTTGCCTTAAGCGACCAGCCCACAACATCGCTTCCGGTAAAGGTGAGCATCTTTATCCTGTCATCTTTTACCATATCTTCGGCAAGAAATGTCCCGCATGGAAGAACGCTGATTGCTTCCCAACCCGCTTCAATAACGGCGTATCCCAGCATAAGCGCGCTAAGCGGCGTTTTTGAGGCAGGGCGGATAATAATGGGATTTCCCGCCGCGATTGCCGGCGCCATTTTATGCGCCACAAGATGAAGCGGAAAATTAAAAGGCGTTATGCCGAGAATTATGCCGATTGGAAATCTTTTTGTAACGGCCATTTTTCCCGCGCCTCTCGGCTCAACATCCATAGGCAGGACTTCCCCGCCTATTCTTTTTGCCTCTTCCGCGGACGCGTTAAATATGAGCGCGGCTCTTTCGGCTTCCATTCTGGCGTCGCGTATCGGCTTTCCGGCTTCCTGCGCTATTATTTGGGCAAACTCTTCTTTATTATCTAGAATGCTTTTAGCAACTTTATTAAGAATATTCGCTTTTTCCATTGAAGTCATGACACGCGTTTTATTAAATTGATTTTGCATTTTCAGAATCGCGTCTTCAATATCGTTTTTTCCCGCTTTATAAGTACGCGCGAACACATTCGCGTTATAAGGATTTATGACCGGCAGAATATCGTTTGATGCTTTTTTCTCTCCCGCGGCAATAAACTTAAAATCCATATTACCCCCTGCATTGTAATGATTAAATTTCATTTTCATAATACAAAAACCTTCTTCACGAAGGAAAATGTAAATATAAATTGAATGTTTTTTTAGACAGGGGGATCTATGCCGTTAATGAAAAATATTTTTCTTAACCATATATATCACAGAAAATTTTTTATTTTACTTATTTTCATTTTAACATGGCTTTTATTAGAGCCGTTTGCTAACAAGGTTCTTGCCTTGTCAATGTATTTATGGTATTTATATATTCTTGTGTCCATAATGATAATGTACACAATCCGTCCAAACAACTTTTATTTTACAATAACCTCTTCTTTAATCATACTTTCATTGATAATGCCAAATGTTAATATTTACCTGCATTCGCATTCTTTAAAAAACCTTGACCTGTTCATAAATGTTGCTATGAATTTTATGATCACGATAAACGTGATTTGGTACACGGCTTCCAAGAAAAAATATTCAAAAGACGATATCTTCGCCGCGATTCTGGCCTTTATGATGATCGGGGTTTGTTTTTCCGAGATATATTATAATTTGCATGTCTTCAATCCCAATGTTATTCATTTCATGAAAAACCCGGTGTTTGCGTCAGATTTATCCGGACACATCTGCTTTGTTAAAGACGATTTTTTATATTTCAGCTATATAACCTTGTCAACCGTCGGCTACGGCGACATCTGGCCTGTTTCATCAATCGCTAAGCGGCTCTGCAGTTTTGAGGCGTGCATCGGTGTATTATATCTGGCGCTCTTTATCGGACGGGTTGTCATGATGTACGAGAGCCCCGAAAAAAGGAGTAAAACAGATGGCAATCAAGTCCGGCCTTAGCGTGCTTCTTGTTGAAGACAACGACCCCGGCGCTTAAATCCTAAAATACCGCTGTTATTAACTCTGAACACCACTTGATAAAATACACGCACGGCATAAATATCACTTGTGATAAAAGCGTGCCCAAGAACATGCCGGCAATAAGAAATACCGCCATGACCTTTACATGATGATGCGGCCTCTGTCCCGCGACGGCCTGGTCTGTTATTAAAGACGCGATTGGGTCAACAATAATTCCAAGAAGAATGGTAGCAACACCGTTTACAACGCCCGATAAAGTCGCGGCTAAACGCGCGAACTCGGGGCGCAAAGCTGACGCGAATGTGGCGGCAAGAACGCCTACCGTATGAATTGAGATAACTATTATGTTGGAATATAAAAACGGTTTTGGTATCTGATTTATATCTTTAAATTTTACGCCTAAAAAGCTCGGCGCTCTTAAACACGCGGCCCAGTGTCCCCATTTTTGAGGCATAATTGATAACATCATTAATTTAGGCAATGACCCGTATTTTTCCATCCCTTTTATGGCTTTAACGTAAATTTCCACAAATGTTGGCATTAAAACCCATCCCAGAAGCATGCCTAAAGACGCGCCGCCGATGACCCATCGCAATTGCCCTTCAAGGGCGAAAACATTATTACATTTAACGGCGGTATCCCTTAAAACGCCTATTATCGGCGCGTAAATCTGCTGAGCAAGCCGCGTTATTAAAAAGAAGAGGTTATATATCGCGATTGCCGTTGCCACTCTTTTTGTGATAACCGCCGATATTCTTGACGCGACCGTAGTTGACGAAAGGGCGGCAACTATTATGGATAAAATAATAATAATTAATAAACTTCCGCCTACGCCCTGCGCGAGCTTCAATGTAGCCCATTCTATTACCGCGGCGCCCGGCATAAATAAAAATTGGGATAATATCATGCCCAGAATATTACCCGCCGCCAGAAAAACAGCGATTATATAAACATGTTTTACCGGCCGCTCACCCGCGACAACCTGGTCTGTTATGAGGGAGGCCTTCGGGTCAACGAGCGTGCTGAATATTATGGCGGCGACTGAATTTACAAGCCCCGATAAAAGCGTGCTTGTAACCTCATATTGCGGATATTTCGCGGACACATAAAGCGCGCATAATACGCCGACTGTCCAGATGGCTGTGCCTATGACATTCCAGAATAAAAACCCGGCCGGCACGCCTTCAAGGTTAAAAAGAGAAACGCCGAAATTTGAAGGCCGCCTTAAACAGCTTATGATTTTGCCAATATTAAGCGGGTTAATCGCGGTAAGAAAAGTCTTTATCATTGAGCCGCGCCGCTCAAATGACCATACGCCTCTTGAAAGAAGCTGTATAAATGAAGGGAGTAAAATCCAGAGTGCCACTCCGCCGATGAATGAACCCCATACAACAAGGCGGAGCTGCACATTTAAAAAACTTAAGTTTCCGGTTAGGGCCGCCCTGTCAACAAATGTGGCGATAAGCGGCACATAAAAAAAATTCGCGAAACGGGTGAGCATGAAAAATATGTTGTGAAGCGTGTTAGCGGTAGCCACTCTTTTTGTGATAACCGCGACAGGGCGGGAAACGACGGTATTTGCCGTTAAAAGCGTAACAATCCCCGCCATGACGCATATAAAAATAAGCTTCGGATCCCTCATCGCCTGTAAATACATCTCTAACATCTTTATTCCTAGTCTCTAGCCTTCAAAACCTTCCATTTTAAGGACAGTCCTTAAAATGGAAGGTTTTGGGTTTAATGTCCCTTTTTTTTCAATTTCTCTTATATATTTAGCAACGCCCGAATATTCCCTTTTAATAAAATCCGCGGCTTCTTTCACTGTATAACCCTGTTCTTTGACAGCGTTGTATGAAAAAATCTTTCTCGCACGATTTACTTCCTTTGATTGCGCACCAGACATGATAACTTCTTTTGAAATTTTAGTTTCTAAAGAAATATTTTCTAAGATTTCTGACAAGGAAAAATTTTTATATGACCCTTTAAATCCTTCCTGTAATTTATCGTTTTCGTCTTTTACCAAATTATTATATACCCTGTAACCGCTTGAGAGGGTCTCTCCCATGCGCGTGAAAAGTTTCTCTGTAGACAATACTTTATTATCCCATTTGCCGGAATAATTATTATGACTACTCCACTTGTATTTTGATATATCCTCAACTAAATGCGCGCGCTTAGGATTTAAATGAATATACCTTACTAACTTGAACAAATATTCTTCTTTATCACATATAACCGCTTTATATCTGCTTTGAAACAGATGCCCCGACCTTTCATACCTGGAATTAAAATAGATGACATAAGATGTCAACAAACTTTGCATGATTTTTGACAGAGGTTCATCCTTGACCTCAAGTAAAAGATGAAAATGGTTCGGCATAAGGCAGTAGCAATACAAGAAAAAATCTTTCTCTTCCTTAACTTCTCTTAAGTGCTTCAGAAACACATTATAATCTTTTTCATCAATAAAGATATCGCCCTTATTATTGCCGCGGTTAATAACATGATATATCGCGCCGGGAAAATGTATTCTATATTTACTGCTAAAAATACTCATAAACTCACCTCTTTCCGGCTTTTCAATCCCAAAACCTTTCCATTTTAAGGACTGTCCTTAAAATGGAAAGGTTCGCAAGTATAAACTTTGATATCGTGCAGTTATTTGAGATTTAGGATGCCGTAGACGGTCATTGGGACGGATTTGCCTTTTAAGGATATATTTTCAAATAATTTCGCTTCTATCCTATCTTTTACCTTTTGATATGTGGATTCGGTCACAAGCACATTGCAATCAAGCTCTTTTGAGAGCCCCTGCAACCGGCTTGCCACATTTGTGGAATCGCCTATCGCTACATACTGCTTATGAGCCTCGGCGCCGACTAACCCCACCGCCACCTTGCCCGTGCATATGCCTATGCCAACATTAAAATCAAGAAGGGTCTCACTTTTCCATTCTTTTTTGATTTTTTCAATCTCTTCGCGCATTTGAAGCGCTGATTTTACCGCCATAAACGCGTGCTCGGGTTCCTCAACCGGCGCGCCGAATACAACCATCTGCGCGTCGCCCTGATAATCAAAAATTCTGCCCTTATTCTCGGAAAATATCCTGCTCATGCGGCTGTGATACTCGTTTAAAAATTTCATTATCTCTTTAGGGCTCATCTTCTCGGATAAATTTGTGTAACCCCTTATATCCGAAAACAACACGCTAACTTCTTTTTCTTCGCCGCCGAGCTTTTGCTTGGAATCATTGTCAAGCATCTCGTCAACCATCTCTTGCGCCACAAACTGCCCGAAAAGCTTTCTTGTCTTTACAAACTGATATACTTGTGAAAAGGTAAACACAAGAAAAGCAAAAACTACGGGATAAATAAAAACCATGAGATATCCGCGCGAAAACAAAATAAGGTTAAAAATCGAGTAAACAATAATAATGCCGGCAAAAATCGCTAATCCTAAGGAAGTCCTAAGTTTTGGAAAAACAAAAAAACCGATTAATAAGAAAAGTGCCCATAAAATAATCTCGTATATGAGATTAACCTTAACAATGAATTTTTTCTGCATCAGCATATTTAAGATGGATGCATGAACGGCGATGCCGCTTAAATATCCCGACGGAGTAACAAAATAATCCTTAAATCCCTCGGCGGTCGCGCCGATGAAACAAGTCGCGTCTTTGTAAACGGTATTTTCCTTAACTGATAATTCAAATATTTTTTTGCAGGACGCCGCCTTAAATATATCTGTTTTGCCGCCTGTTCCCGGAAAATTAATGTACGCCGCATAATTTTTATCAGTCGGGATAACAAAATCTCCCAAAACTATTTTACAATCGAGATATTTTATATTCTCCGGCGCGGCGCCGCAAATAAAAGCCATGGTTGCCAAACTGAGCGAAGGATATACCTTGCCGTCTTTAACGCGGGCAAGCGGCGCTTTTCGTATCTTGCCGTCGCTGTCCATTAATAAATCTATGAATCCAATTTCCGCGGCAGAATTTTGCAAAATAGAAACCGGCAGAATAATTTTTCCGCCCGTCTGATACTCTTCATTTTCAAATTTAAATGGCAGGATAACTCTTTTTGAATCTTTAATGCTGTTCGCGAAAATTTCGTCATTTTTTACGCCGTGCATATCAGGATTGTCAAATAAAACATCGTAAACTATCGCCTTTGCTTTTAATTGAGTAAGTTTATCAACCACACGCGCGTGAGATGACCTTGGCCAAGGCCATTGCCCGAACATTTTAAGCGCGTCTTCGTCTATGCCGAGAATTGCTATTTTGTCGTTTAAATTTTTAATGCTGCCGGCAATATTTAACCTATAATCATAAGCCCACATTTCCCATTTTTGCGCGATGGGCGTGGAGTTAATGATAAAAGTCAATAAAAGAGCCACGCAGAAAATAAAAATATATTTTTTATCGGGCATAATACCTCAAGAGGTCCGATGCGCGGGCTAAAGCCCCGCGGCTACCACATTAAAGAATGTTTGCGATGCTTTGCTAAGCGGTTTGTCGTTCTTAGCCGCGTCTTTGCAGACCGCGATAACGCGCCAGTAATATTTTACGCCTTTTTCCAGCGTCTTTGCCCAGCTCGGATACTGCACCGATGTTGATGTAACCTGCTGACTCCAGTAAAGATCTTTCATGTCTTCTTTGGGGCTTAAAAGCACAAGATAAGAATCGGCGCCTTCGTAAGAACCCCAAGAAAAATAAGGATTGGCATCGCATATTTCCGTCTGATCAGGGCTTAAACCTGTTGGGAAATCAGGTTTTTTCTCCTCTTTACTTTCATTGCTGGCGGCGCTGCTTATAAGTGAGCCAAATGGGCCCGGCACATAACTTGACGCCGTATTTACTGCATAATTTTTTACCGCGTCGGCGGGATTATTTATGACATCAACCGCCATGGATGCGTAGCCGAGTGAACTTGTATCCATAACGGACGCGCCGGAAAATGACTGCGCCATTCCAACAAACTGAAGTATATTCTTGATGCCTTCATATAATTCGGCAAAATTATTTTTACATTCGTTTTTAAGCTCCGCCGGCTCATAATGTTTCACAACCGGCACATTTTCCCACGGCATCGTTATCTTATCGCCGGCTTTGGCTTTTATCTCTTCTTTCGGCGTTGTATAAGCGACCTCGCCTTCAAGAACATACACCTTTGTTTCTTTTGACGCGGGGTTTTCTTCAACAACAAATTCGGTGCCTTTTATGGCAAGCACCCCGCCCTGCGTCTGAAACTGCAAGCTTTTATCCTGCCCGCTAAATTTTGCCCAAACGGCTCCGGCTTTAAGTATTATTTTCTGCGTTAAGGATTTTTTTGTCACATCTTTAGCGTCACGGACGCCGGTAATTTCAATAATGGTATTTTTATTTATGCCGACATGCCCGCCCACAAGAAACTCAAGGTCGGCAACGGAATTCTCGTCCGTCTTAAACTGATCCTGAATATACGCGGGCGTTTTAACCGACACGCAAGACCAGCCCTGCTCCGATGGTTTTTTCATCTCAAGCGTGCCTTTTATTTCCGCGACTTGGGCGACCTTAGGCAGATCTTCGGCAAACACCGCGCAAAAAACACACAGCAACAACACAACAAGAACCGCAAAATATTTTTTCATCTGTCATCTCCTTCACAATGTCTATCATAATACCCAAAACTTTCCATTTTAAGGACTGTCCTTAAAATGGAAAGTTTTGGAGTGTAGCAACATTATTCCTTCTCTTTCAGCGCTTTTTTGACAATATCAAGAATTTCATCATTAATAAAGGGCTTATAAAGATGATAAATCCTGCCGCCCGCTTCAGCAAAATCCATCTCACTATAATTTAGTCTTTTATCTATATTGCCGGTCATAAATACAAGCGTCGCTTCAGGGCTTATCTTTTTGATCTCCCTGCAAGTTTGGACGCCGTTTATTCCCGGCAGAACAAAATCCACAAAAACAAGATCGTATTTTTTTGCCTTTACTAGTTTAACGGCTTCTTCGCCGCTTAAAGCGCCGTCAACAACATACCCCTCGCGCTCTAATTCTTTTTTAAACGCAATCTGTATTATTTCTTCATCATCTATTACCAATATTTTTTTCCCCGACATAAGTTAGCCTCCTAATGACACGGGCAATCTAATTTTGAAAGTTGAGCCCTTTCCTTCTTCACTATCTACTAAAATAAAGCCGTTATGATCTCTAATTATCTTAGAAACTATTGTTAGTCCAAGCCCTGTTCCGCCCGCGCTTTCTTTCATGGTGAAGAATGGATCAAATATCTTATCTACATATTCTTTTTTAATGCCGCAGCCGTTATCTGAAAACTCCATCTCCACAAAACACTTATTACCGACATCAACTGCTCTTGTGGCAATTTCAAGTTTTCCTTTTCCGGTAATCGCGTCGCAAGCGTTTGTAATCATATTAATAACCACCTGCTGCAGCTGCCCGTTATTTCCCGTCACTTTTGGCAGATAAGAAGCGTAATTTTTTTCTATGTTTACATTTTTTTTCTCAAGCTGATAAACGCTAAAACTTAAGCACTCTTCGATTGCTTCATTAATATTTAATTTCTCATATTCTACGGTTTGAGGTTTCGCGAAGACGGAAAAATTCTTTATGATTTCTGCCATGCGTTCACAGGCATTTTTCATTTCTTTTAAAGTTCTACATTCTTCGCCATTTGGGTCTTTTTCTTTTAAATATCCATTTAAAAGCATAATTAAGCCCGTAAGCGGGCTATTTAGCTCGTGTGCCACACCCGCGGCCATTACCCCGGCAGCAGCCATCTTGTCCGCCTGCATCAAGCGGATTTGAGATTCATTCAATTCGCCAATCTTTTCCCTCACCCGCTTCTCCAGGCCTTTATTTAAAAGCTTGATTTCTTCATTTACTTTCCTGAGGGCATCCTGCGCGTTTCTGCGTTCGGTAATGTCAACAAATGTCGCGACCGCGCCGTCAATCTTGTTATCCGTGGTGCGGTACGGCCTTATAAATACAGAATACCATTTTTCTTCCGCGCCTTTTATTTCAAATGTCTTTGGATGAAGCGACTCTATCACATCAAGCAGTATCTTATCTAAATCGGGGATCTCTACGCTGAGTTTAATTTTACTTATGGGCCTGCCTATATCGGAATATGTTATATTAAGAATCTTTTCCGCCTGTGGAGTTATCCTGCGCACCACAAGGTCTATCCCCGTCATCACCAGCGGAATATTGATGCTGGTGAGTAAATTTATCAAGTCGTTACTTAATTGAGAAATTTCCGCGTTGCGGTTCTGCAGTTCTTCATTCGCGGTAATCAACTCTTCATTTGATGACTGCAACTCCTCTTTAGCGGTTTCAAGTTCCTCGTTGGTGGACTGCAATTCTTCATTACTTGACATTATCTCTTCATTGGCTGTTTTAACTTCTTCGTTCGCGCTTTCCTGGTCTTCCGTAACCGACTGGAGATATTTTTTCGTTTCCGAAAGCTCTTTCTGCAGGGACTCAATATAGTTTTCATCCGCGGCATATTTTCCGCGGGTCCCTTGCAAATTCTTCGGCGTGGCCGCTTTTCCGGCTTCCTCAAAAAGCGCCAGAAAAAATTCTTCTTTTAGCGCTTTGGATTTTACCGGTATAATAGTTATGTCAACCCGCATCCCGCGCCCGTTATGTTTTACATCCACGGATTCTCTTTTTACCGTATTTTTTGTTTTTCTCGCTTTATCTATCGCCAACCGCAAAGGAATTAACATGCCCTTGCGCGCAAGCTTAAATATGTTAAAGCTTGGCCTGCCTGATGCTGATTCAAGATAACGGCCGGTATTGCCGCGGAATTGAACTACCTCCATATTGCCGTCTATCAACACTCCGCAAGGCCCGTATTCGTTTAACACAATTTTATCCGCTATGTCAGTAATGTCCGTTTCGGTTATTTTCTTAATATCCGCTTTTTGCGGAACATCTATTTTGTCAGCAAGATAATATTTAGGCCCAAATTCAAACCCCAGCCGCCCGGGCAGATATTTTTTCATAAAAATTTTATATTTTTTGTCCAGCGCCTTAAATAGATTTGAATAACCGGACGCGCTTTCGGAATTTCCCAAAAGAAGAAAACCGTTGGGTTTTAGCGCGTAATGGATTTTTTCAAATACGCGCTTTTGTAAAACCGGTTTAAGGTAAATAAGAAGATTGCGGCAGCTTATGAGGTCTATGTTTGAGAACAGCGGGTCGCCAAAAACATTTTGCCTGGAAAAAACGCATATCTCCCTAAGCTGCTTGGAAATCTTATATGAATTTCCGTCTTTGGTAAAAAACCGTTTTAAACGCTCGGGAGTAATTTCGTTTTCTATTTTTTTACCATAAACGCCCTTGCGCGCTTTGTTAATACTATTTTCATTTACATCCGTCGCGAAAATCTGGATAGGCACGGAATCCGCTTTATTGCCAAGTAATTCAAGAAGGCAGATAGCGATAGAATACGGTTCTTCGCCGCTGGAGCAGGCCGGAACCCATATCCTTACGGACTGGTCTTTTATTCTATTTTTAAGAATTGCCGGCAAAACCTGTTTTTTGAGCGCGTCAAAAACTTTTGGTTCGCGGAAAAAACTGGTGACATTTATCAACAGGTCTTCATAAAGAGCCCAGACCTCGTCTTTATTTCCACGCAGAAATTTTAAATAGTCCTTAAGATTTTTAAGTTTCTGTAGAATCATCCGCCGCGATACGCGCCTGCCGATGGTAGCGGCCTTATAATGAGTAAAGTCCAAACCCGTGGAAACGCGCAGTATGTTTAAAATTCCTTCAATTTCTTTGCCCTCTACATCAATAAATTCTTCTATCTTATCAGGCAGCGCGCGCGATACATATGGATGCTTCGCTATGTTGACAAGCTCGCGGGCGATTTGGGCGGGTGAAAGCACAAAATCCACGCAACCGGCGTTAATCGCGGATTGCGGCATGCCGTTATATTTAGCCGATTCTTCATCCTGCGCGAAAACAATGCCGCTTTCGGCTTTTATTGTTTCGGCGCCGAGCGTTCCGTCAGTTGCCGTTCCGGAAAGTATGACGCCTATTGCCCTGTTTCCCTGCTCCTCTGCCAATGAACGGAAAAATAAATCTACAGGCATGTGCTTAGAACTTAAATCCCTGGGGCTGCTAAGCCGTATTTTCCCGCCCGCCATGAACATGTTCCTGTTGGGCGGTATTACATAAACATGATTAATCTTTACCGGCATATTGTTTTTGGCTTCAGTTACCGGCATTTTTGTGTCTCTTGCAAGCATCTGCGCCAGCATGCTTTTATAATCCGGCGCTAAATGCATTATGAATACAAGCGCCATGCCGGGTTTGTCGGGCATATTCTTGAGTAAGTCCCTGAACGCTTCAAGCCCGCCGGCAGAGCCGCCGATGCAGGCAACCGGGAAAGATGTTGCTTTGCGTCCCGCGTGCGTATTTTTGCCGCCAGCGGACATATTTTTTTTATTTTTTGGGGTTATTCTTGTTCTTGTTTTTTTCATAATGCCCCCCTTAGGCGAAAACTTTCCATTTTAAGGACTGTCCTTAAAATGGAAAGTTTTCGCCT
>Ga0209749_1002428_pt1 | contig 12342 bp, 15 predicted proteins | sample EPASupsiteSAE347_FD_187267 | JGI IMG/M metagenome (GOLD analysis project Ga0209749, IMG submission 187267) | Bioremediated contaminated groundwater from EPA Superfund site, New Mexico - Sample SAE3-47 (SPAdes) (version 2) | ecosystem: Environmental > Aquatic > Deep subsurface > Groundwater >... | reverse complement strand
TCCGCCGGAGAAAACAATCGAATTCCTGTACAACTGGGCGACCGAGGGGGGCGAGCGCCTGGCCGTCATGGCCGATGACGGCGAGAAGTTCGGCATCTGGCCGGGCACTTTCAGGGTGGCCTACGAGGAGAAATGGCTGGAGAGATTCTTTGAGCTCATCGAGGAGAATGCTCCCTGGATAAAGATGGTGACCTTCTCCGAATACATGGAGAAATATCCCCCGGCCGGGCGGGTTTATCTTCCGACGGCCTCATACTTTGAGATGCTGGAGTGGGCCCTGCCGACCAAAGCCGCCATGGAGTTCCAGAATGTTCAGCGCGAGGTGAAGGAACAGGGGCGATGGGATGATTATGAGAATTTTTTGAAGGGCGGGTTCTGGCGCAACTTTTTGACCAAGTACCCCGAGAGCAATAATATGCAGAAAAAGGCGCTCTTCGTGAGCCGTAAGGTAGAGGACATGCAGGGTGCTGAAAAAGAAGACGCCAGGATGGAGCTGTGGCGGGGCCAGTGCAACTGCGCGTACTGGCACGGGGTTTTCGGGGGGCTGTACCTTCCGCACCTGAGGAGCGCTATCTATCACCACCTGATTTTAGCCGAGAGCCTCGCCGACCGGGATCGCCACCAGGGGAAGCCGTGGGCGGAGGGGGTCGTCCTCGATTTTGACAAGGATGGGCGGGACGAAATCCTGCTCGGCACGGATGTCTTTACCTGCGCCTTTGCGCCGGCTTCGGGGGGACAACTCTTCGAGCTCGACTACAAGCCGCTCGCCATAAATTATCTGGATACCCTGACGCGAAGGGAGGAGGCCTACCACAAAAAAGTCTGGGAACTGGCCGGCCACGAGGAAGAGAACGAGAGCCTGGTTAGCATCCACGAAATGGCCCGCGCCAAGGAAAAAGGCCTGGAACGACATCTTAAGTATGACTGGTACAGGAGAGCGTCTCTCCTGGATCACTTTTTGCATCCGGCGACTACTCTGGATCTATTCAATGATGCCACTTACGGCGAAGAGGGAAATTTCGTCACCGGAGACTACCGCCACGATTTAGCCTGCGATGCTTCGCACGCGGAAGTGACTCTAAGCCGGGATGGGCACGTCTGGCTCAACGGAGAATTTCTTCCACTCAAGCTGGAAAAGAAGATTGCCATTACATCCGGCAAGAAGAAGATTTCCATCCGCTATGAGCTTATGAATACCTCGCACCGGGGGATGAACCTTTGGTTTGCGCCCGAGTTTGATTTTGGATTTCTCTCCCCCTCTGCCCAGGGCTCTTCCTTCATCCACCCCGACATTCCGCCCGAAGAGTCTTCCCTCAGCAGCATGGGGGAAACCGCCGGTGTAACCTCCATCAGGCTGAGGGACGGTCTTCGCGGCGTGGATCTGGTCCTGGATTTTAATAAAGAATCTCTGCTCTGGAGATGCCCGATTGAGACGGTCTCCCAATCCGAGTCTGGTTTCGAGAGGACCTACCAGAGTTCGGTCGTTCTTCCGAACTGGAAAATCAGCCTTCAGCCCGGCGAGAGCTGGAGTGTTGCGATGGAACTTAAGTTTGAAGAGCCCTCTGCGCCTTCCGCATGACTTCTTTTTCGTTCAGGTAGGTCAACATCCTGTATGCTTCCCCCAGGGTGTGCCATCGGACGATGTCCGCCTCGGAGTCCCGCCCATGGAAGGCCTCTTCCTTAAGGGGCATCAGGTAAAAAAAGACGATCTTGTGATACAGGGTCTGGTTGTCCTTCCAGTAAAAATAGTAATTGATTTCGTCTATTTTTTCGCGCACTTCCGCCACAAAGCCTGTCTCTTCCCTGACTTCGCGGTAGGCAGTCTCTTCCGGGGTCTCTCCGGGTTCCACCCGGCCCTTGGGCAGGGCCCAGACCCGTCCGCCTTTCTTGGCGATCAGGCAGACCTTGTACTGGCTGCCCTCTTTTTTATAAACCACTCCGCCGGAAGAAACCTGAAGTTCTTCCTGACGCTCTTCCTTCGGTCTCTCCATAGGGATTAGGCGGATCGTTTCTATCCCGGGGGGGGCGGGCGGCGGGATGGTTGAGTTTATTGGGCTCTCTTTTTTATTCTGCCGGTCCAGGGCCTCATTGGCCAGCTTGTCCGCTCTTTTGTTGTCTTCTCTTCCGATGCATGAGATGGAGAGGCGGATATTATTTAAAAGTTTATGAACTTTTTCATGGAGAATTTTCAGCTTTTCATCCTTGACCTTGTACTGGCCTCTCACCTGTTTTACAATGAGTTCGCTGTCGGAATAAACGCGGATGCGCGCAGCCCCCAGCGATATAGCCTCTTCAAGGGCCCGAATGAGGGCGGTGTATTCCGCCTGGTTGTTGGTGGCCACTCCAAGGGTCTCGGAGAGCTCGCGCAGCACCGTGTAGTCCGGCTCATAGAGGACGACCCCGATGGACGCCGGCCCCGGGTTGCCCCTGGCGGCGCCGTCAATATATGCGATTATTTCCTTATCCACGGCGGAAGTATTTCGCCTCAGCGGGCCCGATTCCTCTTCATTAAAGCGTTACCCGGTTCGGGGCGGTCGGGGGTATCCCCCCCGAAAGTACGCCATCGCCCCGCCATCGGCGGAGCGAGACTTCCTGCCAACGGCGGGACAACGCCTTTCCAGGGGAGACATCCCCTCCTCCTCTTTTTTCTGAGGTTGTCTGAAAAAGAGGACACACAGTTAAGTCCCAGGATAGGCAGATGAGTGATCATTTTGTCCCCAGTTTATCGATGTTTTCTAAACGATCTCTTAGAGTTTTGAACTTTTTTCCCTATTGCATCGCTCACACAGCAATTGAACGTTTCGCTCGGTGTTATTTCCACCTTTAACAACTGGAATAATATGGTCGAATTCCAATTTTTCATTGCTGCCACATAGAACGCATTTTCCCTCGTCTCTCTGCCACACAAATAATCGAACTTCGTCAGAGATCCGTTCACGGCGCTTCTCAGTTGCTCTATCAAGGCAGCCAAAGGCTTGAAGTTGGCGTTTCAATTGATTATATCGCTTATCCTGTTTGATAACAGCGTTGGCGACCTCAAGCTTTAATTCTTCATAGCTCCTCTCACGATCATCTTTTTCAATATGGATCACATACCCTTTGAAAAACCAATGTTGGCCTTCATCCGGCTTGGTGACCTTGACCATCCCATGCAGTAATTTGCCGAATTTGCAACAATCTACAAACAACCCGAGCGTCGCAACATCTATCTTCAAATTCATTTTTATTGTGTTGCCAACATTTTCCAAACTCTCAGAATCTTCAAGCACTTTCCAATAAGATCTTTCACCATCTTCAAAAATTATAAACCGATGGGGTACATCTAAATTCAAAATTGAATCCCAACTTTTCGCCGGATCATCATACAGAGATGGCTTAATTCTAAAAATTTCACTATCCTTACCACCATTAAATATATACAAAAAACAATTTTTTGCTTTGACTGGAGATAGATGACGTTCTTTGATAATCATTTCTTTTGTATCATAATAAGGATGGACATATTCAGGAACCACTATTCCCCCAGACGTAAGACGTTTTATTTTTCCGAGAATTTTTATTTTCATGTAACTTTACTCACCTGTTTTGTTCAAAGAGTATAGGAATATATTCCCCGAAGAAGCAAAATTACCTTTGAAATTCTGAGCGTTATGGTAGGGGACGTGAGGAAGCACAAGCCCTCTTGCAGTGTGAGGAATCTGCCGCGCCAGGACTGGAAAGCAGTGTGGCCGAGGCATGAACCAGGGAATCGCCAAATTTATCCATTATGTAGTAAAATGGCACATATGTAGTTATAGGTTAAGATTGTAATATACAGTTAAACACTTGATTATATATCTTATTTGCAATGATTGGTTAGTAAAGTACAGAGAGTTGGTTGCATAGGGAAGGGCAAGATGGTATAGTTAAAATTGAGCAGTAAGAGACCCTGTGCTGCGAAAAATATTAGTAAAAGGAGGTTTTGTTATGGGAGAAAAGTCTGTAAGAGAGTCTTTAATAGAGAAAATAGCTGATTTGAAAAAGGAATGCGAAGGGGTAGAGCCTCTACATGAGAAGATTAGAAAGGAATTTAACTTGATGGAGGGGATGATAGATGGATTGAATATTGGCGACAAAGAAAGCATTGCGGAGTTTAGGAAGAAAATAGCTTATTTGAGAGAGATATGTAAATATATCGGGACTGGGACGCTTGGCCCCCCCTCATCCGATGTATTGAAGCACCGGAGAATTGGGATAGTATTTAGCGGTCTGGAGTGCATGGTTGATAATTTGTTGTTGAATGCATCCTAATTTTTTTAAGCTTCATAAAGTGAGGTTGCCCCGAAAAAGCAAAAGCGGACACAAAATTAAACCACATCGGCCTTATTTTATAATGCTTTTCGATGTGTCCACTAAATAGATTAAAGTCTTAGTTGTGTTTTTAGAAATCAGTAGTAATATTAAGATGAAGTGGATCCGCCGGGGTCCGGCTTCTGCCGAGGAACGAGGGAGTCCGGGCCGGGCGACCACAAAGAAGGAGGATGATATGATGTCAATGTGTTGTACAGAAGAAGAGGTTTGCAAGAAACTGGGGTGGGAGTTGGGACGTTCGGTTGAGTGGTCGGAGGTCGTTAAGAAAGTCGGTAAAAAGGTCGCCGAAGAATACCGGGATCAAGATATCGGGGCGATGAATAAGGTCAGGTCGGCTTTCGGGTTGGCTCCGTTCGTGGGGGGGCGTTTTGGGAAAGAAGGAATAATTATAGGCCGTTTCGATACCAAGGATTGACTGCGTCATAATGTCGGGCAAAACGCTATATTCCAAGAAAAGGGGATGTTTCAAGTGTCTGATGAAATTCGAGCGATTACCCTAAAGTGCGCCAGTTGCGGTGCGGCTCTTGAAATCAGTAATGACACCAAGCAATTTGCATGTGGCTATTGCGGTGCGCAACAAATTGTTGAACGAAGAGGGGGCATCGTAGTCCTAAAGCTAATCACAGATGCCATTTCCATGGTCCAAGCAGGCACGGATAAGACGGCCGCTGAATTGGCAATTAAGAGACTTAGCGAAGAACTTGCTAATACAGAAGCGGAACAAAGAGTTGCAGTAGTTAAACTAAAAGCAATGAATGAATTTAGTCAATCAGAATCCGGAGTCTTCGGGTGCTTAATTCTTATTATTGTGGGGGTAGTATTAGCTTTGCCCTTACCCGTATTCGTGAAAACTGTAATATTCATCGGTATCGGCGGATTATCCATTGCAGCTGTTCGCCAAGTGAGTTCGCAAAAATATCAGGATTCTGAACCTGTCCGGAGCGAAATTAAAGAAATGCAAACCAAAATCGAAGCAATAAATATCAGACTTGCTAAACAACGCGCAATAGCTGATTCATGAAAAGGCAAATCAACAACAGGGTCAAATCAAAAAAGAAGGAGGACGTAGCGGAAAGATGGCTTTATCTACTTCGCCTACTCGACCATACAGCGATTCGTATCTCTACGTCTATTCAGACGAACACATCGCGTACGAGATAAGTATGTTCTTCGAGATGGTCAAGATACGACGCAAGTTTACATTTGAGGAAGCGCTAAACAAGCTTGGCAATTCGACCTTAGTCAACAATGCTCTTATCGAATCTTTCGTTATACACCTCCGCAATTTGATTGAGTTCTTCTACGGTGACTACCCGAAGTCGACCGATGTGGTCGCAGCGGATTTCTGTGGTGCAGGGATATGGGAGGTCACGCGGCCTGCGATTACGACTTCCCTGAAGACGGCTCGCACCAGGGCGAACAAGGAGATTGCCCACTTGACAACTTACCGAATCTCAGGGAGACCACCAGAAAAGGAATGGGATTTCGCCGGTCTCGCTGTGGAAATCAAGATGCTACTTGACCTCTTTATCGCACAGGCGGCAAGTAGTAGGTTGTCGCAGAGATTATGTCAGGCTATTCGATGAGAAGTCATGGGGTCAGGGCAACGTACCCCTACTTGTCTTCACAGTAGGGCAGACCGCGTGTTCGCAAACATGTCACCGCCACGGCGGGATCCCGCAAAATGCGGGAAAGGCTTGCCTTATGCTCTCAGGAAGAAGATTCTGGCAGGTGTGGGGCTTGGCTGAACCATTGACCCTTGAAGTTTCCTCTGTTATAATCTTTTTAGAGAGCCGGAATCAGGGATTTCAAAATTAAATAACCGGAGGTCGCTGTCATGGTGGAAGATTGGAGAAACTACATTGTCAGCACGCCGGAGGTGCTGAAAGGAAAGCCGCGCATCACCGGCACGAGAATCCCGGCCAGCTTGATTTTGGGATATTTGGCCGCAGGCAAGAACCCTCAGGAAATTATCGCGGATTTTCCCGATTTAAAAAAAGAGCACATCTCTGCTTGCCTAAATTTTGCCCGCGATCTTTCGGAGTATGAGGCCGCTGCCTGATGTCCCTGCGTTTTTTTGCCGATCATTGCGTTCCTGAAGAAGTCGTTCGGACTCTTGAGGAAAAAGGGTTCGAAGTTTTTCGCCTGCGCCAACATCTTCTGACGGATGCATCAGACCGGGATGTCATATTCAAGACTCAGGAGCTTGAAGCGATACTGGTTTCTTTAAACGGCGACTTTGCAGACATCGTAAGCTACCCCCCGGAGAAATTCCGTGGCATCATCTCCTTGCAAGTGAGGAATCATCCAGAGATTCTCTCGGATTTATTGAGGAATCTCATGGAGTATCTTATCCTTCACAATACGATGGAGTTTTATGTGGGGAAGCTTTTTATTATCGAGGCCTCCCGCATTCGAATTCGCGCCTGAGTATTCCATGCCGCATTCCCCTACGGAACCGAACGGACCTTGGCGGTGGCGTGGCGGATGGAGTCCACCTCCTCTGAGAAGGCGGAAAGGATCAGGAGGGCAAAGTCTTTGGCCTCGACGCCCAGATCCCCGAGACCGATGGCGGGAACGGGTGTGTTGCGGCTGCTGACGTTGAGCCCGACGTGGATGAGGGACGAGGCGGGCGCGGTGGTGGCGATGGAGACGGACAGCTTTCTTCCGCTAATGAACAGATCGTCTCCTTCGCGCAGGATCGGGGGCTCCCTTTTGATCTGCTCCAGACGCTCCTTGATGAGGGCCATGAGGAGCCGCTGTCTGAGGACCGCCTTTTCCAGATCGGTTTCCATGAATTCGGCGATAAAATGGAGCATGTCTTCGCTGTAGATGGTTAAGCGCGCCGCCAGATCTTCAAGATCCACCATGTGCTCGAAGGAGACGTCGCATTTCCCTCTGAAAGCCACCATAGCCTCTCCGGAAACACCGGTCAACTCGCGTGCAAAACCCGAATGGAGCTGACTTCCGTCGTAATCAATGGGTTGGTTGATGAATTCAGTATGCAAAGTCCAATCCCCCTTCCGGAATAGTCCCGGCTGCTGCTGCTGCGCGTTTTAATCTCAGGCAGGATTCGCACCGGCCGCACTGCTTTTTTCCTCCCTCGTAGCAGCTCCAGAGAAGGTTGAGTGGGAGTTTCTGCTTTACAGCCAGAGAAAAAATCTGCTCTTTGGTCAGATCGATGGTGGAGGAAAAGACACGGATCTTGCCTCGCGTGGAATAGCTCAGGGAGGAATTGATCGCCTCGACAAACCCGGGCGTATTATCGGGGAAGGTGGCGCCCTCCTCGCTGTTGAAGCCGGCGAGAATGAGGGAGGCTTTCTTCTTTTCGGCGTAGCCGGCGGCGATATTGATGAAGAGGCCGTTTCGGTTCGGGACCCAGACGGCCGCCGCTGAATCGCGTGCTTTACAGGCGCTGTCATCGAGTTCCTCTATGGAAAGTTCGGGAAGTTCAAGATCCCGCCGCACCAGTGCGGTTGCGGTGATCTCCCGGAGCCAGTCGAGCTTAAGGGACAGCCAGGGCGCGGAATAATGCTCCGCCAGGCTCCGGGCGCTCTTAATTTCCTGCTCTGCCGCTCTCTGGCCATAGTCGAAGGTTAGGACCAGCGCAATTTGCGTATTTTCGGCGGCCCAGGCCAGGTTGACCGCCGAGTCAAGGCCTCCGGATAGAAGGACGATCGAGCGCTCAGTCATCATCCCCCGGGGCGTAGCCGGCCCAGGCATCGGGCGATTCCCATACCCTGACTTTTTTAATCCGCAGTCGTTTTCCATGGAAGGCTTTATTGAGCCGTTCAAAGAGTATTCCGGCTATGTTTTCAGCGGTGGGGTTGAGCCGGTCGAAAGGTTCGATTTCATTCAGACAGCCGTGGTCGAAAGCGTCAACGATCTTCTGGAGCACCTTTTTATATTTTGAAAAATCGCAGACCATGCCGCTTTCATCCAGGGATTCCGCGGAAAGGATCGCTTCAACATCCCAGCGGTGTCCGTGAAGGGCGGCGCACTTTCCCCGATAGCCCCGCAAAAAGTGGGCCGCGTCGAAATGTACGCGAAGGCCGAGTTCAAACACGGCGGATTTTTTTCCGGTCTTTCCAGGGCCTTCTCTAGTGCGGCTCGGGTGCATTCCTAAGGTCCTCCTTTTGTAACGACAGAGCGGTATCGCTCGATGTATTCCTTTAATTTTCTGTGATTGGTGGCATCGAGATCAATGAATTCAATTCCGGTCTCGAACTGCTGTCGGCCCAGCGGGTTAATCCAGGCGACTTTTCCGCGGGCGTTGAGTGAGGTGTGGATGGAATGAAGCAGAATGTTGAGCTGAAGGCACTCCCCCGGCTCGACCTTGACCTGAGTGACGGCCCTGATTCCTCCTTCGCTCACGTTGTCGGTGAAGAGCTTGAAGGATTCAAAGTCCTCATCTCTCTTGGCCAGGATGGTCAGGATATTTCGGATGCGCTCAAATTTTCTCCGCTCAAAAGGAATTTCAATTTGATCCTCAGGATTTTTTTTCTTTTGAAACCACATCAGGCAGGCACTCCTTTTTTCCTATATTCTCATCCCGATTTTCTTGGAGCCCGGACTTTAAAATTATTCAGTCGTTGGAATTCTTTCACCCGATCCCGATTTCCGATTTCTCTTCCGCATGCAGGATCGCCTCCGTCATTTTAGCTACCAGCGACATTTCCTTTACCTCATGGACCCGAATGATATCGGCGCCTTGCGCGATTCCCCAGGCGACGATTGCTGCCGTTCCCATCAGGCGGTCTCCGACAGGTAAACCGAGCGCGTGGCCTATAAACGATTTCCTTGATGTGCTCAGGATAAGCGGTCTTCCCAGAGTTTTTAACTCGGGGAATCTTCTCAGTACCATGAGATTTTGACAGGTGTTTTTTCCGAAGCCGATCCCCGGATCCAAAATAAGCTTTTCGCGGCTTACGCCGGCGCGCTCGGCTATCTTCATGGATTCCTCGAGGTCGTCCTTAATTTCATTGATCAGATCATGGTAGGATGCGTTTTCCCTGTTGTGCATCAGGATGACGGGGACCGAAAATTCGGCGGCGACTTCGGCCAAGGCGGGATCGGCCCTGAAACCCCAGGCGTCGTTGATAAGACAGGCTCCGCCCTGAAGAGCCCGGCGTGCCACCTCCGCCATGGAAGTGTCTACGGAGACAGGCAGGGGAATCATGTCTGCGATGGCCTCTACGGCCGGAATGATGCGCCGGAGTTCTTCCTCCACTGTGGCCGGTGTTGAACCCGGGCGGTTGGATTCCCCGCCGATGTCCAGAAGATCCGCCCCGTCCTCCATGAACTGGGCCGCCTGGCGCATTACGGCGTCCATGTTTACGGAAAGCCCGTCCCTGGAGAATGAATCCGGAGTCATGTTGATGATTCCCATGACTAGAGGCCTTTCCCCAAGGCGGAGTTCATAGGGGCCGGCAGTTATAGTCCACTTGGGCATGCGGATTTCCCCTTTAAAAGATGTTCGCGGCCTTCAGCGGCCACGGTGAGCGAACCGGCCGCGCAGATGAGGTCCTGCGGGAGAGCCGACCTGAGGGCCATATCAAAAGCCTCGGCGACGTTCGTCGTCCGGTAAACGGGTTTTTCATAAGCATAAAAAAAACTTTCAATTCTGTCTGGCGTGGCGGCTCGTGGATTTTTTGATTGTGTCAGGATTACGGAGGGGAGGAGCTTCTCAATCGGCTCCACCATTCCGCCGATATCCTTGTCCTTCAGGATCCCCAGAATAAACCATAGGTTCCGGAACGGAATCTCCTGGATGGTTTCCCTCAGAGCCCGCATGGCAGCGGGATTGTGAGCACCATCCACAATCAGAAGGGGTTCCCTGCAGAGAATTTCCATCCTTCCCGGATAGAAAGCTCCCTCGAGAGCCGCCTTAAGGATCTCCGGGCCGGGGCGCCTGGGCGGAGCGAGCAGGAACTCGAAGGCGTCCAGGGCCAGGGAGGCGTTGCAGGCGAAGTGCCTGCCGTTCATGGGAATCGTATAGGGCCGACCGCTGTGGAGGAAGGTCAGGGTGCCGATTGTTTCGCCCTCTTTCAGAGGTTCGCTTCCCTGGATATACGGAGCGCTTTTCCGGCGGCAGATCTCCTGAATAAATTCCCTCATGGCAGGCTGGAGCACGCCGGAGAGCAGGGGAGTGTTTTCCTTTATTATGCCGGCCTTTTCACCGGCGATTTCGGCGAGGGAAGAACCCAGCACCTCCGTGTGATCAAGGTCGATGTTGGTGATAATCGTAAGTTCCGGATTCACCACGTTGGTGGCGTCGAGCCTGCCGCCGAGCCCCACCTCAAGAAGAACCAGGTCAGGCTGCTGCTCCCTGAAGTAGAGAAAGGCCGCCGCAGTCAAGACCTCGAACCGGGTGACCGGGTCGGGAGATTTTTCCGCAGCCTCCCTGACACGCGAAACAAGAGAGGCCAGCTCCCCGCATGAGATGGGCTTCCCGTTGAGGGCTATCCTCTCGGTATAGGAGTGGAGGTGCGGCGAAGTGTAGGTTCCCACGGAAAGACCCGAGCTCACAAGCAGCCGGAGGAGGAAATTCAAGGTCGTTCCCTTCCCGTTGGTGCCGCCTATGTGGACTGTTTTCAGGTGTTTTTCGGGGTTGCCCAGAAAGGAAAGAATGCGCTCGATCCGGGAAAGATCCAAGCGCATCCCCAATCGCTCCAGGCTTTCGAGATAAGAAAGAGCCGCCTTTTCGTCCACGGGACTACTTCTGGATTTTTACAAAAAGGTAATCCGTGTCGATGTAATTCTTGGCCATCCCGATCATTTTTTCGTCGGTGATGTCCGGGTGGGCGATGATGCCGGCGGCAAAAAGGGCGCTGCGGTCAAACTGCTTGCCGGTTTTCTCCTCGTTGCTGACAAACTGATCCACCTGATTCTTCATGGCTCTCAGAATCTGCTTAACCTTCTCGGGGGCGTTGGCCATCGCCTCGCCTAGTTTTATGGCAGCATCTTCCAGTTTCTTTTCATCTATCATTATTCACATACTCCTCTCGTTGAGATAATCCGGTATTCTCCAGCGCTTAATCGAAATCCTTTCGAGAGACAGTGGAAAAAGGTGACATCGCGTCTTAACGCCCTTGACAGCAAAGACGGTTTTCACTACAATGAAGGTGTTCTGCGGAAGTGGTGGAATTGGTAGACGCGCTGGGTTCAGGGTCCAGTGGCTGCAAGGCCGTGGGAGTTCGAGTCTCCCCTTCCGCACCATAAGAAATAAAGCGGGTCTTCGGGTTTCGGGTTTTGCTGAAAAACTGCAGAAAAGGATGACTCCAGCATCTCTGGCGATGCTTGAAGAACCGCACTGAATAAGCCCCTTTGCTTCCTGACCGGCTGCAAAGGGATGTTTTTTTTATGGCCCTCTCTTACCCCGTATCTGAAAACGCTTAAACGATCTCGCATACCTGAAAATAGCGCTTCCAGGAAAGGTTTCTCTTCAACAGCCGCCGAATTCTCTTTGACTGTCTTATCGGAGGTGCCTTGTGAAAATTCTTATCACCGGGATAACCGGAATGGCGGGAAGCTACCTGGCCGAATATATTCTTACCAGGGAGCCCGGCGCCGAGCTGTACGGAACTCTCCGCTGGAGGTCTCCGAGGGACAATATCGCCTGCATCCAGAACGATCTTCGCCTCGTCGAGTGCGACGTCCGCGACTTAAGCTCGGTTCAGAGGGTCGTCGAGACGATCCAGCCCGAGATCATCTTCCACCTGGCCGCCCAATCCAATGTCTATACTTCCTGGCACGCCCCGGCAGAGACTCTCATGACCAATATCGTGGGCGAGCTTAATCTCCTCGAAGCGGTCCGGACCTGCAAAATTAACCCCATCATCCATATTCCGGGCTCCAGCGAGGAATACGGGATGGTACTCCCGGAAGAGCTTCCGGTTAAAGAGACCAACCTCCTCCGCCCCCTGAGCCCTTATGGGGTGAGCAAGGTTGGCCAGGATCTCCTCGCCTACCAATATCACATGAGCTATGGGC
>Ga0209749_1002426_pt1 | contig 12346 bp, 12 predicted proteins | sample EPASupsiteSAE347_FD_187267 | JGI IMG/M metagenome (GOLD analysis project Ga0209749, IMG submission 187267) | Bioremediated contaminated groundwater from EPA Superfund site, New Mexico - Sample SAE3-47 (SPAdes) (version 2) | ecosystem: Environmental > Aquatic > Deep subsurface > Groundwater >... | reverse complement strand
TGCCGACATCATGCGCCGTGCCGAGTGCTGTTCCTGGATACCCGGTATATCCGCCATGCCATGAGTATAAGCTCGCATCGTCGGTTCCCCAGTAATAATCGCTGGTTGTTCCCGCACGGCTCGCGAATTCCCATTCGGCTTCGGTCGGCAGGCGGTAGCCGGTCTTATCGAAATCGCATGTCGTTTCGGTCCCTATGCGTGTGTAACAACGTGACAGCCCCTGCTGGTCGCTGAGAGCATTACAGAAGTCGACGGAGTCATCCCAACTCAGATTATTGACCGGCAGATTTATCGAAGTCGTGAATTGCGACGGATCGGAGCCGTAGAGCGCTCGATACTGATCCCGGGATACTTCAGTCATTGCCATAAGGATTGGTTTGGTGATCGTTACCAGGTATTTTTCCGGATTGGAGGAATAGCCGGGAATGGGCTCCCTAAGAAATGTTCCCGTCGGCAAGGCTACGAACGGCATCTTCACGCCGCCCGGTAGGGTGATCTCAACGTAGCTTGTGACGACACCCGAAACATTTTCACTCGGAAACTTCGTCGGCGCAGTCGTTACCTGTGAGCTGATCTCGCGGGCGCGGTTGTAAACCAAGGCGTCGGAGGCCAGCCGCCCGATCTGTATCCAGGCCATGGTCAACGCGATGTCGGCCGAAGTGACCGAACCATCGCCATCGATATCTTCGCCGATCGTCGCCGGCAACGTGGCCAAGATCCCAATCTGTGCCGGAAAGAGTTCGAGTCCGCGAGCGCGTATGACGGTCAAATCGGTCGAACGGCTTGTTTGGATCCATGCCATGGTCATGGCCAGATCACTCGTGTTGACTTGCTGGTCGCCGTTGATGTCGAAACGCTTGCGGAACCCCGTGAACGCTACGTATGCTGCCTTGACACCCGCTACGACAGCTGTCGGAGCATTCGTATCGACGATCTCGACGAGCGCGCTTTCCGGCAGCGGAGCCGTGAAGTGCAAAGAGTTGAACGGCGCGACGCTGAACAGATCCATGTTGCTGTATGCGAGTGTCAAAGGAGCCCCGGGGATGCAGGCGCGCGTGAACTTCTTTTCCGTTCCCGAGGCGGTGGTAACGACTGCCTCGGTGCTGAACCCCTCTGGGACATTCGAAACGCGAACAAGCATTGCGACCGAATCCAGGCCTGTGTAGGTATTGTCGAACTCGACGCGATCGCCGACGACTTTCGCGCTTCCGACCGTTTGGGAGACTGGGGTGATCGAGCCTGTTTCGCCGCCCTTTCCCACGCAGCCGGAGAAACCAAGCACCAGGCCGATCGCCATTAGGGCGATGACGGTGATTTTCAGGAAGTTGTGTGAGGCTTTCGTAATCATGATTCCAAATCCTTTCGGGGTGTTCGTGATCGATGCCTGGGTTGACCCGGCAACAGGTTGTTTAAATGTGGAGAGCGTGGCAAAAAGACGCGATCGCGGTTTCATAGGATCGTCACCGTGGCAAGCGTCTTCCCGGTTTCTGGGTCATATACCTCGACCTTTGCCGACGAGGGAACCGCCGTCGTGAATTCGAGCGAGCTGAACGGCCGGATCGTTCGCAATGTCATATCGCTGATACCGAGCAGAATATAAGTAGAGGACGATAGGGCTGTGCTTTTCGACAAGAGTACATTCTCGCCGGTGCGATCGTCGATCAGCGTTGTATTTGTGACAAAGTCGGTTGTGACATTCGAGATGATGACCTGGACGTTCTGATTCGCACCGCTGATCGTCGAACCGAGACTGACCGTCTGGCGCCCGCTCGGAACAACGACCGTCGCGAGAATCAACTGTCGGTCGGCATCGAAGACCTCAAGCCGCGCACCGCCGGGCAGAGCCGTCGACAAGGTTATCGTTGCGATGTCATCGAAGCTTCTCAACGTCGTATCGGTCGTGGTCAGTACCAGTCGCTGATAAGACGGGAAAGACAACGTCGCGCTTTTTGCAAGCGTCACTTCTTCACGCGTCGCTTTGTCGATGAAACTGGCTGTCGCCAAGAAATCAGACGAGACGCCGGTTAGACGAATCTGGACATTTTGGTTCAAACCGGCCAGGGTCGTGCCAAGGCTCATCGTGGCGCCCGTCCCGCCCGGAATGATCGCCGAGGCGAGAAGAGCCTGTGCGTCGGGATCCCAGATCTCGATGCGCGCACCGGTCGGCGGCGCGGTAGAGAAAGTCAGCGAATTGAAGGACGCCGTGCAGCGGATCGTTGCATCGGCCGCAGCGAGCGTGACCTTGCGGGCATTCGGATACGATAGGGCCGCGCTACGCACGAGCGGGAACGACGCGCCGGTGAAAACATCGACGAGGTTCGTCGTCGTCGTAAAGTTCTGCGGAACGTTCGTAAAGATGACTTGCAGGTTCTGCGAGCGACTCGCGATCGTTGTTCCAAACGATACCACCGTTCCAGGCCCAGCTGCGGGAACACCGACGACCTGCATCGATTCGACCGACTCGCCAAGCGAACTGACGGATGTAACAACGTAATAATATGGAGTCCCGTTGGTAAGACCGGGATGTTCGAATGAGCTGGTCTTTCCGATCAGCGGTGTTCCTGATGTCTTGGTTACACCGGATTGGGTCGACCAATAGATGTTGTAGGAAATCGCTCCGGAAGCCGTATCCCAGGAAATGGTATTTTTTCCATCTCCCGCCTGACACCGGATATTAATCGGAGCTGAGGCATTCATCCGGGCCTCCCAATTATCCAAGACCGTGTCATACGTGTTGGTGGCCAATAGATCCAATCCGACCAAGTTCGCTCCAATCCGTTCGGCAAGACCCTCTGTCGCTTTGGCGAAAAGAGTCTGGGAGGCCACCATCCGGAGAATGACTTCGGCCAACACATCTTCTTTGCCCTGCTTTCCCTTGGGCCCTACGAAAATCGTATTCGATGCATTAGAAATCAGATCGGTTGCCCCATGGAAGTCAGTGAAGGAACCAATACTGCCGCCTACGATATGGACATCACCAATGCAGGTTTTCGCGGGAACCGCGGAAAACGTGGCCACGGCAGTTCCCGACGCATCGGCTGGAACGGTTTTCATTATCGTCGTAGTCGGATTGGTGGTAACCCCGACATTGATCAGAATGATTTTAAATGTGACCCAAACCGTGCCGATTCCTTGAGCAGCGAGGGTGTTGTGCAACGGATCAGGGCGAATATCTTGAATGGACTGGGTTGGAACCGTTACCCGCGCCAGAGGTTGAGATGGAAGAACAATCTGGAAACGGACCGATGTTGCCGACTCCGTGGAAAGGACTGTCCCTGCTGTGGTTCCCCCATCAGCTGAAACCGGGTTGTGGGGTGACGACATTTGACACCCCGTTTGGCACAACAAGATCAACATAAACGTGCCAAGCAAGCATTGGACCCATGAATTCAGTTTCATGCCTACCTCCTGCGATTCTGTGAGTGGAAAATAACGAACCGAAGCGGCCAAATAAATATTGGCGAAAAATCTCTCTCAACGAGAAACCGCAGGGGCAAAGCTGATCCTATCTCATTATTCGGCTGACTGCAATTGAAAAAGAATGATGCCGAGGCGGAAACAAAGAATTGAAGAGAAACTTACTCCTTCGGATTAGAGGATAACAGACACGACTCCGAATAACAAGATGTGATTTCCAGGGCGATTGCATGAAATTGATGAAATCATTACCGAGAGCCGATTGTGGGGTGGATTACCAAGCCATCGCCGAAGCGTAATCCACCATAAGCTGAATGGAATTTGTCGATTTTTCGTGCGATTGCCATGGCAGAAAAGCGTGAGTGATTGAATCGGCATAGAGGTTGTGTTACTCTTACTTAACCTTCGATATAAAGATCGATTCGATAATTTAAAACCTGTAAAGATCGACTGATAACTTTTTTAAGGAGATTCGACATGTTTGGTAAAGGTGGCGGCGGGAACCTTCAGGGGTTGATGAAACAAGCTCAAAAGATGCAGGAAAAGATGCAGAAAACCCAAGATGAGCTCAAGGACAAAACCGTGGAAGCAAGCGTCGGAGGCGGAATGGTTTCCGTCGTTTTCAACGGCGCGCAGGAACTTTTGAAGATCACGATAAACAAAGAAGCGGTTGATCCTGATGACATTGAAACCCTTCAGGATCTTGTTCTTTCGGCGGTCAACGCCGGATTAAAAAAGAGTCAGGAAATGATCCAGGAAGAGATGGGAAAAATTACTGGCGGGCTGAATATTCCAGGCATGTTTTAGAACGCGGTATTATTTGATTTTATCGAAAAAACAGCTCCCCTTAGGATCGGATTGCCTATACCCCTTGATAACGGCTGATCCTCTGCGTAATACTTTGATTTGCTTGGTAATGCCGGCTTTTTCTTTTGAAAGACATTCTTGAACCGCCTTGTCGGAAACAACAAGGTCGTTCAAGGATGTTCTACATGCTTCCGCGATAGATTTCCCCTCTTGATAACTTTTTTCGATTTGTACGATCACTTCAGGCAGATTTTTCAACTTTAGATCGACAAAAAGTGCGGTGGACAAAGAAATCAACTCGTCTTCGATTTTCTTGACCTCTTGAAAAGAAATTTCGCGTTGTTCGAGCAACGAATTTAACTTATCAGTGGAATAAGCATCTTTGAGGAACGTTGTATTGGCTTCATGGAGAGTTTTATACAAGCCGATCAGGCGTCTTGCCTCGTCAAAAAACGTATGCAAAAGATTTACTGTCATTGTAGATTCCTACTTTTGTTTACGCTGTTTTATGATTTCAAAAAGATTTTGGGAAAACAGAATCGTCTCGCGATGATGGGAAAAAACCGCTTGACCGTTACGATCAACCCCGGTATAAGCTTCTATGATCGCAACTCCGGTTTGTCCAAGTTTAAGAACGGCCGCGAGAAATTCATACGGCCAAAAGAAGCCTTTAAAACCTTGCGGCGGACATGCCATGGACGGATCGCCGATGAGAAGAAAAATTGGAAAATCTTTCTCTTCATAAGCATTGAAAAACCAGTTCGATTGATCCCAGGCTAAAAAGCAATCTTTTTGGTTTATGGAATATCCTCTTTTTGCCTTCTCGGTAAAATTCAACGATCCGACAACGATATCGCTTCCATCGGTGTTGGCAAGCTTTTGTTCGATAGTATTGATTGTAAAAGGTGTTCCGCGTTTTTCAAAAGCTATGGTTTCAAGTTTGAAAATCGAATTGAACCGATCGATGACAAGAGGTTGGCTCTTAAATCCCAGCGCCATTTTTGATTGAGTTTGATATCGTTCATACTCCATGCGTAATGTGTTGCACAGATTTTTCAACTGGTCGATCTGGTCGGGATCGGTTTTAAATTTCATGCTGGCTTGGCGCAACTGATTTTTAGCTTCTACGTATTCCGCTCTAGCTTTCTTTAGCGCGACCACATCTTCCGCAACCGTCCTCTTTTTAAACCCACGTCGCCCGCCTTCAATAGCGACTTCCCTGATATCACCCACGATGCCGCTCAGGCTTAAACCTTGTTTTCCCTGGCGTACCACTTCGAGAAGTTTTTCCATTTCTCCCTGTACCATTACCGCAGTCGGGTATCTCATGGCGGGATCTTTTGCCAGCAGTTTCAGAACGATTTGCTCAAGTTTTTGCGGAATATCCGGAACAAGCTGTCTGGGTGGCGGAAAATTCCATTTGGTTTGCGCGAGAAAGACCTCCATCTCTTTTTTCCCCTCGAAGGGAAGATGACCCGTTAATTTCTCGTACATCACCACGCCGAAAGAAAAAAGATCGGATTGGACTTCCAAAGGTTTGTTTGTAAGTTGCTCTGGGCTGGCATAAGCCACGGTATACAACCGCTCACCCGGTTGCATGAAGTCGTCATCCTCTTTTACGACTTTGGCAATTCCGAAATCTATAAAGCGCGGTTTGTAATCGCTTCCCTGAAGAATGATGTTTTGAGGTTTGATGTCTCTATGGATGTACCCTTGCTTGTGAAAATAAGCCATTGCCTCCATGCATCGAATGAAGACGACCAAGTATTCCTCAATCGTCGGAATCGATTGCTTTACTCCGAAAGTGGTTGCCGAATGGCTTAGAGGAAAAGAATCCATGGACAAGCCCTTGACATATTCCATCACAAGATAGTGCTGGATGCCTTCCACACCGGCTTCGATGAATTTAACGATGTTAGGATGGTTTAATGATTTTAGGATGTTTCCTTCCAGTTTGAATCGTTCGAGCACAACCGGAATTTGAGCGCATTCGGGAGAAAGAATCTTTATGGCGACAAGACTTTCGGTTTTCAATTCAAACCCTATGTAGACGTATCCCATTCCTCCGCATCCTATAAGGTCGAGGAGCTTGTATTTTTTAAGTTCAGGTACTACGGATGGCATTTTGAACCTTTTCTATGTTTATTTTTTTTGATGACTGATGAAATCAATTCTTTCTTGGGCATTTTTTGCTATTTTGGAATTCGGCTTCAACCTTATAACTTCGTTCCATTCTTTTTGAGCCTCGGCCAGGTTTCCTTTTTTAAAATAACTGTTCGCCAAGTAATAATGTTGATTCTCGTTGGTGGGTTTTATGGCCAAAGCACGTTTATAAGTATCAACGGCTTTGTCGATTTCGTTGTTACTGTAATACATGAATGCCAGCCAATCAAGCAAATCAACATTATTCGGATCGGATATCAAAAGTTTCTCAACTTCCGCGATTCCTTCACCAGTACCAGCCGTATACTTCGTCAGCAGTTCTTCTTCCTCTTTTTTCATTTGGTTCTGAAGATCGTTTCCTGACAACACCTGCTTGAACCGCTTGGATGTAACCGAATCCTTCTTCTCTCCGTTGTCCGGACCTTGATTTTCAGCAGGCGTCGCCATTTGGCCGCTTTTATCCCGTGAAACCAATAAGACAACAACGATCGCCAACAAAATCACCACGCCCCCAATGATAAGAAGTGTTACCATATCCATAGAATGCATCCTCCTGGATTGCTCGAATCCAATTTGATAAAATTACGGATTTCATTACAAAATCGATGTTTATCCACAATAGGAATCTCCCCAATGGGTTAAAATAGCTTTCAGACGTTGTAAAGAATAGCGGCCGGGGAATGGGACGGGAATCCTGTCTACTTGGAATGCAACCGCGGTGGAATTGTCTTCACCGCCAGCTTCATTGGCGTCATCAACCATTTTTTTGGTAACATCCTTGAACGGTTGCAATTTGAGGTTATCGCAAATTTGTTGCTCCGTAATCATACCCGTTATTCCGTCGGAACAAAGAAACAAAATGTCGTTGGGAAGAAGCTCCAAAAGCATGGTGTCAATATTAATGAACTCGCGAACTCCTAAGGCTCTGCTTAAAATATGCTTTGCCGGATGAGTTTTAGCGGCTTCTGGAGTTAAATGCCCCAACCTCACCTGTTCGTAAACCAATGTGTGGTCGCTTGATAATTGCCGAAGTTCCCCGGCTCTGAGAAGATAAATGCGCGTGTCGCCGACATGTCCTATCAATGCTTGATCGCTGGTTATAAAAACCGCCGTCAACGTTGTTCCCATTTTAGACATATTGGGATGGCTTCGGGAATAGTTCCAAACTTCCTGGTTAGCTTCATTGAAAGCATTTTCCAGAGATGACACCAAAAAAGGTGATCTGCGATTTTTGTGCAGCCATTCTTTAATTGCCTCGACGGCTAAGCGTGAAGCGATTTCACCACCGGCATGTCCCCCGATGCCGTCGGCAACGGCAAAACAACACGCACCCGCAGTAATTGCAGGTTCTTGCCATGGAGGGATCACCAGGCAGGCATCTTCATTGTTTGTTCTAACCCGCCCGGGATGTGAATAAAACGAAATTTCCAAGAAGCCCTTTCCGCTCCGTTCTTTACTAATTAAGCGTGAATTATAGCGGTATTATATCTCTCGGTCAAGGAACGAAAATTCCATGAAGGATTTTCTTTGGAAAATTTTATTCTTTTTTAAACGATTCTGCAAAATAAAATCCGTTCATTGCGCATTGATACGAATAAACCCAGATGATATTAAATTCAACCTGTTTTCCATTCAAATATTTTTTTGCATGCTTCAACGAAGAATGTCCTTAAAAGAAAGAACCTCCCCTTGTAAGGGGAGGAAATATGCGAGGGAAATTATTCCTGGTGCATCTTTTCAAAGGAATCCATAGCAAGGACTTCCTTGAACAGTTTCGAAAACACAGGTTTTGATGTACATGTTTTTCTGAAAACATCCCGCAAATCCGGATTATCTTTAATAACGGTTAAAATACTTCGTTCGGTGTTTTCCAAAAACATTCGCAGAGGTTCCGAATCATTTTGTCGAGTCAGACAAACTTGTGCATCATCCATATCCGCCATCAAGCTGACCAATCTATTCAGGTTGGTCTCCGTTTTTTTCTCAAGAAGCCACCGAGCCGAATTGGCCGCCAAAATATCGTGGCTGAATTGCGGATTGCTGAAGCCATTATGAAGCTTATCGTGCGAATCGCCCGTGCCGTCGTCGTAGGGAGAACTATCACCCATTGCTACGACTTTCCCGCCTTTTGAGCCAACTATGTTGGTGGCTATGTAAGCTCCGCCTCCTTTTTTGTCGCTGACGCTGATGTGCGCCACTCCGGTATTCGAAAGGCATTTAATTGAAGTTCCACCCCAAGATCCAACGGCCTTAACATTTTGAGTAATAGGTGTTTTTAAGAAGGCTCCCGCGATAGGGGCTTCTGAAAAATAGAGCTTATTGATTTCCAAACCTAATTTCGGAAGAAATTTGTTCAAAACTCCGACGGAATCTATTCCATCGCCATTCCTATCGGAGTTGTTGTGGTCCGCGATGGCATAAAGCCCGCCGCCCTCGTTAACAAAATTTACAATGGTAGATTGTTCTTCGGGTGAATACACGGAGTTGGGCTCGGGAAGCACTAATACCGTGGCCCCTTTTACCGCCTCAGCCGTGAACTTGCTGATTGACTTGACTTCGCAACCTTGGGCTTTGAAAACATCAGCAAATTCGGAAAAACCTCCATTGATTACCCAATCTGCATTTCCCGCGGTTTGAGCATGACCAGAGTCGAAAAGTATCAAAGGTTTTTCGGCGAAAACAGGAATAGACAAGAAAGCGACGGCTAAAACAGTAAATACGAACAGTTTGCTCTTCATACTCAATCCTTTGTAAAACGAATTAACATAGATATACACGATACGAGATACTATAAAATGATTATATCCTCCTGGAAAGATATCCGTCAAGGCAGAGGAAAAGTCAACAGCAATTCTCGGTCAACCCCTCCTCACCTCCGGTACGGTTTTAATGCACTTGGCATCGCGCGAATCCTATTCTCTATGATGTTTTCAGGGTTCATGTTCTTAGAAAACCTTGCCGGAAGCGCCTATCAAGCATAAATTTCATAAGGACATTCCAACTTTCAAAAACGAACATGTTTACCAGGGCGCGAATATTTCCCTAAAGTTCCTTTCGCAAACCAATTTTCTCGTAGAGCTGTTGAAAAAGTTTATCCCGCATTTCAAGAATTTGATGAAAAGTGAACGCAAGGAGATTTAGGAGAAACAGCACGAATGATAAATTTTTCTTCCCATGGCCAAAGTTGTGTTCAATTTGGTATCCCTGATTTTTCAAGGTGTTAAATGTCTCGTTTTCAATTTTCCACCTGCATCTACCAGCTTCAACGAGTTCTTCAACATTCAAACCAATCTACCCACGAAAGTTGGGTCATTTCCTAAACCGAGAATTGCTGTTGCCGAAGCCACTATCCCCTCAACCTCAAACGAACGAACTTGCCATCCAACCTCCGGGCGGGTCGGTCACGCGCGGCTCACCTGCGAAGTCAGGTGAAGCCGTCTTGTTGGCACTATCCTGGATTGAAAACATCCGCCGCGAAAAACCTTCAAATACCAATCCAAACCTTTTTCCAAAAACAAATTTCTCCGAAGAACCGCTGGTCAGTAAGTCAATCCAGCCGAACAACATCCAAACTCCGATCACGACTCTGGTGATACTGTCCAAACAAATTCAGAGAGCAACCACCTAACCATGGCTGGCACATCCATTCAAACGAAGGCTATCCCAACCTCGATTACACAAAAAACTTTTCAAAAATCCATCGGGGAAGTCATCGAAACTCATTCCCGAGTGTCTCTCCGAAAGGCGCAATCCAAACATAAAGAAATTCATCACAGTTCAAACTCCCGGAACATTGGTTGGAAGCATTCCAGAGTAATTAGGTAAGATGTCCCCCGAAACCCACAACCAGCAGTCAAAGCCTCGGCGGGAAGAAGAACCACAGTGTGAGGCAGACAATTCCGAGTGTCAGATCGGTTGTCCAGGCTCCTTCGAATGCCGCCGTGTCCGCCAGTCCCAGGGTTTTGCACCAACCGCCGCACAGGGAATTCCAGGCCCAATGGCAGGTCAAGGCGGACAACAGTCCGAACCTGAGGTAAAGCAGGGTAAGGAGGAGGCCAGCGAGAATGCAACCTGCGACCTGGGCCATTGTCACGGGCAGTCCCAGCAGTTTTCCGGCAAAGTGGGCGACGCCGAATGGAATGCTCCCTCCCGCGCAAGCGGCGAGTTTCCCGAACGTGGCCGATAACATCCAGGCGGTGCCGCCCCGGCAGCCCATCTCTTCCATGGCGGCGGTGGCGAGGTTGGCAAGGGCACGGCGAGGGAGGTTCTCCTTCAGTTTGGTGAAATCAACGCCGGTCGGACGCTGGACTTGCCAATAAAGCAAGCCGGAGGCGCAGCTGACGAGGAGTCCCACGGCCAGGCCTAGGATCAGGCCTTTCGATGAGCCGAACGATGGAAGCGAGAAATGGTACCACCTGGAAATGAAATAGGGGAAGAGATAAAGGATGCCGGCGGAAAAGAGGCCAGACAGGGCTGCCGCAAAGGCCAAGGAAGTGTCCGCCAGCTTGAGCTGCTTGAGAGCAATCTGGCTCCCGATCGAGAGGAAGACCACTCCGAGGGTAGGTACGAGCGAGAGCAGGGAGGTTCTTGTCTGGGTCATATCATTTCTCCTTGAGCACGCTACTTGCGATCGGGAATGTTCAACCGCATGTCATCGACAGAAGCAAGTGTTAGACATGAGGCGCTCTAAGACCCGCACCATGCAGGTTGTAGACTCTCTCAAGCACCTTGGCAAAAACACTCTTGTCCATCTTCCCCGAGGCGATCTCTCGGGTGGCTGCCTCAAGTTCTTCCTCGCCGCCCATTACGGGATGTTCGTTGATCTCCAGGAAAACCAAAGCGGCAGTCAGTGCTGTCCTTTTGTTCCCGTCAACAAAAGCATGGTTCTGGGCTATGTGAAATGCATAAGCTGCAGCCATCTCGAATGGGAATTGGTGGAAGAATACATTGCCCGAACCGCTTTGCGCCATGGCCACAGCGGATTCCAGCAACCCCAAGTCTCGGATTCCGGGACTTCCTCCGAAAGAGCGGAGCAGGTCTTCGTGGAACTCCAGAATTTCAGCGAGGGTGAGGAACTTTGGCAGCATTCAGTCCGCCAACCGCTTGAGGCTACGTGAAAACCGTTTTTTCACAGAACGATATGCCTTCTCTACCTCTTTGACCTTGTTGGGATCCGAAACCGGTGAAATGACTAGGTTCTTCCCGTCGGTGGTGATCTCCAGCGGGGTTGTCGAAGAGATCTGCAAAAGAGACAGTATCGCCTTGTCTATCACGATCGCCTCGCTGTTACCAACCTTGGTTAGGAATTTGACCATAGATACCTCCGTTAGTATTCTGTTATTATAACAGTTATAACGGATTTGTCAAGGTTCCAGGGCCATCCAGGGCAATCCCCCCCGAGAAACTTCCCGTCCTTTGATAGCGTATCCATGCCTCTTTGATCTAAAACAACTTCCATTCCATCCGACTTCGCTACCATTCATCCGTTGCGGGTTACCGTTATCCCACGCCGAAGGCACTATAAAAAAAGCAAACTATAGGACAAACTCGGCTAGTTATCATCCGCCGTGATGAACCATCATCCACTTGCCGGAGCCGCTTATCCCCCAAATCTGTAGCGAAACGAGCTCGCCATCCAACTTTGCTCGTGACGGTCAACGCGGAGCTAACCTGCGGAGGTTGGCGGGTTTTTTGCGGCGGCAAAAAACCTGACGACCGGCGTCAGGTTCAGCGACTGGTTATTGAAATCCCTCGCTTGAAAATGTCCGCCACGAAAAATATCCTGTCCCCCGACCACGCATCCAACCCCTTGTCCTAAAAAACGGTGAACCACTGGTATGTTTAAATTAGGTTCATTTAAATGGAAAAAATTGGTTTGGAAAAGAATTCAATTGAAGACTCCTTTATGGAAAAATTTCTGTTGGATTTCAGTTGGTTTAGTTAAAATTGTACCTCGCTG
>Ga0209749_1002425_pt1 | contig 12347 bp, 10 predicted proteins | sample EPASupsiteSAE347_FD_187267 | JGI IMG/M metagenome (GOLD analysis project Ga0209749, IMG submission 187267) | Bioremediated contaminated groundwater from EPA Superfund site, New Mexico - Sample SAE3-47 (SPAdes) (version 2) | ecosystem: Environmental > Aquatic > Deep subsurface > Groundwater >... | reverse complement strand
CCTCGTTCGGGTGTCGAGCCGCTGTACAAACCGGTCAGAAAATAAGTCAGCATCGGCAGATTGACCCGTTCAGCAAAATAATTGTATGAGTTTTTTTCAAGATTATGGGCTTCATCGACGATCAAAGCATTAAAATCAGGTAAAATCTGGTTATCCGCGGCCGAATCCGCTAATAGCAGAGAATGGTTGACGACCATGACGTCGGAGTTGATCGCATGAAAGCGCACCTTTCCGAGAAAACAGCCCCCGTATTTCTGGCAAATGCTGGTCGTACAATAACCTGGTTCGGAGCAGATTTCATTCCAGACATAGCGATACTGGCCGAGTTTAAAACCGTTGTTTTCGGAAATATCGCCGGTACATGTGTGCTTAAGCCAGATGATTATCGGAATAATCGCCGAGCGGGCGGCGAGATGCAATTGTTGCGGCAGATTATTAAGATAGCGATGCCAGCGGGTCATACAAATGTAATTTGTGCGACCTTTTAGTAGTACGGCTTTGAATGGCAGACCCAATTTGTCGGCAACAAACGGAATCTCTTTATAGAAAACCTGCTCCTGTAAAGTCTTGGTGTTGCTGGCGATCAGGATGCGCTTTTTTTCTTTTTTCTGCTGGTTCAGCCAGATTACGGCCGGAATCAGATACGCCAGCGATTTGCCAACACCGGTTCCGGCCTCGATGATGGCTGAACTTTCATTCTGCAGGCATTCGAGCACCAGTTTAGCCATCTCTTTTTGTTGAGGACGAATTTCAAATCCATCCAGATTTCTTGCCACCGGCCCGGCAATATCAAAATATTGATCGACCGCCAAAAGGTCTTTACCATGACTGCTCTTCTTATCAATTGCCGCACCGAATACATTATCTTTCGCTTTCCAGCCAATTTCGGGAGCCTGGTCCGATCCCAGACTTTTTCTGAGCGATAAAACTTCCGCAGCATTTTTGTACAGCAGTTTATTAGGATCTTCCGTATCCTTTAAAATCATGTTGATTGTCTGCAATGTTTCGAGGTCGTAATTCCGCACTTCCTCAATCAATTTGAGGAATATCAGTCCGGTGTTCAGGGCATCCGCTTCCGCCCGATGGGCACCTTTGCGATCTAATCCGTAAAACTCGGCTACGGTCGTCAACCGATGACTATACAGGAAAAAGAGGAAAGCCTGAGCTAATAAGAGAGTATCATAGATCGGATTGTACAGGCTTCTCTTTTTATGTCCCCGGAAATTCTTCAGGTACTCTTTCAGAAATCCAAGGTCGAAGCCGATATTATGACCGATGAGCGGAGTCTGGCCGATGAATTCAAGCACTTCATCGAGGTGTTTTTCGAAGGGCAACATCCCGATCAGCATCGCGTCGTTAATTCCGGTCAATTGTTCGATTTCAGACGGGATCGGAAATCCCGGATTGCACAGAAAGGTTAGCGTCTCGGTCGGTTTACCGTCATTAAATCTGACTGCGGCAAATTCGATCAAAGCATCCCGTTGCGGACTTAATCCCGTCGTTTCCACGTCGAAGACAATGAATTCGTGCAGGTTAATTTTTCCCAGATAATTCAACATCAGATCATTTTCGCAAATAATTTCACTGCGTCCAGCACCAAAGCCGGTTTTTTCCGCAATGCGATCTTAAAAATAGTCAGGAGATTTACCTCTGACGGTGGTATTTTATGAAGCATTTCGGCAATTTCGTTATAATATTCATCGGATAGTTGGGTAATCCATCCCTTTATATGGTAAAATAGCGTGTAATCTTTCCCGGCTCCTTTATCCCACTCAGTCTGATATTCCTTCAGAACCTTCAGACTCCAGTCGTTTATATTAATTGCTTTGGCGGCAACTGCACCGGCTATTTTTCCGGCTGTGATGGCCGCCAATATTCCACCACCGGAAACCGGATTGACCTGTCGGGCGGCGTCACCGACAATCAGCAATCCATCCGCGGCGATCTTTTTTAAAGATTTAGCGACCGGCACGCCCCCGGCAACCGTCGTGAGACGGGCGGCACCCGGAAATTTCTCGTCGATAAAATCGTTCAATAAATCCAGAGAACATTTTTGAAGAGTTTGAGCGCCGTTCACCCCCAACCCGACATTGGCAGTGCGGTTGCCTTTCGGAAAAACCCAGACATATCCGCCGGGCGCTAATTTACTGGAGATATAAAAATCGATCCGCTCATCGACTACATCGACGTTACCGAGTAAAACCTGAGCGCAGGATTCGATATCTTTCAATAATGTCTGAGACTTAATTCCCGCCCAGCGGGCAACCCGCGATTCCACTCCATCGGCTGCAATAACGATTTTAGCTTTGATCAGGTATTCACGGTCAAGATGCCTGACAAAAACTTTCCAACGCTGGTTTTCGTCCGGTTCGATCCGATGAACGTAGGCTTTTGTAAAAACCTCCACTCCCAGATTGGCAGCAATCTCTGCCAGACCACTGTCGAATAAACGCCGGTGTAAAATAATTCCACCAACCGGCAAATTAAGATTGACTTCTTTTCCATCCGGGGCGATGAGACGAGCTTTAGTAATTGTATTAGCGATCCATTTAGGATCCAACGGGACGAGATTGCGTAGACAGAGTTCGGAAGTTGCCTCGGCACATCTGACCGGAATACCGATTTCACGATCTTTTTCAAATAATGCAACCGAATTATTTTCTGTCTTTGAGAAGCGAGCGGTCGTACTACCAGCCGGCCCACCGCCAACCACTACAATATCATATTCAGTACGCATCTTTTCTCCTTACCCTACTAATTTAAGAGCTTTGAACGGGCAAATCCTGACGCAGAGTTGACATTTTGTACAGGCTGACTCATCAATATTCAATTTCGTTTCGGTCAACTCGATGCAATCTACCGGACAAACTGAAAGACACGTACCACACAAATCACAATGGTCGGAATTAATTTGGATCATGGTCATTACTCCTCGACCTGAAAAGTCGGATAATCCAGATTGAATCGGCTGATGTAATAGAAACGACATAAGTAGAAATTTATCAGAATCGCAATAAAAAATAACGGAAACTCAACACAAAGTGTCAGGGCAATAAACAAAATCGGATAGCGAACCGAACGTAATACCCATGCTTCCGTCGGCCGGAATAGCATAATGATGTAAACCGGCATAGCCAGCAAACAAGACAAACTGATGACCGGATCATGGAAGTACATACCAGATGCAAAGCTTAATACCAGGCAGACAAACGCCGTCCAGATCGTCACTTTATTTTCATATTTTAACGAAATAGTCTTCTTACCGGTTTTTTTATCACCCTGCTTATCGGGAATCGTAGTTAAAATTGCAACTGAGGTCCATGCTAAAAGGTACGGCAAGGAATAAAACAATGCTCTCCATTGTCCATGTCCGGCAATTATCCAGCCACAGAGAAAAAGACATAAACCACTAATAAAATTTATCAGAACACCCAGAATCGGTTTATCCTTCCACACGAATGGTTTATAATTATAAACGTAACCGCCAAATAATACACAAACCGCAAGAGCAATAAATAATTGCCAATTAAGAATTAGTGCAATCAATAAAGATACGACGATTGCACCAATGGCAATTTTCAATGCCACAGCGGCTTTGATATACTCTTCGGATATCAGAAACAACTTCTTGTTCTCTTTGTCGCTCTCGATATCTTTGAGCTGATTCAGGATAAATGTAGCCCCTGTTGCGAGCGTAATTAGCACAAAATATAAAATGACCTTCCAATCGATATTTACCGACCACCAGATTGGTTTATCGTTAAAAATCGAAAACGCGCTGTAACCGGCCAACGTCATGATCCAGACCGGAAAAAATAGGGTCGGTCGGAATATGAACAGATAATCGAGCCAGGCGATGGATTTTGATGGTACTTTTAACATGAGGCCTCCATTTCATTGGTGATTTGTTCGCAGTATTGGCCGGTAAAACAGGCTGTACAGAAGTGATCCGCCGGTAAACTCACCGATCCGAGTAACCCTTCCGTACTGATATATTCAAGACTATCAACATCCAAATACGACCGGATTTCTTCCGTCGTTTTTTGGTTGGCGATCAACTCCTGCGGCGATGGGAAATCCATCCCGAAATAACATGGAAATTTTACCGGCGGCGAACCGATCCGGATGTGAATCTGATTGGCTCCCGCTTCGCGTAACATCCGGACTAATTTCCGCAGGGTCGTTCCTCGAACAATCGAATCATCGACAACGACTACGTTCCGGTCTTTTAAAACTCCGCCGATCGGGTTGAATTTTATCTTGGCGGTGAAATCCCGCAGAGTCTGAGTCGGATGAATAAATGTTCGGCCGATGTAATGATTCCTGATCAGACCGATCTCGAACCGGGCGGTCGATCTTTGTGAAAATCCGATAGCGGTCGTATTGCTCGAATCCGGTACGGAGATTACGATATCCGCATCCGGCACAGGTTTTTCGATAGCCAGGTTTTTACCGAGTTTCCGACGGGTTTTATCGACATATTCGCCGAAAATCCGGCTGTCGGGACGCGAAAAATATACGTACTCGAAAATACAGTGTTTTGGTTCAGGTGGTGCGATCTGAAACGATTCAACCTTTTCATGGCTATAGACCAGCATTTCACCCGGATTAACATCCCGTAGATAGGTCGCTCCGATCAGGTCAAGAGCACAGGTTTCCGAGGCAAATACATAAGAACCGTTCAATGTCCCGATGCAGAGCGGCCGGTAACCGCGCCGATCGCGCGCTACTACCAATTTGTCGTCATACATTATCAACACGGAAAAAGCTCCATCGATCCGGCGAAAGGCTTTCAGCATACTGGCTTCAAATGATTCTTCCGTCGCATGGGCAAATAGATGAATGATGTATTCCGTATCGGACGTCGTCTGAAAAAGTGTTCCTTGAGCCTCGAGTTCTTTTCTGATTCCTGCCAGGTTGATCAGATTACCATTATGGACAATGCTGATATGACTACTCTTATACTTGAATCTGAGAGGCTGAATATTTTCGTTAAGACTGCCGCCGTGTGTCGAGTAACGAACATGCCCGATTGCGATTTTTCCGGTTAAACTGACGAGAGATTCACGGTTAGCAAAAACATCTGCGACCAGTCCTTTTCCCTTTATAATATGGCAATGGTCTCCGTCGAACGAAGCGATACCGACGCCTTCCTGTCCCCGGTGCTGTAATGCGTACAGTCCGAGATAAGTCAGGGTAGCCGCTTCTATATGATTATAAATTCCTACAATTCCACACATTTTTAACCATTGATTAATTTGATATGATTTGAATAAATCCAGCCGCGCTGACCGCGCTCTACTTCAACCCTGTAAATGCCTTCCGGAACGTCGATTTCCAGATGATCGGTTATTTCCGAGTGATAAATCTCTCCGTCGCGAAATACCTTGCAGAAGGCTTTACGTGGCAGTAAAACAATCAGGATTCCGCTGCTGAATCCGCCAGTGTCGCCCATCTGTAATTCAGTCGGACCAGATAGAATATAAAAACGAAAACCGCGGGCATCGCCGCGTCGAAAATTGGAGATAAAACAACGGCCGGATTTAATCGACTTGCAGAGCTCAGATTCAGTCTCTTTCGTATTTAAATTTTTAATATCCAAATCACTCAGAATATGGGTACGGATGGATTTGAACATTATTTTATAATCGAAAATGGCTTTGGAAAAGATGCCCAGTACTTTGACTTTGGTGGCATGAACATCGACTGATCCGATACCGACCACTTTGCGTGTCAGATTGGCTTTGTCCCACCATTCCAGTAAATTTTCGGCTGGAGATGTCGAAAAACTGCGTGGATGCAGAACGTTCCAATATTTGTTTTTAATAGTCGTGGCCTCTAACCAGTGTGACATCATATTCCAGATTTCGACGACTTCTATTTCCGGATAATCCAGACTGCTCCAGGTGATTGCCGGAAATCCGGGGAGAGAATTCTTTTCTCGTTGTTCCAACGGATGCGCCGCAATCCCCAAAATGCCGAGATCATGAACGGCTTTGATATATTCCTGGTGCGAATAAGTCTCCGGCAAGACTTCATCCAGACCGAAAACCAAATAATGATGTTTGTCGTCACTGTCCTGTATTTCATAACCGACGCTAACAAACAGATCGTCATGCCATTTCGTATATCCTTCCGCCCGGCCACGCAATGTCTGGTGGTCGCTGACCATTAAATAATCCAGGCCTGCATCTTCCGCCGCCCGGATTATTTCCGGAAACGTTCCGCTCCCATCCGAGTAAACGGTGTGGACATGAATACAGCCGATATATTCGTTAAATTCTTTCATTCGATCCTGTTCAATATCAACATAGCCACGCCAGCACCCAGAACATCCGCTGTCAGATCACGCCAACTGAAATAATTGTTCTTTCGACTGCCGTCCCTGACCTCTTTCAGGATACCCAGTGATATGGTTATCCCAATGGAATTTAGAGCGGCATTTTTCTGACGCATTTCAATAATCCTTCGTTGAGTATAAAACATCGTCGTCGTCATATATAGCGATGTGCTGAAATGTTTGAGTTTATCCATGGCAAACCATTTATCGGAAGTTTTACGGTCAAAAACATTTACAGGTGCAACCGCGGAGAGTCCGGTACAAATCAATAATATCAGAATTAATGGTCGCCAGATTTTCATAATATTCCGATTGAATTTAACAAAACGATTGCCACTAATCCCGGTGCTACATAACGAATTAAAAAATACCAGGATTTTAAAATCCATGCGGATACATTTCCGGCACCTTTATTAATTTCAGAAATAACATTTTCCCGACTCCAAAACCATCCGACAAATATCGTAATAAATAATCCACCAACCGGTAATAAAATATTTGCGGCCAAATAATCAAAGAAATTGAAAAAGGATAAATTCATGATGCGGATGGCTGACCATCGGCCAAAAGATAATGCACTGGGTACACCCAGTAAAAAAATTACTGTCCCGGCAATAATTGCTATCCGCTTGCGACTGAGATTATATTCATCCACAAAATAAGCCGTGACGACTTCCAATAAAGAAATAGTCGAGGTCAATGCGGCTACTCCCATTAAAATGAAAAACAGAATTCTAAACCAGTAACCGCCCGGAATCTGATTGAACAGGATCGGTAAAGTGTTAAATAGCAATGCCGGCCCTTGATCCGGTTTCATACTCAGGGCAAATATTGCCGGAAAAATCATAAATCCTGCCAGTAAAGCCACAACCGTATCGATTACGACGATATTCGTGGCACTGCTCGGGATATTATCTTTTTTTGACAGGTAACTGCCATAGGTAATCATTACTCCCATCCCGATACTTAGCGAGAAAAATGCCTGGCCAAGTGCCATCAAAACAGTCCGGCCGGTAACGTAAGTAAAATCGGGTTTGAGCAAATATACGATGCCGGCTCGGGAATTTTCCAGCGTTATTCCCCTGACGATCAGGATCAAAATGATGATTATCAGGCTCGGCATGAGAATTTTGCTGGATTTCTCGATACCATTTGTAACGCCGAAATATATTATACTAACCGTCAAAGCCATGAAGATCGCATGATAAGTCAGACTCCAACGCCCGCTACCGGATAAGCGATTGAATAGCTGAGCCGCCTGGTCTGTATTATTCATCGCCTGGAACGATCCTTTCAAAGATTCGACGACATAGCCCAAACACCAACCGGCGATCACATTGTAATACGAAAGTATAATGAAACCCGTAATGACACCGAGTATTCCGACTCCCATCCAGAAGGGATTACCTTTTGAAAGTTGCTTAAAACTGCCGACTGGATTCTTCTGAGCAGTCCGTCCTATGAGAGTTTCGGCAATCACCACGGGCAGACCGATTATGATAACACAGATTAAATAAAGAAAGATGAAGACGGCGCCCCCATTCTCTCCTACCAAATACGGAAATTTCCAGATATTACCCAGTCCGACCGCGGAGCCGGCCGCGGCTAAAATAAATCCGACTCTGGAGGTCCATTGTTCGCGTAATTGCGCCATTCTACAACCCGAAACTTATTGAATAATTGATTGTTTGACCGTTCATACTCAATTCGACATCTCCATGCGGGAAATTTATCAGATGCGCATCCACAACCGCATCCAGCATGCCGAAAATATAGGTTCCCAGACACCACCAGCCGTTTTTATTCCGTTTTTCTCTGGGACGCCAGGTATTCATTCCCAGATTATAGCCGGTAGTTTCAAATATTTTAGTCTTCTTTTCGGCTTCAGATAGTAAGAGCCAGGCATCCAGACCTACAGTTTCTTTTGTGTCTTTTACATAACCGTAAAGCCGATTGAAGTAGACGAAATTATAAACAAAATAGACCTCGGCTGAAAAGAAAACCAAACCTTTCAGCGGCTTTTTATTATAGACTTGCCCCCAACCCGGTACGAATACCGACCGGATTAATGCCGCTTTGGGCGAAATATGAAAAACTGTATCGGAAAGCGCCGGACTCTCGCTTCTGCCAATATTAAAAAGCAGAAGCATCAACACGATCAAATATCCGGTTTTCTTCAGAAATGACTCCTTGAAATATCACCAACCGCCAATAACCATCGCAGATTGAGGCACGATTCCAATTTCGATGTTGCGGGCGGCAGTCTGATCATAAATTTCACCATCAAAATGCACTGGCAGCGGATTTTCACTGTTAATCCGAATCGATTGACAGCGCATCGTCAGAACTTCCGGTACTTCCGCAATTGTACCGGTTTTTAAACGGCCGAGATTCATAAACAATTTCCAAACCGGCATTTCCGGTATTAAACATATATCGAACAATGAATCGTGAATATCGGCCAGCGGATTGAGTTTCAGACCGCCGCCACAGGCCCAACCATTGCCGATTGCCAGCAGAAATGAACGGTCATTACTGATCGGACAGCCATCGATTTCAATTTCCATCGGCAATGATCTCCAGAACGCCAGACTCGATAAAACCGAATACAAATAGGCCAGACTGCCTTTCAGCACTTTAATACTTTTAGATTTTAGATTGACATAGGCGTCGAAGCCAACGCCCACCCCATTCATAAAAATGCGGTTGCCGATCGTTCCCAGATCCATTACGCGGGTTTTATATTCTGTCAGTATCTGAATGGCTTTCTCGAACGTTCGCGGCACATTGATGCAACGCGCAAAATCGTTACCCGTTCCATCCGGAATTACGCCGAATGGCGTCGTAGTGCCGGCTAATCCGTTCATAACTTCATTGGCGGTTCCGTCGCCACCATAGGCGATCACCGCGTCATATTCTGTGTGAATTTCGTCTGCAATTCTGGTGGCATGTAAAGGCGCCTCAGTAAAATAATAATCAAATCGCGTCCCGCTTTTTTCAGCGATTTCCCTGAGTAGCGGCAAACGCTTGATGGTGCGACCTTTCCCGGCGACCGGATTGACAATGACGGCGAATTTGTACGGCAATTAATCTTCCTCCAGCGCTGCAATAGCTTCGATTTCAACCAGAACATCCAAAGGTAAACGACTAACTTGAATAGCTGAACGCGCCGGAGCGGCTTCCGGAAAATATTCGCTGAAAACTACATTTAGTGTGGCAAAATTCTTTAAATCAGTCAGAAATACCGTGAATTTAACGACATTCTTCAGGTCGGTCCCGGCTGCCAGTAAAACGGCATCGAGATTCCGCATCACCTGGCGCAACTGACCCTCGAAATTTTCGGCCGTGATTTTATTGGTTTGCGGGTCTAATGGTAATTGCCCGGCGGTAAAAACCAGTTTTCCCGTAACAATCGCCTGGCTGTACGGACCGCTGGCGATCGGAGCATTTTTTGTGGCAATAACCTTCCGGTCTACTTTCCCCAGCATACATTCAACTCCTTGTTGGCTTTCAATTCGTCCAATCGTCTGACAGGCGTCGTCCACGGTGCGCTATGCAATTTCTCCGGATTTTCAGCGCTTTCGCGATCGATTTTCAGCAATGCTTCGACGAAACGATCCATCGTCTCCTTGCTCTCCGATTCGGTCGGTTCGATCATCAACGCTTCTTTGACGATCAATGGAAAATAGACCGTCGGCGCATGAAAACCGTAATCGAGCAGACGCTTGGCAATATCGAGAGTCTTAATGCCGTATTGCTGGTGTTGCTTTTCGCCGGAAGCTACAAACTCGTGCATACAGGCGCGATTGTATGGAATATCGAATGTCTGACTTAGTTTGGTTCTGAGGTAATTGGCGTTTAGAATGGCGTTCCGTGAAATCGCCTTTAGCCCTTCTAATCCCATCATCCGGATATAGCAGTAAGCCCGTACGATGATACCGAAATTTCCAAAATATCCGAGAACCTTTCCGATCGAATTCGGATAATTTTCATCCAGTGCGAATTGCTCACCGTTTTTTACAATGCGCGGAACCGGCAGAAATTCAGCCAGTTTTTCGGTCACAGCGATAGCGCCGCTTCCCGGACCGCCGCCGCCGTGGGGAGTCGAGAAAGTCTTGTGCAAATTGATATGGGTAATATCGAAACCCATGTCGCCCGGCCGGACTATTCCGAGCAATGCATTAAGATTGGCACCATCCATGTAAACCAATCCGCCGTGACAGTGTACTATCCTGGTTATTTCGCCGACTTCTTCTTCGAACAATCCAAGCGTATTGGGATTTGTCAGCATCAAACCCGCCACGGTTTCATTCATTTTGGCGCGCAGATCGTCCAGGTCGATACAACCACGTGCGTCAGATTTCAACGGAAGTGTTTCAAAATTGGCCGAAGCGGCGCTGGAGGGATTCGTACCATGCGCCGAATCCGGAATTAAAATATAACGACGCTGTTCCTTCTTCCGGTCGAAATATTTCTTCATCAACATCACGCCGGTCAATTCACCATGTGAGCCGGCCGCGGGTTGCAGCGTGGCGGCTGCCATACCGGTTATCGCACATAAATACTGTTCAATTTCATATAAAATGCAGAGAGCGCCTTGAGCCGTGCTTTCATCCTGCAACGGATGACTGTTAGCCAACCCGGACAGACTGGCACAGCGTTCGTTAATCTTGGGATTATATTTCATCGTACAGGAACCGAGCGGATAAAAGTCCTTATCGACGTGATGATTCATCGTCGATAAATTGGTAAAATGTCGCACGACTTCCGGTTCGCTTACTTCCGGTAATTTCATCTCGGTTTTCCGCAACAAATCCGCCGGAATCAATTTCTCCGGCACTGTTGACGACTTAAGTCCGTCCGGTAAAGTAACGCCTTCTTTGCCTGCCTGCGAATACTCGAAGATTAATTTTTCCATCACCGATTCCTTTATTTTTTAGTCTCTATTTTTGATTTTACTAATGGTACAACGGCCTGGAATGCTTCCGGAATTTTCTCGATGAAACGGCCGCCGGCAGTTGCTATATGCGCCTGACCGCCACCGCCGCCACCTAATATTTTACCCAGTTCACGGACGATTTCACCGGCTTTCAAACCGAATTGTTGGATTGTACGGTCGGCCACAACCACGGCGATATTTGGTTTGTTATCGATGACACCTGCAATCACGCCGATCCCGTTTTTAATCTTCTCCCTGACAAAATCACCTATTTTTTTCAATTCATCAAGATTGCTGACTTTCGCCTGATAAGTGAATATTTTAAGTTCTCCGATAGATTCGGCTTTCTCCAATAATTCCGATATTTCCTGCTCAAACGAATTCTCTTTCTGGCGACTCACCTGTTTCTCCAGACTCCGGACATCGGCAATCAGTTTTGTTATCCGGGGAACGATTTGTGCCCGATTTACACTCAATTGTTCGGCGACCTGCTCCAGGATGCGGTCACTTTCACGGGCGATAGTCATGACCGCGGCACCGGTAATGGCTTCTATGCGACGAACGCCGGCCGCGATTGCCGCTTCTGAAACAATTTTAAAACAGCCGATATCGCCGGTACGTCGGACATGCTTTCCGCCGCATAATTCCTGCGAAAAATCCGCCACGCTGATGACCCGCACTATATCGCCATACTTTTCACTGAATAGCGCCATGGCGCCGGATTGTCGGGCGGCGTTATAATCTTTTTGCTCGATGCTGACGGATATATTAGCGCGAATTTCTGAATTGACTAAGTCCTCGACGGCTTCAATTTCTTTTTTAGTCACTTTGCTAAAATGCGTGAAATCAAACCGTAATCTTTCCGGCGTGACCAACGAACCGGACTGATGAACATGATCGCCGAGAATCCTGCGCAAAGCGGCTTGCAGCAAATGGGTCGCGGTGTGATTGGCGCGAATCTGCAGGTTGGCAACTTTATCAACCTCTGCGCTGACTTTCGGGCTATTAATTAAAAAACCTTTATTGTAATTCACATTATTGAATTCATTTCTATCAAAATAACCAGTG
>Ga0209749_1002421_pt1 | contig 12371 bp, 11 predicted proteins | sample EPASupsiteSAE347_FD_187267 | JGI IMG/M metagenome (GOLD analysis project Ga0209749, IMG submission 187267) | Bioremediated contaminated groundwater from EPA Superfund site, New Mexico - Sample SAE3-47 (SPAdes) (version 2) | ecosystem: Environmental > Aquatic > Deep subsurface > Groundwater >... | reverse complement strand
CATTTTTTGCCTTCGTTGGTAAGAGCGGTCCAATGATGCCTAAAAAATCATTTTCGGACAGCCTGTTCATCCTTGACAATTAGGAGAAATAACAAGCAGTAACTTGGTCAAATCAAAGTTTCCTGGAGGGACGTATGATTTCTGAAGCAGAGAAATCTGGCATTCAAAAGTTGGCTGAAGGTTCTTGCACCCTCTGCCCTCATTCCTGTTCAAAGGAACAGAGAAAGGCACAGGCGTCTTTCTGCGGGATTGATTCCCGCCCCAGGATCGCGGGCGCGGTGTCCGGCTATGCGGAAGAAAGAGTCATAACGGGAATCTATGGATGTGGAATGCTTTTTCTTTCAGGGTGCAACATGCGCTGTGTCTTCTGCCAGAATTACGACATCAACATTGAAGGGAAGGGCGAGGAGTGCAGTGTTGAAGATCTTGCTGAGAAAATGCTCGAGCTGCAGAATCAGCGCTGCCAGGCGATAAACTGGGTGACGCCTTCGCATCAGGTGGATTTTCTGATTGAAGCCTGGAAGATCGCAAAAGGAAAAGGTCTGGAAACTCCCATCGTCTATAATTGCGGCGGGTATGAGTCCGTGGACACCCTAAAAAAGCTGGAAGGCATCGTGGACATCTACCTTCCCGACTTCAAGTTCTGGGATGAAGAACTTGCTTTCAAATATTGCGGCGTCAGGAACTACCCTGAGGTCGCCCGAGCCGCTATCAAGGAAATGCACCGGCAGGTTGGAGATCTGGTGCTGGATTATCATGGTTGGGCCACCCGCGGCCTCATCGTGCGGCACCTGGTGATGCCCGAAGACTTGGGCGGCAGCATTGAAATCTTCCGCTGGATTGCCAATGAAATTTCTCGCGATACCTTTGTCACCATCATGATGCAATATTATCCGCGCTACCGCGCCTCCGAATTCCCCGAGCTCAACCGCCACATCACTCGCGAGGAATACGAAACCACCCTAACCTCCGCCCGTACTGCAGGCCTCAATCGCATAAACCAGCAATAGCATAACTCTGGCCGGCAGACCAGGACTTAGAGGTGGTCCGCGAGTGCCCGTGAGTACCGGATTTTGAGAGGTCTTTTATCCATATTGACCGTACCCCTTGTGTCAAATAAGGGCTTTTCAAAGCGATTAAAGGAACAATAAATTCAAGCTTCTTTTTCTACGATAAAATTCTCCAGCACCAGGCCGTCCATGCCGCTTTTTTGGTACGTGTTTATTGCATCTTCAGGACTGCAAACTATGGGTTCTCCTCTTAAGTTGAACGAAGTATTCAGGATGATCGGCACACCGGTAAGCTTCTCAAACTCCTGGAGCAGTTTCCAGAGCCTCGGATTGGTTGCGGAGCTTACCGTTTGCACTCTGGCGGTGCCGTCCACATGGGTCACTGCCGGAATAAGCGCCTTCTTGTTTTCAATAACCCGGGGGGCGAGCAGCATGAAAGGAGAGTTGTCCAGCAGCTCAAAATATTCTGAAGCTTTCTCTTCAGGCACCAAAGGAGCATAGGGCCTGAAAGGTTCCCGGTGTTTAACCCTGTCATTTATAAGCCCCAGCATATTTGGGTTGAGAGCATTGGCTAAAATAGAGCGATTGCCCAAAGCCCGGGGACCGAACTCCATCCGGCCCTGAAACCAGCCGAGAATTTTATCCCGGGCGATTTTAGAGGCCACCTCCGCGAGCAACTCGGAATCATTCAACTCCCTGAATTTAAGATTCCGGTTCAGCAGAATTCTCTTGATCTGAGCTGAGGAGAAACTTGGTCCCAGATAGGTGTCCTTCATTTCATAGACCCTGGGATTATTCAAAAGAGTATTGTAGACATGAACGGCGGCCCCCAGAGAGCCTCCGGCATCTCCGGCGGCAGGCTGCACGTAGATACGCTTGAAGGGAGTCTCTTCCAAAATCTTGTGATTGGCAACACAGTTTAAAGCCACTCCTCCCGCCATGCAAAGATTTTCGCACCCGGTTTCCTTATAAAGTTGCCGTGCGGCGGCGATTAGGGCTTCTTCAATAAAGGCCTGCAGGCTGGCCGCCATATCTTTGTGCCTGGGTTCAAGCTCGGCTTCGGGCTTTCTTTCCGGACCAAAAGCTTTTAAAAATTTAGAGCTGTACATCCGGGAGGCCTTATTAAAATTAAAATAGGACGAGTCCATCTTGAAACTGCCATCGGGCTTGAGCCGGATTATCTCCCTTAATTTTTCCAGGTAGATCGGCTTGCCATAACCGGCCAGGCCCATGGTCTTTCCTTCTCCGGCATTTGCTGTGAACCCCAGATAAGTTGTAACTGCGGTATAAAGCAAACCCAGTGAATCAGGGAAATAGATTTCCTTTAAGATTTTAATCTTGTTGCCCTCTCCCTTGCCCAAAGTCGTGGTAGCCCACTCTCCGACTCCGTCCACGGTTAAAATGGCTGCTTCCTCAAATGGGGAAACCAGGAAGGCGCTGGCAGCATGAGATAGATGGTGCCTGAGAAACAGGAATTTGCCTTTATATCCAAATTCCCGGTCAAAAACCAGAGGGATAATGAGCCGGTCCTTCAGCCAGAGCGGCAAAGTACGTAAAAAACTTTTCAGTGAAAAGGGATAAGTTTTCAAAAAACTCAAGATTAATCTGCCATACTTCAGATAAGGCTTCTCATAAAATCCTATATAATCAATGTCGTTTATAGTCAAGTTTCCCGATTGAAGGCAGTAATTGATGGCCTGACTGGGGAAATCTGCGGTGTTCTTACGGCGGCTGAATCTTTCTTCCTGAGCAGCGGAGACTACTTTGCCGTCCCGGACCAGACAAGCCGCGGAATCATGAAAATAACAGGATAGACCCAATACATTCATCTTGCTTGAAACCCGGTGACGATAATTGAAATTACCATAATAAGCTGCCTCTGATCCTGATAAATATGTACAACATTTTTTTAGGCTTCAATGGCTATATTATAACCCGTCCTGCTTGATTAATTCAAGCCCGATCAATCAATCTTGCAACCTAATTTCCCTCCAATCTCGTCTAAGAGCTGCCGGTCGTAATTTACGGCTAAATCGGCCAGGGCTTCCTCCCTGGTCATAAGATTAGCCCTGATCATCTTGCTCATCTCTACATGATAATGACTATAGCCGTAATACTTAAGGGAATTATGGACCGAAAGAAAATTCAAGTAACAATTGGTCGTTTTAGCGGGATAACTGAGCCGGGGGTATTTCCAGTTTAATTCTCTCTGCAGCATGTCCACATATTCTTCGGCGCTGACATCCAAAAACCAATGAGGAGAAAGTGCCATGGACTTATGTCTTTTATTGGCTTTAATTAAAAGTTCTTCCATACTGACGGGAAAATCTTTGTACTTGGGGTCATTTGTCAAGGTAGCCAGAAAATCCCTGGTAGCTAAAGACATGGAAACATATTCCGGAGATGAAATATTACAGGCGCATTTAGTCATTACTCCCTGGGTCGTGGATTGCCCCTTGGTCCAGCCTCCGATTATTATGGGTATATCATAGCGCGCAGCGATGTCAAAGGTAAGCTGCATATACCAGATGGAACAAAGGTGACAGATTACCGCTTTAGACCGGCTTTTAATTATCCTGGCAAACATATCCTTCATATAGTCGGTTCTAAAAAACAGCCAGTCGATTCCCAGAATTTCCACGGCATTCCTTACATTTTCCATGGCGTCTTCGGTTTCAAAGCCGTGATCAAAAGTAAACGCCAGAGGATTAAGCTTATACCTTTTTTTCATATAATAAAGGGTGGAAGTGCTGTCCTTTCCGCCGCTGCACATAACCAGGCATTCGTACTTGAATTTGCCTTTGTATTTGTTGATAATTTTCACAAAATCGGATTCTAAAGGCTTTATATTTTCGATCTCAGCCTTGCTCTTCTCCGCTTCCCGGCAGACATTGCAGATGCCTTCCCCGTCCAGCCAGATATCTGGTTTGCTCTCAGGCAATACACATCTGGAACAAATCATGGCTCATAAACCTCATCTTTCAGGAGCGGTCCCTGTCTTTCGCAGATGCTCCTTCGTTCTTCCTCTGAATAACCAGGCGCCACTTCTCCCCCAGTTTATCCTTTGTCAAAATGCCATGTCCTTCCTCCATAACTGCCCTGGGAACATTCTCAAAAGGTTCCCCGTCGTCAATCCAAACTTCCAGAATTTCCCCGGCATCCATGCCTTCAAGCCTTAACAAAATTCTGGCGAAATTGCCCGGGCAGGGGACTCCCTGTAAATCCATACTATCCTGTACGTCCATGGTTGCCTCTTAAATCCTTAACTGAATTAATTAAAGTTTGTACTGTAAAATCAATTTCCTCTCGTGTGGTCCATTTGCTTAAACTGAAACGTATGGCACCGTGAGCATCGTGTTTGTTTAGCCCAATTTCAAGTAATACCCGGCTGGGCTTTAAGCTCCGGGCTGAACAGGCTGAACCGGAGGAAACAACAATGCCATACTTATCCAGGGCCAGAAGTAAAGCCTTGCCGGATACCTTTGCAAAGGAAAAATTTAAATTATTACATACTCTTTTATATCTGGATCCGTTTAAGCTGGCATTGGGAATCCCGGCTTCAATCTCCATAAGCATGTAATCCCGAAGAGACTGCATCCTGACAACGCTGTCTTCTTCCGCCAACTCAACCGCCTTGCCGAATCCAACGATACCGGCGACATTATAAGTGCCTGAACGCAAATTCAGCTCCTGGCCTCCTCCATGTAACAAAGGTTCAATTTCAACGCCTTTTCTAAGCCATAGCGCCCCAGTCCCCTGCGGGCCGTGCAGTTTATGAGCATTTATCGTTACTAAATCCAGGCAATGAGCTTTAACATCCAGTGAAGTTTTAGCAAAACTCTGGCAGGCATCCGTATGAAAATAGATTCCCTTCGCCCGGCAAATAATTCCGATCTCAGATAGGGGTTGAATGGTACCAATTTCATTGTTAACATGCATAATGGAAACTAAAAGGGTATCAGCTCGAATGGTTTGCTTAAGTTCGTCAATCGAAATTAAACCCTCATTGTCGACAGGAAGATAAGATATATCCATTCCTTGCCGCTCCAGCCAGGCACAGATATTATGGACGCTGGGATGCTCAATTTTTGAAATTATTACATGGTTGCCCCGGCCTTTATTGGCTGAAACAACGCCTTTGAGTGCAAGATTATTGCTTTCCGTTCCGCCGGAAGTAAATATCAGCTCATGAGGTTCGGCATTTATTTTTTTTGCTATAGCCGCGCGAGCTCTTTCAATCCCTTTAGCCGAAATGACTCCCAATTTGTGCAGGGAAGAAGCATTCCCTGTTTCCTGTTCTAAAAAGGGTTGCATCTCTTTAAATACCCGGGGATCCAACCGGGTAGTAGCGGCATTATCAAGATAAATATACTTCATCATATTGTATTATAGCACTAAGGAAGGGAGGAAGGAAGCACAGGAAAATAGAAGAAGCGCCGGGAGTCGATTTTTTTCGACAGCAGGATTAGAATGATTTGGGAAACGAAAAAAACTTGAACAAGATAAAAAATACCGCCAGGGCAATATTGCTGAAAGTCCAGAAGTTTTTCCTTTCGCTCGGGCTGTTTCTTCTTTACACCATCGGATTCGGACTGACTTTCCTCCTCGTGCTCCTCTTTTCACGCTCGGTTTTGAAGGAGAACGCCTGGAATGCGGGAACATACTGGAGGGAAGCGATTCACTATACGGAAACACTGGAAGAAGCTTCCAGGCAGTCCTGAAGGAGGAATTCAGGAAATGAAAAAGCTCTCTTTGATTCTGAAAGAGATTGTTTACCTGATAAAACGGCATAAAATCTACTTTTTGGCTCCAATTTTCATAATCCTGGCCATCCTGGCCTTCTTCGTCTGGGACGTCGGTCCCTACGTCATAGTTTCCCTCATTTATGCAGGATTTTAAGGCAAATTAAGAGAAATTCAGTTTTCCCCGCGTGGAGCGGGATGGGACTTCATTAGAATTGAGGAGGAATCACTATGGATGTCGTCATCAGGAATGCGCGCCTCAGGCATGAAAAAGGAATGTTTGACGTCGGGGTCAAGGGAGAAAAGATAGTCGAAATATCAGCTAAAATAACTGCTCAGGGAAAGCAGGAGATTGACGCCGCCGGTCGCCTCCTCACCCCTACCTTTGTGGATCCGCACGTTCACCTCGACAAGGCGCTCATAAGTGAAGTCGTACGGCCCAATGTCTCCGGCACTCTCATGGAGGCCATCGAGATTATCTGGGAGAAGAAAAAAAATTACACCATCGAGGACAACATGTCCCGGGCCGGCAAGGTCATTGAATGGGCCGCCAAGCACGGGACGACATATCTTCGGACCCACGTGGATGTGGACAGCATCGGGGGCTTAAAGCCGCTGGAGGGGTTGCTGGAGGTGCGCAAGGCCTACAGAGACCTGGTGGATATCCAGATCGTGGCCTTCCCGCAGGAAGGCATCGTAAAGAACCACGGCACCGAAGAACTCATGCGGAAAGCCATGGCCATGGGCGCCGACGTGGTCGGCGGCATGCCCTATAACGAATTCTCCCTTGAGGATTCCTGGCGCCACATCGACATAGCCTTCAACATCGCGCGGGAATTTGACGCCGACATAGACATGCACGTGGATGAGACCGACGATCCCGGGGCCACCACCCTTCAGTACCTGGCCTCCAAAACGATCAAGGAAAAATATCACGGCCGGGTTACCGCTGGCCACACCTGCGCCCTGGCCGCCTATGACGATTCTTATGCCGCCAAGGTCATCGGGATGATCGCCGAGGCGAAGATGAACATGATCACCAACCCGGCCACCAACCTGATGCTCCAGGGGCGGCGGGACAAGCAGCCCATACGCCGGGGCATCACCCGGGTCAACGAGCTCCTGGCCGCCGGAGTTAACGTCTGCTACGGACAGGACTGCCTCAAAGACACTTTCTATCCCACCTGGGGGCAGGAGGACATGCTGGAAGTAGGCCTCATCACGGCGCACGCCGCGCAGTTCACCATGCCCGGGCAGATAGAGACGCTCTTTGATATGCCCACCGTCCGGGCCGCGCAGGTGATGCGGCTGGAAAACTATGGTCTGGAAGTCGGCAAATCAGCCAGCTTCAATATCATTGACGCCGAAACGGTGCAGGAGGCCTTCCGCACCCGGGCCGATCGCCTTTACGTCATCCGCAAGGGCCGGGTCATCGCCCGTACTAAAACCGAGTCGGAAATTTTCCGGGGAGAAAAAGTGCACGCATAAAATCGAGTCATCAGCGGACGGCCGTCAGCCGGCAGCTGATGACTAAAGAAGGGAAGGTCCTCATGAAGAAAAAAAGTCACGAGAAAGAATACCACATCCATCTGGCCCCCGGCGAGCTGGGACGTTATGTCATTCTGCCGGGCGACCCCGGGCGCGTCCCCCACATCGCCTCCTTCTTCGACAAATCCGAAAAGGTTGCACAGAACCGGGAATACACTACGTACCGGGGCACCATTGACGGAGTCCCCATTGCCGCCTGCTCCACCGGGATCGGATGTCCCTCCACCGCCATCTGCGTCGAGGAACTTATCAAGATCGGCTGCGACACCTTCATCAGGGTGGGTACGGCTGGCTCCCTCCAACGGGAGGTCAAGCTGGGCGACCTCTGCATCACCACGGCTGCCGTTCGCGAGGAGGGCACTTCAAGACAGTATGTGCCCATCAGCTACCCGGCGGTGGCCGATCTGGACGTGACATTGGCCCTTCGTGAAGCGTCCGTGAAACTGGGCTTCACCGCTCACTGCGGAATCGGCCAGTGCAAGGACGCCTTTTACACCGAGGGTGAGATGGGAGTGCCACTTGAGGAATACACCCGTGAGCGCTGGAAGATCTGGGAGCGGGCCAACGTTGTCTCCACCTCGATGGAATCGGCGGCTCTCTACGTGGTCTCATCGGTGCGCAGAGCCCGCGCCGGAGAAGTGCTGGCCATCATCGGCCTCACCTACGAGGACGTACCCATAATCAAGAAAGTCGGAGTGGACGACGCCATCCTGACGGCCATCGAAGCGGTTAAGATTCTCCATGCCCGGGATTCGGCGAAAAAAAACAAAAAAAGGTAGGGGGCCACTTGAAAGAATTCGTGGTAGTAGGGGCTCAAATGGCCGTCAGGCCCAATGAACCGTCATTTAACATGGCCAAAGGTGCAGATTGGATTCGCCGGGCCGTCGAAGAACAGGGGGCCGGGTTGGTTGTCTTCCCGGAGGATGCGACGACCGGCTTTAATCCCGCGCTCAAGGTCGAGGATATATGGGATCTGGTGGATGCCATTCCCGGGAGGATGACCGAACCCATCCAGGAGGCAGCCCGCAAGCACCGGGCGCACGTCGTCTGGACCACTTACGAGCGGGGCGAAAACAGGCGGATTGTCTATAATTCCGCCGTTATGATAGACTCTTCAGGAGAAGTCCTGGGGGTCTACCGCAAGACACACCCGTTTCCAACCGAGCGCATAGGCGGCGGCGGCTGGGTGACGCCCGGAAATAAAGCCGTAGTCTGCGAAACTTCCCTGGGCAGGATCGGCATGATAATCTGCTACGACGGCGATTTTCCGGAACTCTCACGGGTGCTGGCGGTGAACGGAGCGGAGATCATCGTGCGCCCTTCGGCATTGCTTCGCCCCTTTGACCTCTGGCATCTCACCAACGCCGCCAGGGCCTACGACAACCATGTCTATATGGTCGCCGTGAATGCAGTCGGCACCGACGCAGCCGGCACCAATTACTTCGGGCACAGCATGATCGTCACTCCCGTCGGGAACCGGCTGGCGCAGGGGAGGGGGGTGGAGGAGATGGTATTTGCCAGTCTGAATCCGGATCCTCTCAAATTTATTTCCTACGGCACCGATTCGCCCCAGATTTTCGATCACCTCGAGGACCGCAATCTGGCTGTCTATGGGGATATTCTCAAGAAGGCCAGGAGCCCGTTTGAGCCGTCGATGAGGGTCCCGTACTAAATAATTGTCAGCGTTCATCTTATGGGAAATTTATTCAAAAGAAGGTTTGCGTGAAATGAAAAATTATTTTGGAAAATCATTGCTGTTACTCGCAGTCTTCCTCGTTATATCCATTTTCAACGTAGGTTGTGGGAGTAAAAACGGTGACCAACCCTCGCCCCATCTCCCCAAAAAATGGACTTATATGGCATATATCGGGGTGAATAACAATTTATCAACCCCAGGGCTGGCTAATCTTCTCGAAATGCAGAAAATCGGCTCAACGGGAAAAGTCAATATAGTCGTACAAGCCAGATTCAGCAAACAGTACACTCCTTCCCTTCCTGAAGATAAAACTCATGCGTTGAGGTTTTATGTGCAGAAAATTACAGGAAGTGAAGTTGATTTAACACAGGGAGTCAGCATCGGGGACGTTAATATGGCCAAGCCGGAATCTCTGAGAGATTTTATAAAATGGGCGGTCTTAAATTATCCGGCGGAAAATTATCTGCTTGATATTTCAGATCACGGCGATGGCTGGAAAGAAAGCCGTAAGGGAGCAGTAGAAGACGACAGCACCAGTCCGTTTTCCTGGTTGTCCTTAGCTGATCTATCCACTGCGGTTTCAGATTCCGGCACCAGATTTAATATTATATGTTACGATGCCTGTTCGATGGCGCAATATGAAGTCGCCTATCAATTTCTGGGGCTTTGCGATTATATGGTGGTTTCAGAGGAATTGGTTCCCGGACCAGGTTATCCCTACGACACTATTTTGGCGGAATTAGTCGCCAACCCAGGCATGACAAGCCGGCAATTATCCGAACTTACAGTTGATAAATATTATGAATTTTACAATAAACCGGAGAACAAAGACAACGGCACACTTTCTGCTGTTGATATGAGCAAGGTAAGCGGATTGGATCAAAAAATAAAAGACCTGGCGGCATCCCTTATCCAGAACCCGGAGAACTCAGTTATTTTATCCGCTCAGGACAGCACCCAGTATTATGCATATCCGCCGTATAATTACCTCATGTATCGCTATTATGACATTAAAAATTTCTGCGATTATTTAGCCAATAACCTTACAAATCCGGATAGCAAGGCAAAGGCACAGGCTGTCTCTGCGTATCTGGCTTCCTCCTCTATCATCATGAAAAATATTTACATAAGCACTGCGAAAAAAAGTGAAGATGGTTCCAACGGATTATCTTTTTTTATTCCCACCAAAGCACAAACCACCTCAGGTGAACTTGATAAATACAAAACCATTTTATGCAATATCACAGGAAACGCCTGGGCTGATTTTGTAAGAAAATATATCAGTGAAATATAAGAGCGCATTGCTTACATATTTTTAATAGGTTTTTGGAGGTGCCGGCATGGCGGCGGACACGGTGGAGCTCGGCTTCACATTAAACGGGAAGCCGATACAAGATACGGTCCCGGGAGATAAATCGCTTCTGTGGTACATCCGCGAGAAGATGAATCTCACCGGCACCAAGAACGGCTGCGCCAGGGGCCACTGCGGCGTCTGCACGGTGCTCCTGAATGGGAAGCCCCTCCGCTCCTGCGTTATGCCTCTGAAAAACGAAAAACTCAAGGGAGCGGTCGTCGAGACCATAGAGGGACTCTCAGGACCGAACGGGGAACTTCACCCCATACAGCAGGCCTTTGTGGACTGCGGGGCCATCCAGTGCGGCTTCTGTACCCCGGGGATGATCTTGTCAGCCAAGTCGCTCCTGGCTGAAAACCCCGATCCTTCCGACGGAGATATAAAAAAACATTTCGGGAAATACCGCAACATCTGCCGCTGCACCGGCTACGCCAAGATCGTCCAGGCCGTAAAGGACGCCGCCCGCCGCCTTCGGGGAGAGAAAAGCCCCTTCGAAAATTCTTCCGAAGACATGAGCATGCGCCGGAGCGACGCCGCCGCCAAGGCCTCCGGCACGATGAAGTACGGGGATGATTACCGTCTTCCGGAGATGCTTTACGGAAAGATCCTCTGGTCGGCCCATCCCCACGCCATTCTGCAAAGACTGGATGTCTCCGAGGCGGAAAAGGCTGCGGGAGTGGTGACGGTCATCACCGCGAAAGACGTGTCGGGCACCAATAAGATCGGCCTGGTGGAGCGGGATCAGCCGGCAGTCGTGGCCGTGGGACAGAAGGCGCGCTATATAGGAGACCCGGTGGCCGCTGTCTTCGCTGAAAGCGAGGATCTGGCCCTGGCGGCCCTTGATAGAATCAAAGCGGAATATGAGGTGCTGCCGGCGATCGCCACCATCGAGGAGGCCGCCCGCCCCGACGCCCTGAAGGTGCACGAAGAGAAAAAGTCCAACCTCTACCACCATGCCCGCATAGAGCGCGGCGACGTGGACGAAGTCCTGACGAAGAGCGACATCGTCATAGATGATGACTATGAGACGCCTCGCATAGAACACGCCTTCATGGAGCCCGAGTCCGGAATCGGGCGGCCGGACGGGCAGGGAGGAGTCGTCCTGGAAATGCCTTCCCAGACGGTCTTCGACGACCGCACTCAGCTTTCCGAGGCTCTCGGGATGCCCCTGGATAAAATTCGGGTCATCCAGATTCCCCAGGGAGGCAGCTTCGGCGCCAAGGAGGACATGATCCTCCAGGTTTTTCTGGCGCTCGGAGCTATGAAAACCGGCCGGCCGGTCAAGATGGTGCTCACCCGAGAGGAGTCCCTCAGGGTGCACCAGAAGCGTCATCCCGTCTGGATGCACTACCGGGTGGGGGCCGACCGCGAGGGAAACCTCTTAGCCATGGATGTAGAGATCAAGGCCGACAAGGGCGCCTATGCCGCGCTGGGCCTAGATATTCTGGAAAATATGGCGGCGTTCTCCGGCGGGGCCTACTACATCCCCGCGGTGCGCATTGACGCGAAGAGCTGGCACACCAACAGCGTCATGTCCGGGGCCATGCGCGGATTCGGCTCCAACCAGGTTGGCTTCGCCTTTGAGTCCATCCTGGACCGGATCGCCCGGAAACTCAAAATGGACCCCTTCGAATTTCGCCTGAAGAACGCCTTAAAGCCGGGCCTTCCCACCGTGGCCGACCACGTGCTCGAGCCGGGCCTGCCGGGTATTCGGGAGACCCTTATGGCCGTGCGGGAAGAGCTGGCCAGGACCGAGATTCCCGCTCCTTCCGCGCCCAATAAAAAAATAGGAGTCGGCATCGGCTGCGGCGTAAAGAACATAGGCTTCGGGCACGGCCTGCCCGAAAGCTCCGGCGCCATAGTGGAAATGGATACGAAGGGCAAGGTCACCCTGAAAGTCACTCATCACGAGTACGGGCAGGGAGCCCTCATCGGCGAGGTGTCCATTGCCGCGACGGCGCTTGGCGTGCCGCACTCGGATATCTCCATCATCGCCTGCGACACCGCCCAGACTCCTCACA
>Ga0209749_1002419_pt1 | contig 12384 bp, 9 predicted proteins | sample EPASupsiteSAE347_FD_187267 | JGI IMG/M metagenome (GOLD analysis project Ga0209749, IMG submission 187267) | Bioremediated contaminated groundwater from EPA Superfund site, New Mexico - Sample SAE3-47 (SPAdes) (version 2) | ecosystem: Environmental > Aquatic > Deep subsurface > Groundwater >... | reverse complement strand
GGGGCCGTGCCCCGGGGAGCCTCTATTTCCGGAAGGAGGAAGAGGCCCTGGCGGTTCAAAGCTTGAATAAAAAACTGTTCGAGAGACTTCTTCCCGAGCGGCCCGACATGGCCCTTCCCTTCCTGGAGGCGCATGAAGAGGAGCTTTGCCAACAGCTCAACCTGCTTTACGTCATCTGTACGCGTGCCCAAAACGAACTCTACAACCTGGTCGTCCTCCCGAAGAGCCGGGGGGCGGAGTGGCTGACTCTTTTTGAAGAGGGTGAATTCGGAAACAGGGGACGTTTTTGCCCGGCCTCCGGGGTCTCAAAAGAAAAACCTCTTGAGGCCGTCCCGGACGCCATGCCATTGGCCGAGGATAAATTTGAACGCCCCTGGACCGCCAAAAGGCAGGCCGAAAGCCGGCTGGGCGATTTTTATCACGACGTTTTGAAGAATATAAAATTTCTGCCCGAACCCTCAAAACTTTTTCTGGAGGAACTTTTAGGGAAGGCCCGCCAGGGCCGAAGCATCGACCGTTCCCGGGCCGGTAAGACCCTGGAGAAATTTCTTCTCAATCCAAACGTGTCGGAATGGTTTAAGGCGAGAGAAGGAAGGGAGATCCTGACCGAGGCGGAATTCGTCGGCAGGGACGGTTCCCTCTACCGGGTGGACCGGGTGATTCAGGATAAAAACCAGATCACCCTGATAGATTTTAAAACCGGTCAGGAAGGAAGCGAAGAGCACGAAAGACAGATCCGAAATTACCTGAGCCTCCTGGGGCCGGTATATCCTGGGCGCCCTCTTAAGGCGTTCCTGGCCTATATCGAGGCGGCGCAGGTGGTGGAAGTATAAAGCGGCTTTGAAAAGCCGAAAAAGGAGGAAAAATCATGACGGAACGGGTGCAGGAAATTCTAAGTTGGTATGCCGGTGAAAATCCCGGAGTTCTGGGCGCTCTCTACCGGCTGTTCAACCAGGGCCGGCTGGCCGGAAGCGGGAGGCTGCTCATCCTGCCGGTGGACCAGGGGTTTGAGCACGGCCCCGGCCGCAGTTTCGCCCCGAATCCCCCGGCCTACGATCCGCGCTACCACTTTCAAATGGCCATCGAGGCGGGTCTCTCCGCCTATGCGGCTCCCCTCGGTTTTATGGAAGCGGGCGCGTCGGAATTTGCCGGCCGGATTCCCCTCATCCTGAAGTTGAACAGCCACGACGTCCTCCAGGATGAGGCGGATCCCCTGGGGGCGCAGACGGCTTCGGTCAAGGATGCCCTGCGCCTGGGGTGTATCGGAATCGGCTACACGATTTATCCGGGCACGGCCCTAAGGCGCCTGCTGTATGAACAGCTCCGGGAACTTACGGCCGAGGCGAAGGCGGCGGGCCTCCTGGTCGTCGTCTGGTCCTATCCGCGGGGATCTTCGCTCTCGAAGGCGGGAGAGACGGCGCTGGACGTCGGCGCCTATGCGGCCCACCTGGCCGCGCAGATGGGAGCCCACATCATCAAGGTCAAGCTCCCCACCGCCTTCCTGGAGCAGCCCGAGGCCAAAGCGGTCTACGAGAAATACGACGTTCCCAGGGAGACTCTCTCCCAGCGCGTGGCCCATGTCGTTCAAAGCGCCTTCAACGGGCGGCGGGTCGTCATCTTCTCCGGGGGGGCCAAAAAGGACGACGACGCGGGCATCCTGGAGGAGGCCCGGGCCATCCGCGAGGGCGGCGGATTCGGCTCCATCATCGGAAGAAACACCTTCCAGAGAAAAAAAGAAGATGCCCTCCGCCTGTTATCTGAAATCATCGATATCTACCGCTGACGGTTCATTTACAAGGATGGATGAGTTATGAAAGCGCGGGCGATACTCTTTAAGCCTGGGAGCAACCTGGTCAGGGAAACAGCGGACCTGCTTCTTTCCGACGGGCGCGCCCTGGAGAACAAGCTGGTCGTCTTCCCCGGGAAGAGGCCCGGCCACTTCCTGCGCCAGGAATTGGCCCGACGACTGGGACGCCCCTTCCGGCCTCCATTCATTCTCTCAATGGACGGCCTGGCGGATTTCATCTGCGAGAGGAGCGGAGGCGGGGAGCGAAAAGTTTCGGATCTGGACTCCCTGGCCATCCTCTACCGCCTGCATCGGGAGTCGCCCGGCCCCGGAAACCTTCTTCCTCTTTCCCTTGAGGAATTTTTACCCTGGGGTTTCCGCCTGCTCTCCGATCTGGAAAATCTCAAGATAGAGCGGGTCTCTCCCCGCTCTATCGAAGGGGCCGGGCAAGTCTTCGGCGAGGATATGCCTGGCGCCCTCAAGACTCTTATGGGCGGCATCCACCGGCTCTACGAAGACTTTTACCGCACACTTGAAGATTCTTCCCTCTCGACCCGCTCCAGCCGGTACAATCTGGCGGCGGAAAACATCGGCGCTCTTCATTTTCCGGATATCGAGCAGATGATCCTGGCCGGGCTTTACCGCCTCACCCGATCCGAAAGAGAGATCATTTCAGCTATGGGCGAAAGGGAGAATGTCGTCTTTTTCTTTCAGGACGGGCCGGGAATGGCGGAGATATTAAAAGAGCTCAAGGTGACTCCGGAAGAGCCGGAGGGAACGGCTGAGCATCCCCGCTTCTTCTTTCACCAGGCGTCGGACGCTCACGGAGAAGTTCTCGGCCTGAAGGAGGCTCTGAAGGGAGAGACGCCCCCGGATCAGGGCCAGGTCATCGTCCTGCCGGAACCCCGCACGCTGTTTCCACTCGTACAGCAGGTCCTGCCCGGGGTCCTGGATTACAACATCTCGATGGGCTATCCGCTGCTCCGAACGCCCATCTACGCTCTGCTTGAGATTCTGGCCCGCGTCCTGGAGGGGGAAGAAAAGGGCCTCTTCTCCCTGCCGGATTACCTGGATCTGGTTCTACATCCCTATGTCAAGAATCTGAAACTGGGCGAAAGTTCCACCGCCGCCCGAATCCTGTGGCATACGATCGAGGAGGAACTCGCTCCCCGCGGCGCTTCGTTTATTTCCCTGGAAGAAATAGAGGACTCGCCCGCTCTGACCTCGGCCTGCCTGGCCAGGCTGTCTCAGGCGGACGAGAAAAGCGTCACGCCGGAAGTCCTGAAAGAATACTTCCATAAAATCCACCGGGTTCTCCTCCGCTCCTTTGCCGGTGTCACCTCCCTGGCCGGTTTCAGCCGGAACCTGTCAGAGGCGGTGAGCTTCCTGGCCGAGGAGAGCTCCGCCTCCCGGCATCCCTATTCCGGACGATTCTTAAAATCCATGCTGGTGGGCCTGGAAGAGCTGGGCGAAAGCCTTCTGGGGGAGGAGCGCCTCCCTGAAATCCGCGACTTGTTCGGGCTTCTTCGGAGCTTTCTGGCAACCGTCCGGGTCCCCTTCGAGGGGACCCCGCTTAAGGGTCTCCAGGTGCTGGGATTTCTGGAGGCCAGAAATATCCTTTTTAAAAAGGTTTATTTTCTCGACTTGAACGAGGGAGTTCTCCCGGAGGGCGCCCGCAGCGACAGCCTCCTGCCCATCCCCCTGCGGCGGCATCTGGGCCTTTCAACCTACCGGGAACGAGAAGAGCTGGAGCGGTATCTTTTTCACACCCTGGTGCGTTCCGCGGAAGAGGCTCACTTCTTCTTCGCCGAGTCGAACGAGAAAGAGAAGAGCCGCCTGGCTGAAGAGCTGATCTGGGAGGAGCAGCAAAAAGAAGGAACGCTGCATCTTGAGCGCCTCGATAACATTTATTTCAAGGCTGATTTTTCTCAGGACGAGGTGGAAGCGATTCCCAAGAGCCCCGAGGTGGTGAGGCATCTTAAGAACTTCACCTTTTCGGCCTCAGCCCTGGACGACTACCTCTCATGCCCCCTGAAATTTTACTACCGCCGGGTCCTTCGTCTCAAGGAACGGGAAACGGCGCATGAAGGTCTTGAAGCCGATGAGAGGGGAGAGATGGTCCATGCGGTTCTTAACCGTTTTTTCAGCAGGAGAATAAATCAGGCTCTCCTCATCGAAGATAAGGACTTTGAGGAGATCCCGCGCCTGGTGGAGGAGGCCTTTGAGGAAAGATACGGGCTGCACCTTCCGGGTCGCCTCGTCCTGGCAAAATCCCAGATCAAAACCCGGATGGAAGACGTGCTGAGACTGCATCAAAAAGAGCCCTGGGGCTCCTCGATAATTCTGGCCTGCGAGTTGAAGGCGAACACCGTCCTGAACCTGGGGAAGGGGCTTCGGATCAGGGCCAAAGGCCGCCTGGACCGGGTGGATCGGCGCGGGGAAGAGATTGTCATTCTGGACTACAAAACCGGCTCCCAGGCCGGCCTGCCCCGTAAAGACAAATTTCTCTCGTCCTCCAGGCAGGATTGGCCCAAAACCCTCCGTTCCGTCCAACTGCCCTTTTACATTCTCCTCTACCTGGCCGTCCACCGGGAAATTCCGGCGGACAAGGTAAACGCCTCACTAATGTTTCTTGGAAGAAAAGCCATCCAGGAGACCTTTCTCTGGAAGAATGAAAAGGACCGCCGGAAAACGCTTCTCTCCTACCGGGAGGCCATAAGAACGCTGGTACGGGAAATCCGGCGCCCGGACCTGCCTTTTGTTCCCGCCTCTCTTCCCGCTCAAACCTGCCCCGCCTGCGACTTTAAAGTGATGTGCGGACGGCAGTGGCTGATGAAAAACATCTGAATTTTTTGCGTGTTTTATCCCAGCTCGTAGAGATCCGGGCGGCGGTCCTGAAAAACCTTCATCCTGCTCCGGACCTGGTCCGCCTGGTCCACCTCGATCTCGGCGGTAAGAAGTCGCTCTTCTGTTTCGCCGGCCTCGATGGCCGTTTCGCCCCAGGGATCGATGATTACTGAATCTCCGAAATAGGTGGCTTTGCCGTCCGGGCCGAAATCCTCGCCGCCCACCTGGTTGGCAGCGATCATGAATAACTGGTTTTCGATTGCGCGGGCGCGCACCAGGATCTTCCAGTGATGAATTTTAGGGTAGGGAAAGGCCGCGGGCGATAAAATGATTTTCACGCCTTTTAAGGCATAGGTCCGGAACAGCTCCGGGAAACGGAGGTCGTAGCAGATCGCAAGGCCCACCCGGCCCCAGGGTGTCTCCACCGTGCACAGGGAACGCCCGGGGGCCATGTGTTGATCCTCGTGTATCAGGCTGAAGAGATGCGTTTTGCTGTATACGCCGGCTTTCTCTCCCCTGGGATTGAAGAGTATGGAAGTGTTGGATACTTTCCCGTCTTCATTAAGGGTGAGCATGGAGCCGTTGATCCAGATGGCGTACTTCTGCGCCAGGCCGGCCACCCGCTCTATGACCTTTTGGTGCTCCCGGGCCGTCCGCTCGTTGTTGGCCCAGTTGAAGCCCGTGGTCCACATCTCGGGGAAGCATATCAAATCACTTCCCCTTTGCCTGGCCTCGGATATGAAAGATTCGCCCTTCCTGAGATTTTCTTCCGGGTTAGAATTGACGACGGCCATCTGCGCCATTGATACGATCAGTTTCACCTGTTTTCCACGCTCCTCCCCTTGCTTTCTGCATAATCTGCAGATTCATTCTTAAACATTCGTCTCTCAATTCCTCCGGCATCTCTCCAGTTCAGGCAGGGCTCTTGTTGACTTTGTTCTCCCTGTCGTGATAAGGTAATTGCAAGATGAAGCAGGAATTTCTGTTAAAAAAGCTGGAAAGAACCCTGGTGGAAAATCCGCAGGACGCTGCCGCCTGCTTTGAAATGGGGAAGCTTCAGGAGGAGCTGGGGGACCTCTCCTCTTCGATGAGACACTATGAAAAAGCGGTTCATCTGAACCCCCTTATGACCCAGGCCCATTTTCAACTCGGCGTTGTTTACTCCCGCCTGAAATCGCATGACATGGCCGTACGCGAGTGGCAGCGAATGCTCGATGAGGACGGGGATTTCGACTTTGAAGGGATTGATTATTTTCTTCAGGCCGGCTCGGTTCAACTGGCCCTCAGGGAGTGGGAAAATCACGCGGCCTCCATGGCGGATCTCGCCTACAATCATTTTTCGGCAGGACTTGCCTTCGCCTGCCTGGGCCGCCTTGACGAAGCGCTCAAGTTTTTTAACCGGGCTCTCCAGATAAATTCCAAAATAGAGCTGGGCCATTTCCACATCGGCCTCTGTCACGCCAGAAAATCCAATGCGGAACCAGCCAATCATGCCTTTGTGGAAGAATTGAAACTCAGGCCCAGCCACCATCAGGTACTCTACGCCCTGGGAAACAGCTACCTGGAAGCGGGTAAGATCGCCCAGGCTGTCGGGTGTTTCGAAAAGCTCCTGTCTCTTAGTCCGAAACACATCAAGGCCCACTACCGCCTCGGCTTTGCCGCCGCCCGGCAGGTACAATTGGATGTTGCGCTCAAGTACCTCGACAAAGCTCTGGAACTCAAGCCCTGTTTCGCGCCGGCCTATTATCTGAAAGGGCGGGTCTATGAAAAACAGTACAACATGGACCTGGCCCTGCTTTCCTATAACAGGTGCATCGAGCTCGACCCGAAGAACAAGGACGCCCGCTTCCAGATCGCCATGCTCTGCAAAAATCTGGGAAAATACGAACTGGCCCTGGAACACTTTCAGAAGACTGTTCAGCTCAACCCGAACGAGAGCGAAGCCTATCACTGCATGGGCCTGGTCTATGCGCAGACGGGAAAATTCCCCGAGTCCGTAAAATCGTTCAGGAAGGCCCTGGAAATCTCTCCCGATCATGCTTATGCCCGTTACAGCCTGGCTCAGGCCTATTTCCAGGCCGGACAGCATGATGATGCCATCAGGGAATACAAAGCGTCTCTGGAATCAAATCCCCGCGATACCGCCGCCAGGAACGGGCTGGGAATCGCTTATATCACCAGCGGCCAGTTGACTATGGCCGTCAGCGAGTTTAAAAAAGCCCTTGAATTAAATCCACGTGACGCTTTCGCCCATTACTCGCTGGGGGCGGCCTACTTCAGGATCGGCCATCTCGATCTGGCGATCGAGGAGTACCAGAAGGCCCTGGAACTCAATCCCATCAGCGTCTATGCGCATTTCAATCTCGGAGCCACCTACTCGCGCGGGGGACAGTTCGATCTGGCCATTCAGGAATATAAAACAGCTTCATCCATGATTCCCTCGAACGAGTCCGACCTGGAACTCTTCGCCACCCTGCAGCTTCAGGCGGCCGTTGGCATCGAGAGCGCTCAGAGAGGTCAGGAGCTTCAGTTTTCTTATGAAAGGCTCGACCAGGCCTACGTGGACACGGTCAAATCCCTCTCGAAAGCAATTGACGCCCGGGACCCATATACCAATCGCCACTCGGAGAGTGTCGCCAGAATCGGCGCCATCCTGGCGAAAAGCATGGGTCTGAACGAAGAGAGCGTCCACGAAATAGAGGTCGCCGGCTATCTGCACGACGTAGGCAAATTGAACATCCCGGACCACATCCTGCTCAAGCAGGGTCCGCTCACCGAGGAGGAGGCCACCAGGATAAAGACGCATCCCCAGATCGGCGCCGAAGTGCTCTCCCCAGTCGGATTTCTAAAAGCCATGATTCCCCTGGTGCGCGGGCATCACGAAAAAATGGACGGGAGCGGCTATCCCGACGGCCTCAAGGGAAACGAAATTCCAATTGGAGCCAGAATACTGGCTGTCACCGATTATTACGACGCCCTGACCACTGAAAGGCCTTACCGCGCCGCCTTCACACCTCAACAGGCGCTGGATGAGATGGAAAAACACCGGGGGACCCACTTCGACTCCGATGTTCTGGATGCCTTTAATCTCGTAATTGATGAAATAATTCTGACCGTCTAGGACGGCTCCGGGGGGGCTTTCTCCTCGGCGGGCTGGGGCGCTTCGTCAGGGGCAGAACCTTCCCGGGGTGCTTCCACTTCCGTCTCAGCCAGGAGGAGCTGCGGATCCGCCTGAAGAGCTCCTTCCGGTGAGAGCATAGGGCATAATAGTTCCTTCATTTCCTCATGGCGCCTGTAAAATTTCCAGGCGATCTTAGCTCCCGCGAGGAGAAGGATGACGGCGAACCCTATTGCCAGAACCAGAATACTCACGGAAAAATCTTCCACGCCGGTTGAGTTTCTCCTCCAGGACTACTGCGCCATCCGCTACTTTCTCTTTTGCTCTATGGTAGCTTCACCGGCAGCGCCGTAGATCTTCTGAAATTCGTCGGCATACTTCATGGCCAGGACCGGGGAATAGATGACGAGGAGATTTTCAAAATTGTTCTCCTCGGCGTTGGCCGTCCAGTTGAAGGAGCCGGTGAGAATTACCTGCCCGTCGATGACGGCGAATTTGTGGTGCATGATGCCGCGCCCGAGGCCGCGGGCCAGGCGAATGGAAATACCTTTGTTTAAAAAGTAGTTTTTCTTTGAGTACTTGTTTGCAGCCTGGGATTCATCGAGAACGACCCTGACCTCCACCCCCCTGTCCCGGGCGGCGATTACCGCATTGCCGAGTTCCCGGTTGGTGAAGGAAAACATGGCGATGTCGAGTGTCTTCTTCGCCTTCCCTATTTTCCCGATAATCGCCTGCTGGCATCCTCCCTGCGGCGAGAAATAGACCTGCAGGGAATCGTAGGAAAGAGGCTCCTTGGAATGGGCGATGCAGGCGGAAAGAAAAAAGAACAACAAAAAAACGGAAAGACATTTTCCAAAGAAACCGCCGGGAAATCTCACCAGGTTACTTTCCGTCCGCTCCCACCCACTGCAGGAACTCGTCCCAGCGGGTCTTTTGAGAGAAGGAGAGGTCAAGGTAAGCTTCCTTCGGTTTTGCGCTGAGGCGGTTGCTTTTTTCATCGTAGGATTCCAAAAGGCCATCGGCGGGAAGATAGATGGAGAGGCCGTGGGAATTTTCAATGCCTTCGCCCGGCTGCTTCTGGGCGATGACCGCTTTCTGAAGGACGTCGGCCGTCTTGAGAGCCGCCTCCATCACCTTAGGGTCCTTAATATCGGGGCTCTGGATGAGTTTCTGGCAGAAATCGTAGAGATCCCGGTAGTTCGTGCAGAGCTTGTCCTCCGGGAAAACGCTGCAGTAAGCCTGGGTGGAGGTGATAATTTTTCTGAGGGTCTCCTTAGAGACGGAGGAATTCATGAGGACCCCGGCCAGGCCGTCCACGGACTGCTCCAGGGCTTTCATCTCGCTCAAGTCAACGGCGGAGATGGTCTTCATGGAAGAATCCTTCGCGCCCTCCTCCACCATCAGGCGGGCCAGGCGGTCCGGCTCCACTTCGCCGTTTTTTAATTCTTCTTCCAGGCGGCCCACCATCCGGCCCTCGGGGAATCCGAAGGGATACTCGACTTCCTCGGAACCGACGACATAGCCGGCGCTGTCCCCCAGCTGGTGTGCAACTTCCGCCTGCTGCATGAGGCATGAATCAAAACCTACGATATCGACTTTCTGACCGGTCTTCTTTTCAGCCGAGGCCAGGGCTTCCCCGACCCCGGGCGTGGACATGAGTTTCCCGGACTTGTCATCCTGGATGGTGCCCACGAAACCATAGCCGTGATCCATGAGTACGACCATGTAGTGTTCGGCCGGATAGGTCTTCATGCCCCAGGAAACAAAATCAGCCAGAGCCTCGGGCTCCGCCATGTTCACCGGGCCGAGCTTCTCCAGCGGCGGGGAGACGAGGGCGGGGGCCGTGCGGAGAGCGACTTCCCGGGAGGGACCGTATACCACGGGCCTCTTCCGGGACTGAAGCGGCACCGGCTCCGGACCTGGGTTGGGATTTTTTTCTACGAAGAAACGGGTGGTCCCGGGATAGGGAGAATTTTCGGGTTGCCCTACCTGCGTCACTATGTTTACATTTTCATCGCTGCCGAAGCGCTCCAGGCGCGACATCTTGGTCAGCATGTCTCCCGATATATTGTTGTTCCCTGCCAAGTAATAAAGAACGGTCCATTTTTTCTTTGCCGAGGGATCGGGCTGCCCCGCTCCGCCCGTTCCGGGAAGCGGCGCTGAATCATTTTGCTTCCGGGAATCAAGGGTGACCCGATCCACCGGGGTGGATGGAGCCTCCGGCCCTGAAGTTTCAGGCACTTTCTTTTTATCGAGATACTCCCTCCCCGAGAGGGAATGGACCGAAAGCTTATCTATTTCTCCCACAGAGACCTCCGTTTTTATGGGTTGTAGTAAAAAACCTATAGTGCTCTTCTGCTTTTTATTCTACCATTGAAATGAAAGAGAGTAAAGAAAACCTTGTTAACAGGATGTTAACTTTTCTTCAGAGCGATATGGCTCTCCCAGAGCTGCTGGTTCCAGATCTCTATCCAGTAGAGATTTCCGGAGAAAAGAATGTCGCCCGTCAGCCTTGCATACTCCCGAAGTTCCATGGGAATCGCCAGGCGTCCCTGGCGATCGGGATTCGTGATATAGCTCATGGCGACCACCCTGGAGACTTCGTCCATTTCCTCGTCGCTTAGGTTCCCGCTTTCATGGATACGCTCCAGGTATTCCTCCCAGCGATCGAGGGAAAAAAGGCGCAGAAAAACGCCTTCCCCCAAAGTGACGACGCACTGGGGTGACATGGCGTTTTTAAATGGCTCGGGCAATAAGACCCGTCCCCGCGCATCTATGGGGCGTATATACTGGCCGAGCAGAACTTCGTTGGCTTTCACAGAGCTCCTCCGGGAATGGCTTCATGGCGACGGGAAGTATTTTTCATTGGAGGTTTCGCCTAAAAAAAAGAGAAATCCTTTGTTGGAATTCAGAAGGCGGGAGTCAGAAGCCGGAAGGCAGAGTAATTTCGCCTTATTGAAGGGAGATATTTCCGGTGATAAAAACGGCACATCTGAAAGAAAGATTCCTGGTCATTTTCCTGATTTTGTGGGGCTGCCTGGCTGCAAATACCCTCCCGGCGCCCGCCGGGGAGGGCTCCTTCCGCTTCGTCGTATTCGGCGACAACCGGTCGGCCGGCCCTGAAGCCCCGTTGCCCGAGTCTTTCCCGCGCATCATAAGCGAAGTGTCGCTTTTTCGCCCGGACCTTGTTTTTCATACCGGAGACTTCGTCTCAGGGGGGCGGACCGCCGAGGAAACGGAAAAGCAGTACCGCAATTCCCTGGAGGTCATCAATAAACTGCCCGTCCCATTCTACCTGGCCCCCGGCAACCATGAATTCAATGGAGCTGGCGGACGCGAGATCTATAAAAAGATGATCGGCCCGAAATCGTATTATTCCCTTGACTTCCAAAATTCCCACTTCATCATCCTGAACACCGACATGGAAGGGGACGCCGGTTGGATAAGAGGGGAGCAGATGGTCTGGCTCAAAAACGACCTGGAGAAAAACAAGGCAAAAGAACATATATTCGTATTCTTCCACCGCCCGCCCTTTGCGCCTCTCAACCCGGACTTTGACACCGTAAAGCACAAGCACATGGATTTCGCCTCCCGGGAGAACCGCGACGAACTGGTTGCCCTTTTTGCGAAATATCATGTAAACACCGTCTTCTCCGCGCACGAGCATCTCTATGCCACCGAAGTTCACCAGGGCGTCCGTTACACCACCACCGCGGGACTCGGGGCCCCCATGTATGCTCCCCCGGAAAAGGGCGGCTTCCTGCACTACCTTCTCGTTTCCGTGGACGGAAGAGAGGTCACGACCCGGGTTATTGAGCCCTGGCACCTTTTTTCCGAGTTTCACGAAAACGACGGGAATCATGCCGCCCCATGGGTGATTCTCCTGAATACCAACTGTGAGTCGGTCGCCCTGGACGGCGTCGTCCTGAACGCCCTCCCCGGCGACTACGCGGTGGATATGGCTCCCATGCCCGAATCATTCAGGTCAAAACGTTTCTTCAGGAATGCCTCGGCCGAAATTCTCGAAAAACAAACCCTTACGGACGGCGCCTCCACCTCCCTGCGCATCCGGGTCCAAATCCCGCCGGGAATACCGGTAAAAGTCAGGCTGGTAAATGAGAAATCAGGGAATACAGGATACAGGGTCAGCCCTTCTCAAACTGAGTGAGAGGAGGAAGCGGGGCGATCTTAGGTTTCCACCTCGGAAAATTTACAAATGAAGGAGAAATTGATTGACATGAAGTTCCTGACGCAACCTGTTCGATGGATTTTATTCCTCCTGGCGATCATGATTTCAGGCATGATTTTTTCATGCGGATACTCGACCCCATCTTCTCCAGTGGGGGAGAAACAGGCGGATCTGGTTATAAAGAGCGCCCTCATCTTCACTTGCGATCCGCAGCAACCGCTAGCCCAGGCTATTGCGGTCAGAGACGGGCACATCATTTATGTGGGCACCGACAAAGCGGCTTCGGGTTACATCGGGACGGGTACCCGGACTATTCAAGCTGGAGGTAAATTCATCTATCCCGGTTTCATTGACTCTCATACCCACGCGGCATGGCTCGGCATGCTGAGTCCAATGCTGGCATCCATCTATGAGGCAAAATCGGTGGATGAAATCAGGACGATG
>Ga0209749_1002417_pt1 | contig 12385 bp, 9 predicted proteins | sample EPASupsiteSAE347_FD_187267 | JGI IMG/M metagenome (GOLD analysis project Ga0209749, IMG submission 187267) | Bioremediated contaminated groundwater from EPA Superfund site, New Mexico - Sample SAE3-47 (SPAdes) (version 2) | ecosystem: Environmental > Aquatic > Deep subsurface > Groundwater >... | reverse complement strand
CCTCATCCCTGGTTTTAAACAAACCATCCAGTTGGGCTTCCCTGAGGGTATCCAGAATTTTTCTGAAAAGAGGGCCGTCCCGGTAGCCCCACCCTTTGAGATCCTTCCCCCGGATCAGGGGGCGGAAATTCCGCCATTTTACCAGGTACTGGGCGATCTTGGCTTTGACCGACCGCAGGCTGGTTCGCGCCAGCAGAAACAGGACTGCTTCCAGGGAGAGCGGCTCCAGTACCCGGTAAATGGCGCTTGGAGCCGCTTTCTTGGGGCTCAGATCCCGGACTATGTTCGCACAGCGATCCCTTTCCAGGGTCAGTTTTTTCATCTGAACCGTCGTAACTTTATATCGCAGGCCGATTTCTTCGATCTGTTCCAGCGGAAGCGGACTGATCAGAGCCAGGAAGTAGATTATCCATTTCTCCACCTTTTCCTTCTTGAGAAGCCAGTCAAACTGCACCAGCGTTGCGGTTATGTCCTCGATGAGTTCCTCGGTTTTCCGGTTGAGATGGATGGCCGGGTGGATGAGGCGAAGGATCTTCAGTTGCTCCATCCTCTTGATGGCCGGAAGGGGGCGGGCCTCGTCCAGGATTAGAATGAATTCCTCCTTGACCCGCTCCTGGGTGAGCCGGTCAAAGATGTTCTGGTAGAGGGCGTTTCTGAGGAGCGACTCAGTGTGCTGATCCATCCTGAATTCAAAGCGCTGTTCAAAGCGGATGGCCCGGAAGATGCGGGTGGGGTCCTCGATGAAACTCAGGTTATGGAGCACGCGGATGACCTTCTGCCTGAGGTCCCGCTGTCCCCCGAAGAAGTCCAGGAGGTGGCCGAAGATCTTCCGGTTCAGCGCCACCGCCATGGCGTTGATGGTGAAATCCCGGCGATAGAGATCCTGCTTGATGGAACTCTGCATGACTTCGGGGAGGGCGGCCGGACGGGTATAGAATTCCATCCTGGAGGAAGCCACGTCCAGCTTGAACCCGGAGTCCAGGATGACCAGAGCCGTTCCGAACTTTTCATGGGAACGCACCCGCCCTCCCAGGCGCTCGGCAATTTTTTCCGCGTAGGCTATGCCGTCCCCCTCAACCACCAGGTCCACGTCCAGGTTCTCTGCAGACAGGATGAGGTCGCGGACGAATCCACCGACCAGGTAGACCGGGAAACCCTCCTGGTCCCCTGCTTCTCCGCAGGCGGTCAGTATGGACTGGAGGAAGAGCGGAAGGTTTTTCAGGTGCTGGAGGGCCGTCGTCTCCTGGCCGTTCTCCTTGAGGCCGATTTCGCCGTGCAGGGTCGAGAGGACGTCGGTCCTGGTCACGATTCCCACGATCCTTTCTTCCTCCATGACCGGAAGGCGGCCCACGTCGTGTTCGATCATAATCCGCTGAATCTCGGCCAGCGGGGTTTCGCGGGTTATGGTGATGACCTCCTTGTTCATGTAGGTATTGATAGGAGAGTGTCCATAGCCGTGGTGGACCGCCTTGTCTATATCCCTCCGTGAGATGATGCCGATCAGGCGTCCTTCCTTTGTAACCGGAAGTCCGCTGTGGCCGAGAAAGAGCATGCGCTCTCTGGCGTCCTTGAAATTTTTCAACTCGTCTACATCCAGGGTGTGGACCGGAGAAGACATGATGTCAGCCGCGACGAGATACGGCTTCACCTGTTTTAGCAACTCTTCGATTAATTCCTGTTCCAGGAGTTCCATGTTTTCGGCCTTGACGGCGGCCGAGCCGGCCGTGGGATGGCCTCCTCCGCCGAAATGAGCCAGGACGGCGCTCACGTCTATGGCGTCCTGGCGGCTCCGTCCCACGATGTAGCTTCTCTCTTTCATGCGAACAATGGAAAAAATGGCGTCCCATCGCTCCAGGTCCATCATCCGGTGCGTGAGGAGAGCCAGTTCATTGACATACTTATCGGTGCTGGTGGAGGCGATAAGAACCCTGAAGCCGTGTACAAAGTGGACGGTGGAGGAAGACAGGAGCTGGTTTAGAAGTTTTCTCTGATCGTCGGAAAGAGAGTGGTAAACGAAACTTCCGACCACGCGGAGGTTGGCGCCCTGGCCGAGAAGGTAGGAGACGGCATCCACGTCCTCCCTGGTGGTGGACATGAAAGTCAGGTTCCCGGTCTCCTCGTAGATACCCAGGGCCAGTATGGTGGCCTCAAGCGGGGTTAAGGGGATGTTCTTTTCGCGTATTTTTTTAATAAGGATGGTCACGGTGGCCCCGAGGATTTCTATGACGTCCTGGTCCCCGACTACCGCCTCCTGGGTGGGCGGGTGGTGGTCGTAGATGTGAATTTCGATCTGGGGATTGTTCACCAGGTCCCTGAAATCTCCGAGGCGGCTGGGGATGCGGGTGTCCACGATAATGAGTTTCCGGATGTTTTCTTTGTCGGAATCCTTGAGGTAGGAAATATCGATAAAATCCTTGTGCAGGGCCATGAAATCCCTTACGCTCTGGTCGGGGGCCCCGCTGAAATACATCCTGGCCTGGGGGTAGAGTTTCTGCGCCGCGACCATGGAGGCCAGGGCGTCGAAATCGGCTGATATGTGAGAAGTGATGACTTCCATGAAGTAATATTGCACACGTGCCGGACGCTTTCCTTTCAGGAGCCGGGAGAAGGCTGGTTCAAAAAAGGAGGATTTCGTTTTATTCTGTAGTAGAAGACAGAAGGTGGAAGAGTTTTCATCCTTTATGTTGGAGGAATGAAAAAATGTATGTTGTGTGTGTAACCTCGAAGGTGAAGGAAGAATTCCGTGAAGAGTACATCGCGGAGAATCATAAGAATGCACGGAACTCCCGGAAGGAGCCGGGAAATCTGCGTTTTGACGTGCTTCAGGCGGAGGACGATCCCAACCAGTTTTTCTTTTATGAGGTCTACAGGAGCAAAGATGATTTCGTCATCCACCAGCAGACGCCTCACTACCTCAAGTGGCGTGATACCGTTAAAGAGTGGATGGCGGAGCCGCGCAAGGGAGTAAAACACAACAGCCTCTTTCCAGTAGAAGAGGAGCAATGGCGGTCTTGAATCGGTGATATTCGAACTTCATTTTCCAGTCGAGACCTTCTTCGGCTCCGGCCAGCTGCGGCGCCTCGGGGAGATTGCCTCGACCATGGGAAGGCGCGTTCTCCTGGTGACGGGCAGGACCTTTCTCCAAAATAGCGGGATCCTGGGGCGGATTAAGGACGATCTGGCGGCACACGGCCTGTCCTGTTTGTGTTGGCCCTCAGAGGGGGAACCCCAGGTGGAAACGGTGGATGCAGCCGCTCTTCGGGCCCGTGAAGAAGGTTGCGACCTGGTAATAGCTATTGGCGGGGGCAGCGTACTCGATCTTGGAAAAGCCATCTCGGGAATGGTGCCCAATTCCGGTTCCGTTAAAGATTATCTTGAGGGAGTTGGGAGCGGGGCGGTAATGAAGTCTCTTCCCATTCCTTTTATCAGTGTGCCCACCACGGCGGGAACGGGAAGTGAAGCGACCAGAAACGCCGTGATAGCTGGCCGCAAGGAGGGTTTCAAGAAGAGCTTCCGGGATGTGCGCCTGCTCCCTCGTGTGGCCCTGGTGGATCCGGAGCTTGCCATTTCCTGCCCTCCTGAGATTACCGCGGCGGACGGGATGGACGCTCTTACTCAGCTAGTCGAGCCTTTTACTTCTCCCAACGTCACGCCTCCCATTGCGGCCCTGGCCCTGTCCGGAATTGCAGCCGTCGGCCGGGGGCTTTTGCAGGCGGTAGACAAGGGTGAGGACATAGGAGCCAGAACCAGGATGTCCTATGCGGCCTATCTCTCCGGGGTGGCTCTCTCACACGCCGGAGTGGGAGCGGTCCATGCGCTGGCCTCGCCGCTGGGCGGACTTTTTGGCGTGCCGCATGCGGTCGCCTGTGCCCGCCTTCTTCCCTTTGCGACTGAAAAAAATCTTCAGGCGCTTCGGGAGGGCCGGGGAGAGGAGCGCGCTGTTTCGGCATACCAGGAGGCGGAGGCGGCTCTGGGAGAGCCTCTTTTGAAATTTTGCAGCCGCTTTTCCTTTCCACCTCTTTCTTCTTTCGGGATTACGAAAGAAGACATTCCCCGTATCGTCGCCGGAACCGGAAATCTGAAAAACAATTCCGCCCGACTGAGGGAAGAGGACCTGTACGAGATTCTCTTGCAGGCGATGTGATTATGTGTAAAGGAGCAGGCGGGGTATGATGAGATGCGGATAGACGGGCTCAATCTTTCCCGGAAAGCGGGGAACACCCGGATTTTGGATCGGGCGTCTTTTTCAGCCCGGGCGGGGGAGTGCGTGGGCATTCTGGGCCCCTCGGGCTCGGGGAAGAGCACCATGATCTCGGCGCTCTGCGGCCTTGTAAAGCCGGATGAGGGGAAGGTTCTGATCGACGGAATAGACCTCTACCAGAACCGTTCAATCTACCGGAAACAGATCGGCCTTGTTCCACAGGAGGACATCGTGCATCGCTTCCTTACCGTAGAGAAGGCTCTCTATTACAGCGCCCTTTTGCGGCTTCCGGAAGGGGAGGAAGAAATTTCGCTCCGGGGGCGGCTGGAGGAGCTTCTCGATACCCTGGGACTTAAGGAGCGGCGCCGGACCCTCATCGCCCGATTGAGCGGGGGAGAGCGCAAACGGGTGAACATCGCTTTGGAGCTCATCACTGACCCTCCGCTCCTCTTTATGGATGAGCCCACCTCGGGGCTGGATCCGTCGCTGGAGAGAAAATTCATGGAACTCTTCCGGGGTCTGGCCGATGGCGGGCGCTGCGTGGTCCTCTCGACTCACGTCATGGATTCCGTGGAACTTCTTACCGCGATTTTGATCCTGTATCGAGGGCGGATGGTTTACTACGGCCCTCCGCGGGGCGCCCTGGATTATTTCGGAGTCCGGGAATATGCGCCTCTCTACCGGCGGCTGGAGGACCTTTCACCCGAGGAGTGGCAGCAAAGATACGTCTCTTCCTCCCTCTGCCGGGATACGCTGAAAAAGCGTCTTGAGGAGTTGAGTTCCGTTGTTGAAAGTTAGAACGCCGTTCTTCCGCACGATTTTCAATCCCAGGCAGGCCTCCATCCTGGCCGAGCGCTATCTCGACCTGATCTTAAACGACGGTCTCAATACCCTTATGCTTATCCTTCAGGCGCCCCTCATAGCCCTCCTCATCGTCCTCATCTGGAAGGATGTGGGAGAGCCGACGAAGACCCTCTATTTCGTACTGGCCATCACGGCGGCCTGGTTCGGCTGCATCAATGCCTCGCGGGAAGTGGTCAAGGAGGCTCCCATCTACCGCCGGGAGCGGATGTTCGATTTAAATATCGGTTCCTATGTATTTTCGAAACTCGTCGTACTCGCTTTACTCGGCTTTGTCCAGTGCGCCGTTCTGCTGGCCGTGGTGCACTCTTCCATTCATATTCCGGGCAGCCGGCTCGTCGTCTTTCTTCTCCTCTTCTTCTGCTCGGTAGCCTCTTCGGCGCTGGGGCTGGTGATCTCGGCGCTGGCCTCCACCCAGGATCGGGCGGTGGCCCTGGTGCCGCTGGTCCTCATCCCGCAGGTGCTCTTCTCCGAGCTCGTCATTCCCGAGGCGCTTAAGAGCCCCCTGGTTTTAGCCATCGAAAAACTCATGGTGGTGCACTGGTCCTACAAGGGGATGCTCGATGCCGTTGCGGCGGCTCCGGACTTCCTTGATATCGCGAAGGCCTGCCTCGTCCTGCTCTCCTTCTGCCTCTGTCTGCTGGCCCTGTCCGGTTTCATCCTCCGTCTCAGGGATTGACCGAGGCAGAATTATGAATTATGAATTATGAAGTATGAAGTATGAAGTATGAAGTCGGGGAATGGGGATAAAACGCCGTTTTAGGAGTTTAGGGAGAGGGAATTTCGGTGAAAAGAAGATACCTCATTTTTCTCGCGGTTTTCCTGGCGGCGGTTCTCCCGTCTATTCTTGCGGCAAAGCAGGTAGACGCCCGCAAGGCCGCTTCATTACCGCATAGCATCATTAACCCGAAGGACGGCTCGGAACTTATTCTGATTCCGGCGGGGGCGTTCATCATGGGGAGCCCGTACGGCGAAGGAAGCAGCGGCGAGCATCCCCGGCACCGGGTATATCTTTCCGCTTACTATATCGGGAAGTACGAGGTGACGAACGGGCAGTTTGCGAAGTTCGTGAACGACCAGAAGTCCGGTTACCGTGTGCAGGGAAACTGGAAGGATTACTATACTTCCGGAAGGAAAAATCATCCTGTCGTCGGTGTCACCTGGAAGGACGCACAGGCCTATTGCCGGTGGGCGAATCTCAGGTTGCCTACAGAGGCGGAGTGGGAGAAGGCGGCGAGGGGCACGGACGGGAGGAAGTATCCCTGGGGAAACAAGTGGGAGCCCGGCTATTTAAACTGGGTCGGAGAGGGAGATATAAAATTGAATTCCTGGATTGAAGAGGGTAGAATCCCTTCAAAGTTACCCACTGAGCCTGTCGGATCTTATAAACGAGGAGCCTCGCCATACGGCTGTCTGGACATGGCGGGGAACGTCTGGGAATGGTGCAGTGACTGGTATGGCGAGAAATATTACGGCAACTCGCCATCTTCGAATCCTCCCGGCCGCGGGAGCGGGAAAAATAAAGTTTTGCGCGGCAGTTCCTGGGGCTCCGGCCTGCCGGACCTGTGGCGGTGCGCCGTTCGGCTTAAGGCCAACCCGGACGTCGGGTACGACGGCACCGGCATTCGGTTGGTCTGCCCCTGTAAAACCGATCCAGGAGGTGCGAAATAGAAAAGCTTTCCGAATTGATGAAAGAAATATGGCTTTTTCTGGACGGCTATGACCGCTTGCTTCTTAAGACCGGGTTTAAGAAAGAAGAGTGCGGCGATTGCCGCTGCTGCTGTGTGACGCCTTTCCTGATGACCTGTTCGGATATTGAGGCCGAAATAGTTTTCCGCTACCTGGATGAAAATCATCTTGAAAAAAATCTTCATTTTGAGGTTCTGGCGGACGAGGAGAGCGATAAAAGAGCCCCTTATGATTCCTGGACCTGCCCGCTTCTCGACCGGAAGAGCGGGAAATGCCGGGTCTATCCCGTGCGACCTTACCCCTGCCGCATAGTGGGGCCGATGATGGCGGATCCATCTCTTCTGCCCGGATGCAAATATAAAAATTCCTTTATCTACAAGACCCCGCTGGAGATCGTCGGCTGGGAAAATTACGCCTCCATCCTGAGAAAGTATGACTTCAAAAGAGGCTATTTCTTCCCGGGCGGGGTTTTGAAGTGATTAAAAAGGGAATTTATTACAACCTGGTGATTAACTGGCTTGGAGCCGGATTTCTTTCCTTCTTTATCATCGTGGGCTTCCTGCTTAAACCGATGATGTATGACTTAATTGCTTTCAAACTGAATTTCATAGAGTTCTGGTTGCTGCTGGGAGGCTTCAGCCTCATGTTCTGCCTTCCTCCCATCCTTCATCTCCAGGCCCATCTTCTATTCTTCCGCTTTTCCCGTCAGCCTCTTCAAAAGAAACCTCCGCTTTTTCCACTGGGGGAGGCGGCCCAATTCTGGCCGCCGGCCCCGACCCCGGCGTTGGAGGCTCTTTCAGCTCTGGCCGGCCCGCTGGCCAATCTCTTCCTGGCTCTTCTGGGCTATGGTCTCTGGGAACTTCAGTTGGGGCCGGCGGCTAATAAGATTGGTGTCATCTTTTGCGTCGAAAACTTTATTCTGGCCGTGTTGAACCTGGCCCCTGTTTTCCCCTTTGACGGGGGGAGATTGAGTCGTCTCATTTTATCGGATCTTCTTGGGGATCCCTCAAGGGCGGCCCGCTGGGTTTTGAGATTGGGAGCGGTTCTTTTCTCCGTGGTGGCGGGCTGGGGGGTCTTTCTTTTTTTTCATGACGGCCGTATCGCCCGGGAGACGGGTGTCGGCATCTTTATAATTGCCATGCTTCTCCTGGACCTCACCGCTCTTATGAAAGATCAGGCTTCCCCGGCAAACGCTGTGCTTTCCCGGAGCCGGGGGAGGCAATCGCTCCGGCAGTGGATGGCCGGAGGAATTGTGATCTTTATCCTCCTTCTTCCTTCTGCGCTCCTTCTTCCTTTCCCCGGAGCCCTGATGGCTCCTCAACCCTGCATCCAGGCGGAGAAAATGTTGGTTCTGCCGCCGGAAAAATGCGCCGGGGCCGGGGGCCGCTTCCTGATAACTTCGGTCATCACCCAGGTTCCCATCGTCCTGGGCCAGTGGCTCTATGGGCATTTGGACCGCTCCGTACGGATTGTGCCGGTAGAAGAAGTTGTTCCCCCGGGAATGACGCCGCAGGGGGAGATGGAGCAGGCGGCCCGCGATCTAATGGAGAGCTTTCTTTATGCCCGGGTGGTGGCCCTGCGCTTGGCCGGATATTTCGTTCCGGTGCACGGTGACGGGGTGGAGGTGCTCTCGATCCTGCCACAAAGCCCTTCCCGGGAGAAACTTCGGCCGGGGGACGTCATCGTAAGCTTCATGGGAAACCCAGTCTGGACCGCGCCGGAACTGACTCAGTTGATCCGCCGGCAGGCTCCGGGTGGAAAGGCGGAGGTAGTGGTTCTGCGGGAGAGGCGTAAAAAAACATTTGAACTCTCCTTCATGCCGATTGAAAATGCTCTTCCGACCCGCCTTGGAATTATCATAGAGACCTATGGTCTTAAGGCCGATTTCCCTTTTAAAGTGGAAGTCCGCCCCTACAAGATGATAGGGGGGCCTTCGGCGGGGCTGATGCTGACGCTGGCTCTCTACAGCCGGCTCACTCCCGGGGACCTGAGCGGAGGGCGTCTTATCGCGGGGACCGGGGCGGTTGACCTGGAGGGGAATGTTCAGGAGATCGGAGCGGTGGAGTGCAAGGTGGTGGCGGCGGAGCGGGCCGGGGCCGCCCTTTTTCTGTGCCCGGCGGAAAACAGCGGGGCCGCCCGGAAGGCGGCCAGGAGTATACCAGTGGTGGCGGTCCGCTCGGTCCGCGAGGCGGTTGATTTCCTTCGGCGCCTGCCTCCGCTTAATAAACAGGACAAAGGGGTTTAGGGAATCTGATGAAAAAAAAGCTGATTATGCTGTTTATCCTGCTTTCAGTCTTTCTGTCAGGAGGAACGATGATGACGGCACAGGATCTCTCAATCTCTGTTAATATTCACAACCTCTTCTACATCCAGGAGGGGGAGAACCGTAATTTTTTCCTGCAGGATAAGGGAATAAACACCCACATTCTTCTCTCCTCCGGGACAAGAAACCGCCTTCTATTCAACTTTCCCCGCGGTGATTCCGGGATCGCCCTTCTCTTTGAGCCCTGCCGCTCCGGAGCGGGGAAGCTGCTCCTGGAATTCACCGCCTCTCCCAAACCCTGGCCGAAGGGGAATGTCACCGGGGTGACGGTAAAAATCAGGTCCAATAAGAACAGAATCCGGATCCCGGCCGTTTACATGGATTCAATCCGCCTCATCCGGATGCTGAAGAATCCGGAGGCCCTGGAAGAGGCCCTCCGGGAAAAAGAGGAATTCGCCCGCCATCGCAACCTCCCTGTTCAGGGCTATGTCCAGCCGGCCTGCGAGATCCGGGGGACGGCGGGGGAATCATCAGTTTTCCTTCACTGCATGTCTCTTGATGAGAAGCACCGCTCCGAGGCGGAAATTCTCCTGGATAAGGGAAGCCGGGCTTTCCTGGATGGTTCGGCCATCGTTCTTGAAGGGGCCGGAGGCCTCCCGCTTGCTTTCGAGATCCGGGCCTGCGTGGACGAGGCGGAACTTTCGGCCCTGCCCCTGGAGCGGATTGTGACGCAGGAGACCCTGGGTTTCCCTGAGCGCCTGCGAAGGATCGAGCCAGGAGGAGTCGGGCGCTTCGAACAGGCCCTGCGGGCCCTTCAGTTTCTGACCTGCCGGGAAAAGTTCCTGGCCGGCTCCTGGCAGTATCTCACCTACTTCGGGCGGGATACCCTGATCGGCATAATGCTTCTTCAACGCTGTCTTCAGCCTGCCATTTATGAGGATGCCCTCCAGTCCGTTCTGGATCGAGCGTCGGAGAGCGGCGACGTGGCCCACGAGGAGGATATCGGAGGGCAGGCCATCCTCCGGCGGATTTCGCTCTATAACGCGGATGTCCGCGAAGGGAAGACGGCCCAAGCCGGGGAAATGCTCAAACACCTGGGCGAGCCCATCTACGACTACAAGATGGTGGACGACGATTTTCTTCTTCCCATTGCCGCCTGGAGATATTGCGGGGAGGGGGGCCTTTCTCCCGGGAGCGGGCGGAATTTTCTTGAGAAAAAAAATGCGCGCGGAGAAACCAACCTGCTCACCCTGCTCCGTAATTTCGATTTCTGCCTGAAGAAGATCTTTCTTTTTTCGCGCCGCCCCGCCGGGAAAAACCTGGTGCGGATCGGCTCCTCCGGAGTCGGGGACTGGCGGGACTCCAGGAACGGCCTGGGCGGCGGAGTCTATCCCTCCAGCGTCAACCTGTACCTGGTACCGGCCGCCTTAAGTTCCATCCTAAAGTTCATGAGGGCCGGATTTTTCTCTCAGGATTCTTTCCGCGAGATGGCCGCAAAGAACTCTTTCCGGGAGCTGGCCGCCGTGATTGAAGACCCGTCCCTGCTTGACGGAGCTTCTCGCGCCTGGAGTGGGACCGCAAAATTATTCCGGGTCAAGTTGGGCCCGGAGGCCCTTCGCCGGCGCCTCGGGGAGTATTTCAGCGCCTCCGCAGTATCTCCGGAGGAGAAGAAGTATCTCTTATCACTTTCTCTTGACGGCAGTCGTCTCGTGGAGGATTTTATTTCCGGCTCCGCGGCGCCCGGGGCCATCGGGGATGGAATTATGTTTCCGGCCCTCTCCCTCGATGAGCGGGGTGAGCCGCTTGCGGTCGAAAATTCCGACTTCGGCTTTCAGCTCTTCATGGGGGAGCCTTCCCCTGAAGAGGTGCGCTCGTATCTTAAGCTTCTCCGCCTGCCCTATCCTCTGGGCCTCAGGAGCGAAGCGGGAATTTTCGTGGCCAACCCAATTTTTTCGGGGGAGCCGTCTTTATGGAAGACTCTCAATCGGAACGCCTACCACGGCACGGTCGTCTGGTCCTGGCAGGAGGCTATGATTCGCCTGGGTCTCCTGCGGCAGTATCGCAGGTTCGCGGAGATTCCCAGGTATCGGGATCTAGCCGGGGAAATTCGAAGTGTCATTCGGACCCTTCACAAGTCCGATGCCAAAGTGGCCAATCTGGTTCATTCCGAACTCTGGACCTGGCGGGTGGAGGATGATCGGATGAAACCCATACCCTTCGGTCTGGAGAAGGGCGCCGAGACGGAATCGAACCCGGTCCAGCTCTGGTCCACCGTCTCCATGGCCGTAATGATGGAGGAGGCGGATCTGGCGGATAAGTAATTTCCGTTGTCTCCTGAACAAAGGAAGGAAGATGACCGCTCCGGGAGGAATTTCTCTTACATGGCAGAGATGCTGAAGAGGACTGTTGTGATCGGGGGCGCCTGTGTGGACCTAAAGGGGCGCCCGCTTCATCCTCTTATGGCCCGCACTTCAAATGCGGGCCTTCTGGCGCGTACGACCGGAGGGGTGGCGCTTAACATCGCTCTCAATCTGGCCAAACTGGGGCTCTCCCCACTCTTCATTTCAATGCTCGGCGATGATCCCGAGGGACGGCATCTGGCCGAGACCTGCTCGGAAGCGGGGATAGACACCAGCCGGATCGTTCTTTCGCCCCACGAGCGGACGGCCATATACCAGGCCGTAATGGATGAAGAAGGCGAACTCTACGTCGCCATCGCCGCCATGCGCATCTTCGACTGTTTCACCCCCGAGTTTCTATGTCTTCACGAGTCGGCCCTTCTTCAGGCCTCTCTCGTAATCGCCGATACCAACCCCCCTCCGGAGACACTCCATTTTCTTGCCGAATTCTGCCGGAAACACAACATCGCCCTATGGATTGAACCGACGACGGCCGACAAAAGCCGTAAAATTTTTCCTCACCTGGACGGCATCACCTACCTCTCTCCGAATCGTGAAGAGCTGGAGATACTCGTCGGAAAAAAGCTGAGCACGATTCCTCAAATGGTCAATGGTGCCCGTGAACTCATCGCGCAGGGCATCCGTCACGTCTTTGTGACCCTCGACGTGGACGGCGTGCTCTGGGTGGACGAGCAGAGTTTCATCCATACCCCCACCGCCCAGGTGCCCATAGCTGACGTGACGGGGGCCGGGGATGCCTTTGTCGCCGGCTCTATCCGCGCAATTCTCGCGGGTCTTCCAATGGAGAGAGCAGTGCAGCACGGTATCGCCTCCGCCGTCCTTACCATTCAGGTGCACGAGTCCGTTCGCTCCGATCTGACGGCGAATTTTGTGGAATCCGCCGTGAAAGAGTTTTTCCCCAATGGAGATTGAGGCTCTTCCGGATTATTTGATCATGTCCGGGGAGGTGCG
>Ga0209749_1002416_pt1 | contig 12386 bp, 9 predicted proteins | sample EPASupsiteSAE347_FD_187267 | JGI IMG/M metagenome (GOLD analysis project Ga0209749, IMG submission 187267) | Bioremediated contaminated groundwater from EPA Superfund site, New Mexico - Sample SAE3-47 (SPAdes) (version 2) | ecosystem: Environmental > Aquatic > Deep subsurface > Groundwater >... | reverse complement strand
CGCCCGACCGGGCCGAGTACAGCGCGCAGGCCAAGGCCAGATCGATGCCGGGCTCCTGCAGTTTGACGCCGCCCGCCACGTTGACGTACAGGTCCTGGTCAGAAAAGCGCATTCCTGTGCGCTTTTCGAGCACGGCGGCGATGCGCGCCACACGCGAAGCATCGATCCTGTCAGAAAATACGCGCGTAAAGCCGCCTTTGGCCGGAACCGTCAGAGCCTGGATTTCGACGAGCAATATTCGCGACCCTTCGTGCACGGGAGCGACCGCCACACCGGGCGGCAGTCCGCCTTCACGCCGAACCAGGAATATCCCCGATGGATCGGCGAGTTCGGCGAGCCCGGTCGCCGTCATCCTGAAAAGACCCAGTTCCTCGGTCGACCCGAAACGGTTCTTGGCCGCCCGCAGCGCCCGAAGTTCGCCTTCGGCCTGCTCGAAGCCGAGGACTGCGTCGACCAGATGTTCCGCCGCTTTCGGCCCGGCGATCATCCCGTCCTTGGTCACATGCGCCACCAGAACGATTATCGAATCGTGGGCTTTGGCCCAACTTGTGAGTTCCTGCGTGCAGAATTTGATCTGATTCGCGGTACCGGGCACTGCGCCCGCTTCGGCGGCATGCAGGGTCTGGATCGAATCGATCACAGTGAGCACCGGACGGACGTCGTCCAGAACGCTGCGGATCCGTTCCAGGTCGGGGGTACAGAGCACTTCGAGGCTTTCGCGCAGCGCCCCGAGCCTGTCGGCCCGCAAGCGTATCTGCGCAGGCGATTCTTCGCCCGATACGTAGAGCACCCGCCCCGCGACGCCCAGCCGGGCGCAGACCTGCAGGAGAAGCGTGCTTTTCCCGATGCCCGGTTCGCCGCCCAGGAGGACTGCCGAGCCGCGCATGAACCCTCCGCCCAATACTCGGTCCAATTCCGCCGACCCCGAAGAAATCCGCGTACCGGATGCGGGGTCGATCGAGCGGATGGGCAGGGAAAAGCTTTCGCCGCCCGAATCCCGCGGCGGGGCTGCGGCGCCTTCGCGCAGGGTATTCCACTCTCCGCACTCCGGGCAGCGCCCAAGCCATTTGGGCTCGATATGCCCACAGGCCGAGCATCGATAGACGGGATTCTGCTTCTTCATGTAAAGACATCGTAGCCGAGCCGGCCCCGCGCTTCAAGGTCGAGCTGGAAATCGACGGTTTGTCCCGATTTTTGCCCGAATCCCCTTATATCGACAAAATGCCGACAAAAGCCCGGCAGTATCGTTCCATATACCGGTTGAATTCTCTGCCGGAGGTCGCCAGGCCGGTTACCCTATCAAAAAAGCCGCTTTCCGGACTATACTTGCTTCATATGGAACGCCCCATCGTCATTCTGCGCCCGAGAGAAGATCTCCGTATCCGCGCCGGGCACCCCTGGATTTACGACAACGAGATAGCCCGCGTCGAAGGAACGCCGAAAGCGGGGGGCGAAATCGAGGTTCAGGATTCCCGCCGCCTTCCTCTGGGTTCCGCTTTCTGGAATCCTGCGTCCAGAATCAGGGCCAGGATATATTCGCGCAAACCTTGCCCTGCGGATACGGCATTTTTCGTGGATTCCATCCGGGCCGCGCTTGAATGGCGGCGGCGCTTTTTCAATCCGGAAATCCAGAGTTTGAGGCTCGTATTCGGCGAAGCCGACGGGATACCGGGACTGATAATCGATTCATTCGTCGGCAAACCGGCCAAGGACAGTCCTCAGCCGGGACGCTGGCTGACCGCCCAATTTCTCAGCCTCGGGGTTGCGCGCCGGAAAGAGCTTATACTCGACGCGCTCGCCCAAGTCTTCCCTTCGACGGGTATCATGGAACGTTCCGAAGGCTCCGTACTCGCACTGGAAGGCCTGTCGCCGGCTGTCGGCGTCTTGCGCGGCACGGTGCCCGAATCGATTCTGATGTCGGAAAACGGCCTTGATTTTGCGATCGACATAGCGGGAGGGCAGAAAACGGGCTGGTTCCTCGATCAGCGCGCGAACCGCGCCGCGGTCGCCCGTCTGGCCCCGGGCAAACGGGTCCTGGACGCATTCTGCAATCAGGGAGGATTCGGTCTTTCCTGCGCCGCGGCGGGAGCATCCGAAGTCCTCGCCGTCGACTCATCGGCGGAAGCATTGGCGGCATTGCGCGCCAATGCGGAACTCAACGGTCTTTCGGGCAAAGTCCGCACGGAAGAAGCGAATGTGTTCGATTTTCTCAGAACAATCGAACGGAAAGGTGAAAAATTCGGCCTCATCGTTCTCGATCCGCCCGCGTTCGCCAAAAACCGCGCTTCGATCGAAGCGGCGGGCAGAGGCTATAAAGACCTGAATCTGCGGGCTATGCGCATGCTCGAACGCGGCGGAATCCTTGCCACATTCTCATGTTCGCACTGGTTCGGACCGAAGCTCTTCGACGACATGATCGAAGACGCCGCCCACGACGCCGGGAGACGCCTGCGAACCATCGAAGAGAGAAGCCAGGACCTCGACCACCCCATTGTGTCGGGATATGGCGAGTCCCGTTACCTGAAATGCAGGATTCTCGAAGTCGAGTAAGCGGCGTTGCGGATTTCGCCCGGGCGGGGCGGTTCAGAGCACGAGGGTTTTGGCTATTTCTTCCAGATAGACGCCGAAAAGCCGCGAAAGCTGGCTCGCTTCCGCATATGAAGTGCCTGCTATTCCGTTGAAATAGTTCAGAAAAGCCTGCATTTCATCGGGCTTGCCCGAATACAGCGCGGAAGAAAAAGCGGCGCGGAAGAGTCCCTTTTCGGCCAACTGCATGGTCGACAGTTTGCCGAATTCTTTTTTCGCCTTGCCGTCGACAACGGCCAGGGCGCCATCGAAACCGATCGTAAACACGAAATCTTCGCGGGAAATCAACGTATATTCCTTTCGCGGAAATGCTGCGACAGCAAAGGAGCCCCGCCGTTCGGACGGGGCTCCGAAACCTCATGCCGCAGAGAAGCTGTCCTTGCCCGCTCCGCACATCGGACAGACCCAATCTTCGGGCAGATTCTCGAAGGCGGTTCCGGCGGGAATCTTGCCGTCGGGATCGCCCTCGGCGGGATCGTAAATGTAACCGCACACATCACACACGTACTTCTTCATTTTTCGCTCCTTATGGTTCGCGTCCCGGACTCATGCCTTCCAGAGACCGTGAATATTGCAATACTCCCTGGCATAGACCGAAGTGGCCTCTACCGGAAAGAATGCCTTGGGGGCGTCGCCGGGCTTGAGATATGTTCGATAGACTGATCCGTCGGCGACCAGTTCGATCCACTGAATATAATGCTTTTCTTCCATCGGATGGGCTACCGCACCCACGGAAACCCACCAGCCGCCGGCTGTATTTTCGAGTACCGGAACGTGCTTTTCCTTGGATGCGTCGACGGTGTTTTCCGTCATGAGCTTCATGGGCTGGCCGCAGCATACGAGTTCACCGCCGCCGGCGAAGAGCACTTCGACGATATTGCCGCATTTCTCGCACTTGTAGACTTGGAGTTGCTGGATCATCTTTCTCCTCCTGTCGAGTTCAGAATTACCAATTTTCACCAAGCAGTTCGAAATAGGATTGCGGATGGGCGCAAGCGGGGCAAACTTTGGGAGCGGTTTCGCCTTCGTACAGATAGCCGCAGTTGATGCAGCGCCATACCGTCGCCTTGTCCTTCTTGAATACCCTGTCCGAATCGATGTTGGCCACGAAGGCTTCATAACGCTTGGCATGCTGTTTTTCGGCGACCGCAATGGCCTCGAACACGGTCGCAATGGCGTCATAGCCTTCTTCCCGGGCTACCTTCGCGAAACCGGGATACATTTCCTTCCATTCGTAGTTTTCGCCGGCCGCCGCTTCGAGAAGATTCTCCCTGGTCGTACCGATGACGCCCGAGGGGAATGTGCCCGTGATGGTGGTCTTCCCGCCTTCCATGAACTTGAAGAGGCGCTTGGCGTGTTCCTTTTCCTGATTCGAGGTTTCCTCGAACACCAGGGAAATCTGGACAAAACCTTCTTCCTTGGCTTTGGAAGCGAAATAACTGTACTTATTCCTCGCCTGAGATTCGCCGGCGAACGCCGCCATCAGGTTGATCTCAGTTTTGGAGCCTTTAACGCTTTTCATGGCCGTTCCTCCTCTGTTTATCGTATTCGATACATCCCGCAAACGGAAGCGCAATCCGGCGGGACGAATCATGTTTGATTATAGGGGTTTTCTGCCCACAAGGCAATTACGGTCTTTTCCCGTTTTTCGTTTCCGCTTTTTCCCGATTGCGGATTCAATCGCGGCCACGGTTTGCGCGCGTCTGTACTCCGGAGGAATCGAGTGAACGATGGATATCTAATGGAAAAACCTCCGGAAGAAGCAGAAACTTCACCCGGTGTACGCGAACGCCTGATCGCCGGCGGGCCTTCACGATTATCCGATTCGGAACTCGTCGCGGCCATTCTCGGCACGGGCACGGCCGGCAAACCGGTAGCTAAACTCGCCGTCGAGATACTGGGAATGATCGATCACGGCGGCAGAGAGCCCGAGGCCGACCTATTGCGCAAGGTCGCCGGAATGGGCGACGCAAAAGCCTGCGCGGTAGCCGCCGCGCTTGAACTTGGTCGTCGTTTTTATGGGATCAAAGACCGGCGTATCGCTTCGCCCCGCGATGTGTTTCCCCTCGTAGCCCATTATGCGGACCGCAAGCAGGAGCGTTTTGTCTGCGTATCGCTGAACGGCGCACACGAAGTGATTGCGGCCAGGATCGTATCGATGGGATTGATCAACCGGACAATAGTCCATCCCAGGGAAGTCTTTGCCGATCCGATCACCGATCGGGCCTGCGCCGTCGTTGTCGCCCACAATCACCCTTCGGGGAAGCTCGAGCCTTCGAAAGAAGACATGGACATTACGAGGAAATTGCGCAACGCGAGCGAAATACTCGGCCTGCCGCTCCTCGATCATCTCGTGTTTTCATCCGAAGGCTATTACAGCTTCGTGGAGCACGGGCTTCTCTCTCCCGTCTCGCCCGAATAGTCCGGCCACGGGCGTCGCCATTTGCGGCACCCGTGGCCGATCGTTCTATCTCAGATGATGCCGAATTTCCTGCCGGTTTTTTCGAAAATACCAAGCGCGCGCTCAAGCTGATCGCGCGTATGTGTGGCCATATAGCTCGTCCTCAAGAGCGCCATGCCGACAGGCACTCCAGGGGAAACGACCGGATTACAGTACACGCCGTTTTCGAACAGGTCCTTCCAGAAGCGGAAACAGGTTTCGTCCTCGCCGATGATGACGGGAATGATCGGCGTTTCGGTATTTCCGATATTGAATCCCAGCTCCCTGAAGCCTTTCATCATGAAATGCGCGTTTTCCCAAAGCTTTTGGACATGCCAGGGCTCGGTTTCCATGATTTCCAGGGCCGCAAAAGCGGCCATCGCATTGGGGGCGGGCAGCGAAGCCGAGAAAATGAAGGAACGGGCGGTGTGCTTGATATAATTGATGACATCCTTGTCGCCCGCCACAAACCCGCCCAGAGATGCAAAACTCTTCGAAAAAGTGCCCATAATCAGATCTACATCGTTCGTAAGGCCGAAATGCGCGGCAGTTCCCCTGCCTCCGCCCAGCACGCCGATGGAATGCGCATCGTCGACATAGAGCCGCGTTCCGTGCTTCTTGCAGATGCGCACCAGTTCGGGCAGATCGACGATGTCCCCCCCCATGGAGAAGACGCCGTCGACCACGACCATGGTTCCGTGCTTGGAAGGAATTTTTCCGAGAATCCTGTCGAGCTGTGCCATGTCCCCGTGTACGAAGCGCTTGATGGTGCCCATCCCAAGCCTGCACCCGTCCACGATCGAAGCATGGTCTTCCTTATCCGTGATTACAATGTCGTTGCGCCCGATAAGGGAGGAAATGGCGCCCAGGTTGGCCTGCATACCGGTGCTGAACACGAGAGCCGCATCCTTGCCCAGAAAGGCCGCAAGCCGTTCTTCAAGCACATGGTGCAGTTTCAGCGTGCCGTTGAGGAAACGGCTTCCCGTACAGGAGGGACCGAACTCATCGATCGCTTTTTTTGCCGCTTCTCTGACCTTCGGATGCATGGTCAGACCGAGATAGTTGTTCGATCCGATCATGATGATGCGCCGATCGCCGAGGGTGGCTTCGGTGCCTTCCATGCCGTCCAGAGGCTGGAAATAAGGGTAAATCCCTTTTTCTATCGCCTGCCGGTCGAGATCGAACTCGTGGCATTTCGTGAATATGTCCATTCAAGGACCCCCTTTGCGTACCGGAGTGCATCTCCGGAACGCTATGCGGCTGCCAACCCGTTCCGGGTGGCAGCCCGGTGCGCGGGTCGTCGATCGTCCCATGCGCCGGCTGTAATTGTACCGGCCTGCCCCGAAACGGGTCAATGACGCTTCATGAAGGTTGCATATTCATACTATAATTCAAAAATAAGTGAGCCGATTTCAAAAGTCTTCCGATTTTTGAAAAAGCCTCAATTATGAAAACCGTGATAGTCGGAGTTTATTCGCCCGAATATCGAATTACCATATAACTTATTTATTGAAAAAGAAATGCGTTGTGTGGATATCGAACGTCATCGATCCTGGCGATGCTCGCGGGAGGCCCCGAAGTCTTTTACGGTGTTCGTGCTGTTTACTCGCCGTTTTTGGAAGACTTGACCGCCTTGCCCTTGAATTCGCCCTTGAAGATTTTCTTGAAGATATTGAGGTCCCGTTTTTCGGAATGGCGGGGTGTAGCGAACGAAATGCCCGAAAAGGCGAAAATATCGGCTTCCTTTCCCGCCACCAAAAGCACATCGTCTGCGGTAAGGCGGTAGTCGCGGTCGAAATCGCGATATTGCACCGAGTTTTCCGATCTTAACGCCACTACGTTTATGCCGTTTTTTCTGCGAAGATCCGCTTCCATCAGGCTCATTCCCGCAAGACGGGAAGGGATCAGCACTTCCGCCATCACCAATTCGCCGCCGATGGGCATATAGTTGTATAGTGACGACGAGAGTATGAGTGGCACGATGCGCGCGGCCGCTTCCTTGTCCGAATGCACCACCCGCGTCGCGCCCACGATTTCGAGTATTTCGCCTTTGTCCTCGGATTCGGCCTTGACGATGATTTCCGGAACGCCTTTTTTCCTGAGCATGTGCGTAACGAGGATCGAAGCCTCGATGTTGCCGGCCATGTCGACCACCGCCACATCAAGGTTGTCGGGCAGAATCCTCTCGAGAGCTCCCTCGTCGGTCGCATCGGCGACATAGGCGGTCTTGACATAGTCCTTCACACGGTCGACGGAGGCGGGATCGATATCCACAACGACGATCTGGTCGGTTACCTGCGCGATGCTCTCGAGCATATTCATCGAGAGCGCACCCAATCCTATGAACGCGTAATACTTCATTGCGGACTCCTGTAATCCTGCACGCTGACCGTATCAGCCGAGCAACAGCTCGACGCCCGGCATGCTGGCGTATCCTTCAATCTTTTTGCCGGGTCGCGGCAGCGCCATGGCGAACAATCCGACCCTTCCTATGAACATCGTCAAAATCAGAACCGTTTTCGAAAATTCGCCCAGCTCGGGCGTAATCCCGAGCGACAGACCGACAGTCGCGAATGCCGATACGGTTTCAAACGCAACTTCCATTATGCTGAAATCATTCCCGCGGCCCGATTCGGAGATGGTTATCGCAATTACCGCGAAGAGTACGACGAGTACTCCCTTCACCACGATACCGACAGCCTTGTAGACGCTATGTCCCCCGATCGATCTGCCTTTGTAATTGAGATAGTCCGTACCTTCGCGATACCGGAAGGCCGCCATCAGAAGAATAAAAAAGGTAGTCGTCTTGACACCGCCTCCCGTGGAAGCGGGCGATGCGCCAATGAACATGAGGAGAATGGTAAGCAACTGGGAACCGGGTCCAAAGTTCGATTGCAGGATAGTATCGAATCCTGCCGTGCGCGGCGTTACCGACTGGAACATCGATGCCATCAGTTTCTGCCAGATATTCATATCCTTCATCGCGCCGTCGTACTCCAGTCCAAGAAACGCAACCGTGCCCGCAATGAGGAGGCCCGCCGTCGTCTTGAGCACAATGGAAGAATGATATGAAAGGTGAGTTTTTTGATGACTAAGCCGCTTCCCGATATCGCGCATGACGAGGAAACCTATGCCGCCGCTCACGATCAGGCCCATAATGGTAAAATTCACAAGCGGATCCAGCACGAATCCTTCAAGATTGTCGGGAAAAGTCGAAAAGCCGGCGTTGCAAAATGCCGAAACCGCATGGAAAGCGGACACGAAAAAGGGCTGCCCCATGGGACCGAATCGAAGATTCAAAAGCAGCATGCCCGTTACCTCGATCGCAAAAGTGAACCCAAGAATGAGCTTTATGATGCTCTTGGGCTGATATTCGACTTCGACGAGCGAATAATCGCTTATGACTCCTCTGGATACTACGGAAATTTTCCTGCGGGGAAGAGCGAGGTAAAGGGTGGCAAACGTAATTATACCGAGGCCGCCGGCCTGGATCAGGGCCATAATCACGGTTTGTCCGAAACGGCTATATTCGGCGGTATTTACGGTTATCAATCCCGTCACGCAGACTGCGCTGGTCGCGGTAAAAAGCGCATCGATATATGAAAGCCGCTCCTGACCCGTCCAGGCTGAAGGCAGAGAAAGCAGAGCAGAGCCGACCAGGATCGTTCCGACGAAGTAGCCGAGAAGCTGTAATCTGTCTCTTCCTATTCTTATTTTCATATGGTCCCGCGGACGGAGGCTACTCTTTATTAAGAATGCATCGTCACTGCAGGATCGTATCACTCCGTACAAGGTTCAACAAGTTGTGCGGCCCAGGCAGGGACAGCATACCGCGTACGAGGTCCTCGCACGATGTCCCCTGACTTTCGATATGTCCTTTTTTGGGGTGGCCTGCTGTTGGAGGTTGGCGCAGTCTCGTTCGTACGCAAAAGGCTCACCGTGCGGTGAGCCTTTTGAATAAAAAAAAGCCTGGCGACGACCTACTCTCCCACCATAAGGCAGTACCATCGGCGTTGAAGAGCTTAACTTCCGTGTTCGGAATGGGAACGGGTGTGGCCTCTCCACGATAATCACCAGGCAAATTATACATTTGCAAACTTGAAGGCAAGGAAGCAGGGTCAGAACACTCTCTACAAGGGCAGTGCCGCACCGGAACATCCGGTACAGAAAAAGTAAAGGATAATATGGTCAAGCCTCACGGCATATTAGTACTGGTCGACTACACGCATTACTGCGCTTCCATCTCCAGCCTATCAACCAGGTAGTCTCCCTGGTGCCTTCAGGGGGGTCGAACCCCCTGGGATGGTTCATCTTGAGGTGGGCTTCCCACTTAGATGCTTTCAGCGGTTATCCCTTCCGAACGTGGCTACCCAGCACTTACCCTTGGCAGGATAACTGGTACACCAGAGGTTCGTCCACCTCGGTCCTCTCGTACTAAAGGCAGCTCCTCTCAACCATCCAACGCCCGTGGCAGATAGGGACCGAACTGTCTCACGACGTTCTGAACCCAGCTCACGTACCGCTTTAATTGGCGAACAGCCAAACCCTTGGGACCTGCTCCAGCCCCAGGATGCGATGAGCCGACATCGAGGTGCCAAACCTTGCCGTCGATGTGAACTCTTGGGCAAGATCAGCCTGTTATCCCCAGAGTACCTTTTATCCGTTAAGTGACGGCGCTTCCACTCGCGACCGCCAGATCATTAAGACCTACTTTCGTACCTGCTCGTCCTGTCGGACTCGCAGTCAAGCCACCTTATGCCTTTACACTTGTACGCTGATTTCCAACCAGCGTAAGGTGACCTTCGCGCACCTCCGTTACTGTTTAGGAGGCGACCGCCCCAGTCAAACTGCCCGCCTACTACTGTCCCCATCCCGGATTGACGAAATGGGTTAGAAACCTAACCTGACAAGAGTGGTATTTCACCGACGACTCCACACAGCCTGGCGGCCATGCCTCATAGTCTCCCACCTATCCTACACATGTCAGGCCAAGTCCCAATGGTAAGTTACAGTAAAGGTTCACGGGGTCTTTCCGTCTAACCACGGGTAACCGGCATCTTTACCGGTACTTAAATTTCACCGAGTCTCGCGTTGAGACAGTGCCCAAATCGTTCCACCATTCGTGCGGGTCGGAACTTACCCGACAAGGAATTTCGCTACCTTAGGACCGTTATAGTTACGGCCGCCGTTTACTGGGGCTTCAGTTCAGGGCTTCGCATTGCTGCTAACTCCTCCCTTTAACCTTCCAGCACCGGGCAGGCGTCAGACCCTATACATCCGCTTGCGCGTTTGCAGAGTCCTGTGTTTTTGGTAAACAGTCGCTTGGGCCTGCTCTCTGCAACCTTCTTGCGAAGGCCACACTTCTCCCGAAGTTACGTGTGCATTTTGCCGAGTTCCTTAACGCGAGTTATCTCGAGCGCCTTAGATTTCTCATCCCACCTACCTGTGTCGGTTTGCGGTACGGTCGTGTAATGACTATCCTTAGAGACTCTTTCTTGGCACCTTGATTACGCCCGCTTCGCTTCGCCGTAGCTCCGCTCGCGGTCACGACTTACCTCAAGTGACGGATTTGCCTATCACTCTCAACAGCTCGTCGCTTCGACCGGAACAACCATTCTCCGGCCGGGTTTCACCTCATGCGTCATCCCGTCGAATCATTACACGGTGCTGGAATATGAACCAGCTTCCCATCGACTACGCGTTTCCGCCTCATCTTAGGGGCCGACTAACCCTGGGCAGATTACCTTTACCCAGGAAACCTTAGGTTTTCGGCGGACGGGGATCTCACCCGTCTTTTCGTGTACTTATACCTGCATTCTCTCTTCCATCCCCTCCAGCTCGCCTCCCGGCGAACCTTCTCCGGTCCATGGAATGCTCCCCTACCATCCAGCGATTGCTCGCTGAATCCGAAGCTTCGGTATACCGCTTAGCCCCGTTACATTGTCTGCGCACCATTGCTCGACCAGTGAGCTATTACGCACTCTTTTAAGGAATGGCTGCTTCTAAGCCAACCTCCTGGCTGTCTGGGCAATCGCACTTCATTTCACACTCAGCGGTATTTTGGGACCTTAGCTGTCGGTCTGGGCTGTTCCCCTCTCGACTATGAACTTTGTCGCACACAGTCTCACTCCCATACGTTGCGTTCAGGCATTCGGAGTTTGCATGGGTTTGGTAGCCGGTGAAGACCCCTAGTCCAAACAGTGCTCTACCTCCTGAACGTTTATATGAGGCTGTCCCTCAAGGCATTTCGGGGAGTGCCAGCTATTTCCAGGTTTGATTAGCCTTTCACCCCTTACCACAATTCATCCCTGCGTTTTTCATCACACTAGAGTTCGGTCCTCCACTTGATTTTACTCAAGCTTCAACCTGACCATGGTAAGATCACCTGGCTTCGGGTCTACGACATGCAACTTCGCGAGCAAGCTCGCGTTCGCCCATTTAAGACTCGGTTTCCCTTCGGCTCCAGCGCTTCAACGCTTTAACCTCGCTGCATACCGTAACTCGCAGGCTCATTCTACAAAAGGCACGCCGTCAGGGGTTTAACCCCCCTCCGACCTGTTGTGGGCGTATGGTTTCAGGTTCTATTTCACTCCCCTCACCGGGGTTCTTTTAACCTTTCCCTCACGGTACTTCTTCACTATCGGTAGCCGCATCGTATGTAGCCTTGGATCGTGGTCGACCCGGATTCCGACAAGGTTTCTCGAGCCTCGCCGTACTTAGGTATACACTTCACGAAGTTGCGTCACATTTCGAGTACGGGGATCTCACCCTCTCTGTCCGGCCTTCCCATGCCGTTCCTCTATGCGCGCACTTTCTTCCTTCGCGAGCTCCTGCATGTCGCTCTAAGTGTACCCTGCAACTCCCAACCAACAACGGCATGCACCTATCACGCTGGTTTGAGTTTGGGCTCCTCCCCGTTCGCTCGCCGCTACTTGGGGAATCTCTTTTGATTTCTTTTCCTCCAGGTACTTAGATGGTTCAGTTCCCTGGGTCTTGCCGCGCATGCCTATTGATTCAGCATGCGCTAACCGACTCTCGTCGGCTGGGTTACCCCATTCGGCTATCCGCGGATCACAGGATATGTGCTCCTCCCCGCGGCTTATCGCAGCTTGTCACGGCCTTCTTTGCCGTGCGGCTCCGAGGCATCCACCGTACGCCCGTATTCGCTTGACCATATTATGCTTCACTCTTCCACTTCCGCTTCACTCTCAGCGCCTCTACACTGCCGTATACTGGACCTCTCCGCCCCCGTATACCGTCTCTCGCACTGAAGCTCCACGGCCCTTTTGCGTATCTTCTTCTTTCTGACCTCATGTCACGTACATGATCACCCGCCTGCTGCACATAACCCCCTCTCCGG
>Ga0209749_1002414_pt1 | contig 12411 bp, 12 predicted proteins | sample EPASupsiteSAE347_FD_187267 | JGI IMG/M metagenome (GOLD analysis project Ga0209749, IMG submission 187267) | Bioremediated contaminated groundwater from EPA Superfund site, New Mexico - Sample SAE3-47 (SPAdes) (version 2) | ecosystem: Environmental > Aquatic > Deep subsurface > Groundwater >... | reverse complement strand
ACATGTCTGCGATTGTAATAGAAAGCAGAAGTACCGCAGGAATTGCGGGAATTGAAGCCTGTCAGAGTAATCTCAATAGAGAAACGATGAAACAGGAAGCCACCCTACTTGTAGGGTGGTAGTTCACCGCGGTAGCTATTTAAATTTTGCGAAAAATTCCGATAAATAATAATATTACCTGTATCCTCCTACACCCCGTGATTACCGGAGAGTTCTACGCATTAGCCGCCGCAGTCTGCTGGTCGGTAGCAGCCGTGTTCTATAAAAAAGGCATCGGGGCAGGGGCGATACCCGCAGTGCTGATACGCACGTTCTTTGCCATGCTTTTCCTCCTTGTACTGTATCTTATCCTCAGGGGAGGGCACTTCGATTTCACCCTTGCCGGGTTCATGTTCCTTAACCTTGGGGGGCTGCTCAGGCTCATCCTCGGAGGTGCTGCGTACATGAAGGGACTTGAGAACATATCTGTCTCAAGGTTCATACCCATCCTGTTCACGTTCCCTCTGCTCACGATACTGCTAAGTGCTCTTATACTGAATGAAAGGATACGCCCCCAGGTAGTAGCAGGCACGGTGCTGATCGTAGCAGGGGTGTGGGTCTTGAGCAAAGTTCATACTTCAGGCAATGAGAAGAATATCAAGCTCGGCGTCTCGGTGGCTGTACTGGCAGCATTCCTGTATGCTTTCTCCATAGTCGCAACAAAGACTGGATTAAAGGACGTGGACCCCCTGCAGTCGGCTCTTATAAGCATGCCTATACCGCTGGCACTGCTGTACGTAGCATATTCCATTAACAGCGGTCCTGCAGCTATCTTTAAATTCAGGAGGTTGGATTATGCGCTGCTCGGGCTCGGCGGTATTGCAGGTATGGGTTTTGGAAGCTACTTTTTCTTCGTGAGCCTCACGCTGATCGGCGCTGCAAAAGCAACAGGTCTTGCCGCGATAACGCCTTTCATATCGAGCATGGTGGCGGTTATCACTTTAAAAGAGAAGATAAACAAAGCGCTCATACTTGGAACGGGCGCGACGGTCGCGGGCATACTGGTAATACTTTAATCCTTAAACACCAGCTTTTGCCCTGAACGCTCATTATGTACCGATCCATCTCCTTATATCTTCCCGTCTTATCTTTTTGAGGTGGTCCCTCAGGATCGAGTACGGGAACAGGACCATAGGGCGAAGACCATCTGCGGTGGATAGATCCCTCACCCCCCTTCCCACCTCGGCTACAAGTTCCTGGATGATCATGCTTTCCTTGACCTCCCCTGCTTCCCTGACCATAGCCAGCCTGATCATCGAGAAAAGACCGATAAAGACTGCAAGCAGGAACAGGAAATCGAACTGGGTGAGATCAAACGTCGGGATAACAATCAGCTCTCCGCCCGGTCCTTTCAATTGCAGCACCAGGGAGAGATCGTATCCTGCAAGGCGGTCAGCCAGTATTCCGCCAAGGACTGGCGCACTGCCCGCTGCCAGTGAATTAATAAAACTGCTGGCTGCTAAATATGATGTGGCTTTTCCCCGTGGTGCCAGTTTAAGCCCGATATTGCCAGAAGCCAGGATTACCCCTGCCGTGGAGATGCCTGTAAAGATATGTATGGTTACCAGAAGAGGGATGGTCAACGCGTACCTGCCAGGCATAGTCGTAAAAGTCCATGCGAAGATACTCAGTAAAAATAGCGGTCCGCTGACGCTGAGCACTGATTTATTGCTGAATCGGTCTGCCAGTTTCCCCCATATCCTCAAAAAAGAAATGTTCGCTATCTGGCTCAACACCATGAAAATAACGATGGATGACATCCCCAGTCCCAGCACCCTGAGCATATAGACTGTAAAAAAAGGTGCAGCCAGGTTGATTGCAAAGTTCCAGGAACCCATAAAAATAATAAGGCGCCTGAAATTGGTATCTTTAAGAGGGTTCAGGATGAGATTGATAAAGCTTATCTTTCCCTCAAGAGGCAGCATGCGGGGCTCAGGTATCGTTGATACGAAGTACACCCCAAGTATACCTGCTATGAATCCCAGCGAGAAAAGAATGGAATACCCGTACAGCTCATACTGGGGTAAAAGGTCCTTCCAGCGCTCTATAAATAACCCTGCTGCCAGACTGAACGGAATGCCAAGCCCGATCGCAAGGCTCATCCTCTTTGAGAAGATAGCCCCCAGCCTGTTATGCGGCAGGAAATCATGCATCCACGAGTTCCAGCTGCAGCCTCCCACTGCGCTCAGGGTAGTGCTTAACAGTATAGCTATGAAAAGAGCGGTAAGTCCTGTTTCCCCTGAGAACAGGAAAGGTATCAGGGCGATCAACAGCCAGAATATCCTGCCTGAGAACGCAGTATATACGCAAACTTTTCGCCTCACCCTGTGGCTCTCGACCAGATAGATGCAGGGAATCTGGATCAACTGCACTAAAGGCGGAATGGCTGCAAGCAGCCCTATGAGCATGTTCGAGGCTCCGAGTCTCAGGGCAAAGGCGACAAGGAAGACCCCCCCGGTGAGCGCAGCCATGACCTCGGTTGCAAGACCGTCCTTTATGAAAGACCGCAGGCCATGGTGGAATTCCTCCTCAGTTAAAGTATCTTTAACTTCAAACCTCATCTCCCTCGCACATTTCCATCGCTTTTAGCCAGTTGCTCAAGCAGTTCCAGCACTTCTACATGGCTGTGAACATTGAACCTGGCATACGACTGGGACATTCCGACCCTGATGGAATAGGCGTTCTCCGGAAGCATCCTGAACATGTCCTCGTCAGTCAGGTCATCGCCTATTACCAGTATGAAGTCAGGATTTTTATTCGAGATCCAGTGCATTCCTGCAGTACCTTTGTTCATGCCCGCACTCCTGATCTCGACAACTTTGCTCCCCTGCAGCACCTGGACATCTATGTTCGCAGTGAGGTTTAACAGTGCGTCAAGGAGCTCCTTTGCCCGCAGGGGACCCTGCTCCGCATCAGCTTTGCGGTAATGCCATGTAATGGAAAAATCCTTTTCCTCGATGAATGCGCCCGGAACCCTGTCAACGTAGGCTTTAAGTATAGGGATAATGCTGCTCTTCCAGCCGTTCAGCAGTGGCTTGATCATTTTCCAGTCCCCTTTTTTTTCTTTGGTCCATATGCCGTGCTCTGCCACAAGGCTGATGTTGAGCGTACCGAACCAGTCCGAAAGTGTCTCTTTGTCCCTTCCGCTTATCAGGACTGCCTCGTTCCTGGGATCTCCGGATAGACGGCTTAGTAGCTCGATGACCTTCTTATCAGGCTTTGCCATCTCAGGGTTGGGCGCGAACGGGACAAGCGTTCCGTCGTAATCCAGAAGTATGAGCCGATGTTTTGCCCTGTTTAAATCCCCGACCAGTTGTTCCCTCATGTTAGGGCTCAGCAGTCTGGCATTGAGCTTCTTCTGTTCTTCTCTTGCCGAGAGCAGATCATGAACGAAATTATCCGCCCACCTGATCACATCATAGCGGCTGAGCCTGTCCTGCATGATCCTGTTGCGCCTGATCTGCTCTTCCTCTGGCATCTCCAGTGATGCCTGAAGGGCATCGGCGACCTCTTCTTTATTGTTCGGGTTTATGATGAGCGCTTCCCCTAATTCCTTTGAAGCTCCTGCCATCTCGCTCAGGATCAAAACGCCCGTCCCATCGGTCCTGGATGCGATGTATTCTTTCGCGATGAGGTTCATACCGTCCCGCAGGGGCGTGATCAGGGCGATATCGCTGACACTGTAGAACGTGACCAGAGAACTGAATGGAAGGAACCTGTACTGGTATGATATGGGCGCCCAGCCTATGCCGCCGAACCTGCCGTTGATCCTTCCAACGAGTTCATCGATCTCTCTTTTCATCTGCTGGTAGTGTTCCACTCCCACGCGCGAGGGGACGACTACCATGAGGAGTATTACCTTCCTGTGCCACTGGCTGTTCCTCTCAAGGAAGAGTTCATAGCTCAGCAAGCGGTTGATTAGACCTTTTGTATAATCCAGTCTGTCTATAGAGAGTATGACCCTGTAATCCGACAGGGTCTTTTTCATTTTGTCTTTCTTTTTCTGCACTTCAGGGCTTTTCGCAATAGTATTAAATTTATCAAAATGTATGCTCATCGGGAACGTATCAGCCTTGGAGATATGGTCGTTCAGTGTTATGTTGCCCATGTTATGTTCGTAACCAAGGATGCGGAGCACGCACCTTAAGAAATACTGTGTGTACTCGTGCGTATGGAACCCAACAAGATCAGCCCCTAAAATACCCTCTAATATCTCCACCCGCCACTTCCTGGGGAGGAGGCGGAATATCTCAAACGACGGGAAGGGGATATGGAGGAAAAACCCTACCGGGACATCCGGCATCCTTTCTCTTAAAAGCCCGGGAAGGAGCATGAGGTGGTAATCATGCACCCATACGATATCGCCCGGCCTTATGATCTCCATGATCGCTTTGCAGAAAGTTTCGTTCACATGCCTGTAGCATGCCCAGTAATCCTCATCGTAAGTAGCATATGTAGGAAAGTAATGGAAAAGAGGCCAGATGGTTTTGTTGCAGAACCCGTGGTAGAATTTTTCCATGGAGCTCTCCGGGAGAAATACAGGATATGCCTGGAATTCCAGGAGCGCTCTTGATCTCAACTCCTCTTTCATTCTCTCGTTGCCTTCGACAGTGATACCGGGCCAGCCTACCCAGATACATTCAGACCTGATAGGAGAACTCTTCAGCGAATCTAAATACGCGCTCAAACCCGATACAAGACCGCCTACACTTTCCCGGAAAACCAGTTCCCCTTCTTTTTCCACCACTGTGATCGGTAATCTATTTGAAACTATAAGTATCCTCACCCGCTAACTCCCCACAGGGTTATATGCTCTATTTCGCCAAAACCTTTTCGGCGTCTGGAAAGGGGCTGGTTTTTGTATTAATGCGCTAATGTCATCGTCCCGTCAGCATACCCGGTCTTCCGCGCTGCTACGCCTATAGCAGTTGAGCCTGCTGAGTTGAGATGCAGTGTCACCTGTCCTGCTGAGTTAGTCATCCCGTCGGCACTGATACCTCCGCCTGAGATGCTCACCGATGCTCCGCTCACGGCCGAGCCGCCGCTTGTCACCGTGAAAGTAACATACGTTGCTACACCGTTCGTGATGTTGGATGGGCTTGCGCTCACGCTCAGCGTGGATTGACCTGTTGCAAAGAGATTGGTGCTTGCGCCTGAGTAGCCTGTCCTGCTCACCGAGGCTGTTATCGTGCCTGAGCCTGTTGAATTGACAAGCAGTATGGCCTGTCCGTTCTGGTTCGTAACCCCGTTCCCGGTCGCTGCGCCTGTAAGTGCAACCGCTGCCTCGTTTATTGCATTATTCCCGCTCGTTACGGTGAACTGCACGTACGTCGGGACGCCGGCAGTTATGCTCGCCGGACTTGAGGATATGGACAGCGACTGGGTGCTTGCTGAGGTAACTGTCGTTGAGCCGCCCGCGAACCCGGTCTTGCTTGCTGAGGCTGTTATCGTGCCAGTGCTGAAAGGCGTGATCAGGATAACTGTCTTCCCGTCCTGGTTGGTGATGCCGCTGCCCGCTGCGGCGCCGCTTAAGCTTACGACCGCATCGTTAACAGCAGAGCCCCCTGCGGTCACCGTGAACGTGACGTAGGCAGGAACATTGACCGTTACCGAACTATGGCTTGAGGAAACACCGAGCGTCTGCTGGCTGGCTGAGGTCATGGAAGTTGAGCCTTCAACGTACCCGGTTCTTCTTGCAGTGGCAGTGATTTTCCCCGTGTTCGGCGGATTTACCTGCATGATTATCTGACCGTTGGAGTTCGTTATGCCGTCAAGAGCTAACCCTGCTCCCGAGAGGTTCACAGCCGCGCCTTCTACAGGCTTACCCATGCCTGTCACCGAGAACGTGACGAACGTCGCTACACCGGAGGTTATGGAGCCCGGCGAAGCGCCGATATCCAGGCCCGGCGTGGCTTCAATGGTAAAGCTCGCATTATCGTAACCTGGTTTCTCTGCGTTCACGCTGATGCTTCCGTTCGTTGTTGCGTTCACAGCCATCACAAGCATGCCGTCAGCGTCCGTGACCCCGCTCTCAGAGGCTGCACCCGAAAGCGTAATATTGACATTGCTTATCGAAGCGCCGTCGCTGAACGTTATGAACGTGACCTTTGTGACCTTGCCTGCGCCTATATTGCCGGGAATGCTTAACACATGCAGATCCTTGGATGCAGACCAGACTTCAGCAAGCACGTTGTTAAAGGCAAACCCTGCGACAATTCCTCCGATCAATGCGACCAAAATAAAAATCCTAGTATACCTATCGTCATCGTATCCGCGAATAGTACCATCCTCCGAAGATTCTGTTCGTAATAGTAACAAAGGTAGATATAAAGATTCCCAGACGGGATCGCTCTTCAACCTGCAGTGTCATGAACCCGTTGTTTTATCTGATGCGTAGCAATGTCGAATAAGCCGGGACCCATATGTCTATCCCCTAAGTTCTTCATATTGTCTTGTAGGCAATTCATGGTTTCACTCCGCTCTTACTAAAGGACTTTAGATATAGCCGTAATATATCAATTATATGGATGGATCTGGTAACAAGAAAGAGCTTCGCCATGACAGGCATACGGTATCGCTGCTTACCGATCACCTGGTAATAGCACCAAAATACCGAGGGAAAATCCTTACTGGCGAGGTTGGTTTTGTTGCAGAGGCTGTTATAAGGGGAACATGCGCAGAGATGGGTATTAGAATTATAGACATGGCAGTGAATGTGGACCATGTCCATATATTTTTCCAGTACCCTCCGAAGTATTCCCTGAGTTATATCGCCAAGAAGATCAAAGGAAGATCAAGCAGGATATTGAGACAGGAGTTCCCGCATCTCAGGGAATGGTGTGAAGGTCATCTCTGGTCTTCGGGCTGCTATCATGGGTCTGTTGGGCAGGGATGGAAAGTGGTTGAGAAATACATTTCATCACAAAATTATACTGACAGAGAGAAAGGTATATAGGCAAAAAACGCTATCAAGCCCGGTACTTGTTAAGTACGGGGTATAGTGACTGGCGTGCCTCGAAACACAGGAAAGAAAGAATGAACAACAAGGACAAAAAAAATATGTAACGGCACTTGTCCACCGGGGTTAAAATCCCACTGCGCAGGTCTGCTCCTGCGTAAAGAGAACGGGAAGTGCGATGCTGCGAAGCATGGTGCGGAGTTCCCAAGTATCGTAAACCACAGCCCTGAACACAAGTGAACCAGAAGTGGCCTTATCGCGATGTGACGCCCCCAGTCACGGCGGAAACTTGAGCAGAGTAGTGAGCGATGGGGTGGTCATGGCAGGGATGGTTTAGAATGCTCTCCTGTGCGACCGAGGGAGACCTCTTAATGTCCTCCCTGAGGTTGAGTTAACACCCAACACGTTTCTGTGCCAATAAACTCAGCGGAAGGGGTAGAGGTAGGCGAGGTATAACCTGTATGGGAAAGCCAGACCAATGCGTTAAGAGGGGTCGGATGAACCCATAGTAGCGATGAAGGACAGGCTGATGAAATACAGAACCTGTGCCGCAGGGTACAGGGGGCGACTGTATGGAAGAATAAACCTGACCCAGCGAAGGGGTTCTGATCTGGATAGAGATTGTGGTTGACAGCACGATAACAACAATCGGATAGCAAAATACCAGAAAGGTAGCCGCTGAAAAGAGTAAGCGAAAACGCCATCTGGCAAAATTCGTGAAGATTATCGAATAACTGCTTGAAACCAAGTCCGGCGGAATTATGGATGTAATAATTCCACTTCCTGTTATGGGATATGCCAGATGAAAGCCGAATACGGGAAACCCGTCCGTTCGGATTGACGAGGAGGGGGAGGTTGGAAGACCTCTCCTTTACTCTACAGAACGATGGGCGTTATGTGCATCCTGAGAATGGTAAAACCGATACAACAATTGCGGAACTGAACTATGGGCACGGAGAAGGTTCTAAATCGATGACAAATGTAATTCTTAAATACCTGCCAGACTAATTAGATTCCTAAGGAGTTATAAGAGATGGAAAAATATACTCTCCCTGTAGTAATAGAAAAAGACGAATACGGCTATTTTGCAATGTGCCCGGCTTTGCAGGGCTGCTACTCCCAAGGGGATACTTATGAGGAAGCCCTTGAAAATATAAAAGATGCCATCCGTCTGCACATAGAAGATATCCTCGAAAGCGGCGAGACTATTGAAAAGATCAACTCTTTCAGCCTTGTTGCTCTTGAGGTAACTGCATGAGCGAAAAGTTACCAAGGGTAACAGCGAATGAGATGATCAAGATCGTTGAGAAGTTGGGATTTCGTTTCTCAAGGCAATCTGGCAGCCATAAAATATACAAAAATGATGAAGGGAAAAGAGTAACTATTGCTTATCATAGTGGAAAAATCCTGCATCCGAAAGTTGTAAAAAGCATACTGATTGATGCTGGATTATCTGTGGAAGAATTTAAGAAGATGATGAAAAAGTAAAAATTAACTCCTGCTCTGTCTCGTACTTATTCCGTACCCTCTCCCATTTTTATAACCAAAATAATAAGTAAGCTATAGAAATCATGCACCTGCGCCGGGATGCCATGCAATTCATTGCGTGGTCGGTGACCGAAGACGATAGGTTTCTCATTCTCGTTTAAACTACGTGTTGTTCCAATGCAATAATTCTATAATCTTTAATTTTTTAAAATGGCACGCTCCATCTATCACGATTAACTATCTCCTTCGTATCTATACGAACCAAAACTTTTATAACCCCTCACATCCTTTAATTGTTTAAAAGAAGGAGAATTAAATGGATCAAGGTGCAAATAAACCCATCCAGATAAGAGTATTCCCGAAGCGATTGCTCCAGCCTGCGACTGCTGAAAAAGTCCTGAACGAGATAGACAAGGTCAGCGGTGTGATAAGAATGCTCATCAACGGGAAGAACCTGCCAAGGAAGGTCACATGCGGACCTGGGACAGGTGCAGATGTGAACCACCCTGACAGAAAAGTTATTCATGTCGGGGGATGTGCGTTCGAACTTCACATCATAGTGGGCGAGATACTGGTCGAAGTGGAGGACGAATGTGCGTTTGAGGATGTAAGAGCTGCATGCGAGCGGGCGCTTCCGTTCTCGTTTGAGTTCAAGCGGGGGCACTACATAAAGAGAAGACCTACTCTGACTGATTACGGCAAGTACGGGTTCAAGAGCAAAGAGGACGAAAGGATCAACCTTGAAGATGAACGGCTGCTTGGCTTAACGGATCCTAATGCAAAAAAGGACGATAATATCTGCGTGCTGGGAACTGAAAAAGAGAAATAAAAACACATACTCATAAAAACCATATTTAAAAACACAATTATGACAAGATACGCAAAAAGAAAAACAAAAGACAGGCTGCACTGTACCTATAGTGCGATAATCGACATCTTCGAGATGGAGAACAGCAGGGAACCGACTGCCCAGGAAGTAAATAACATCATACTGACTTTAGGGGACCATGGAGCCATAGCCAGGTAACATTAATTATTAATAATGATGCTGCGGCGTAAAAATCGAAATATTTAAAAGCCAGTCTATCCTCTAAATATTAAAAACGTTACAAACTAAAAATAAGCTGGTGGGTACACGAGTAACGTACAATCCTGTTATCAGTGCGGTAAATGCACATCCATATGTCCGATGCGGCGAGTTTCAAAAACCTCGCCTCGCAGTTCCATCTACAACTCCAATGTTTACGGGCTTGAGACGAAGGATATCTGGACGTGCCTGACGTGCGGGTTATGCCCGCAGGAATGCCCGCAGCAGGTGGATTTCTTAAGCTTTATAAAACACGAGAGGGCGGGGAAGCAGCCGCCTGATATCGCTCACCTGGGTGTTTTTACCGAGCTTGCAGAATTGAGTTCCAGGCTCAACGGGAATACCAGCATCGATAAATCTGGATCAAAGTACGGCTACTTTCCCGGATGCGTGGATTCGCTCGGCTTGTTCCTGCATGACGTTAAGACAGATTTTGGGGAGATCACCACCTCATCGCTCAAGCTTCTGGATAAACTGGGCATAAAACCGCAGGTATTGCAGATGAAGTGCTGCGGTCACGATGCGCTCTGGCAGGGAAAGAAGGATACTTTTGACAGGCTTAAGGATCATAATACCAGATATATCAGGGAGAGCGGCATCGATACACTTGTGACAGGCTGTGCCGAGTGCTACCGTACCTTTTCAAAGGACTACGATCTGGGAGTAAAGGTCGTCCATATCTCCGAACTTCTGGATAAACTCGGATTGAATATCAACGCTGAGGTGACGTACCACGACCCGTGCAGGCTTGGAAGGCATATGGGCGTTTATGATGCGCCCCGGAAGGCTCTTACGGCGAACGGCGCGACATTGAAGGAAATGGAGCACTCAAAGGACAGGGCGCTGTGCTGCGGTGTGAGCAGTTTCATGAACTGCAACGAGCAGACAAAGGCGCTTCGCATAGCAAGGATGGATGAGGCTTCTGCGACCGGGGTAAAGACGCTGATCACAACATGCCCGAAGTGCCTTGCGCATTTTAACTGCCTGAAGAACGAGAAGGATGCCCTGAAAAGTTATAATTTTGATATAGTTGACCTTACAGTGTTCCTTGCAAGGCAACTGGAGGCGGGTAAATGATCAAAACAAGCGAGCTTGACCCGAATTTCAAATACGAGATTGCCGATGAGCCCGGCGGCGAGAACATCAAAAAATGCTTTAACTGCACAGGCTGCACAGTGGGCTGCCCGATTACTGATATCGATAAAGGCTACAACCCGCGCAAGATAATCAGGAAAGCCCTGCTCGGGATGCGAAACGAAGTGCTTACCGACGATTCCATCTGGCTGTGCGCCTCCTGCTACCTCTGCTACGAGCGCTGCCCCCAGGACGTGAAGATAACCGAGGTCATGGGCGCGATAAGGGCGATAGCCCAGCGCGAGGCAAAAGCAGGGAAGATCAAGATCAACAATCCAAAACCTCTTTTTGATGATCTTTTCATCGATTCCGTGAAGAAGAACGGCAAATGGTACGAAGCAGGCGTGAGCGGCATGTTCATGCTCAGGACAAAAGGGATAGGAGGGGTGATCGGTTATGCCCCCATGGGACTGGAATTGTTCAGGAAGGGAAAATTGAGCATCCTGCCTCATAAGATAAAAGGTAAAGAAGAGATCAAGCGCATCTTCAAGGAGGTCAGGGAATGAAGCTTGCCTATTATCCTGGCTGCACCCTGCATGGCACTGCGCGCGAATACGATGCCTCCACAAAGGCGGTAAGCAAAGCCGCAGGTATTGAATTGACCGAGATCACGGACTGGAACTGCTGCGGCGCTCTTGAGGCTATTTTCGATAAAGAATTATCCATGGGACTCTCAGCCAGGAACAACATGCTGGCGCAGAGGACAGGGCTTGACCTTGTGATACCATGCAGCATCTGCTCGCACAACCTCTCAAGGGCAGACAAAGCCATGAGAACCGATGAGGCATTCAGAGCGAAAATAGAGAGAGCGCTTGGAGAGAGCTATAAAGGCATTAAGATCAAGCATCTCCTGGATGTCATGGTTAACGACGTGGGTGTAGAAGCGCTTGCGAAGAAGTTCGTAAAACCGCTGAAGGGCATTAAAGCCGTGCCCTACTACGGCTGTCTTTTAGTCCGTCCCTCCGAGGTATCAAAATTCGATAACCCCGAGAATCCGACATCTCTTGATAACCTGATAAAAGCCACGGGCGCCGAGTGCCTGCCGTTCACACAGAAGACCAGATGCTGCGGCGGGAACCTCCTTATGAGCAAGCAGGATTACGCGTTCATACTCACAAAGAAACTGTTCGACGAGGCAAAAGCCGCAGGCGCAAACTGCATAGTTGTGGCGTGCCCCATGTGCCACATGCTGCTTGACGGCCAGCAGTCAATGGTGGAAAAAGCACATGGTACTGTTGTTGACCTACCGGTCCTCTATTTTACCCAGCTCATCGGACTTGCGATGGGGTTGAGCGAGAAAGAGCTTGAACTTGATAAGAACATGGTATCGCCTGAAAAGCTCATAGAATCCATTGAAAAAGAGGTGGCAGAATGAAAGGCTCGGTAGCAGTAGTCGGGGGCGGCATAGCCGGGATACAGGCTGCACTTGACCTTGCGGACAGCGGGTACAAGACCTACCTCATAGAATCAAGACCGAGCATCGGCGGCGTGATGTCGCAGCTCGATAAGACCTTCCCGACGAACGACTGCGCCATGTGCATCCTCTCGCCCAAGCTCGTGGAGACCGGAAGGCACCCGAACATTGAATTGCTCTCATACAGTGACGTCAAATCCATCACAGGCAAAGCCGGGGATTTCAAAGTGAAGGTGATAAAAAAAGCGCGCCATGTGGATGAGACAAAATGCACAGGCTGCGGCTCGTGCA
>Ga0209749_1002413_pt1 | contig 12426 bp, 11 predicted proteins | sample EPASupsiteSAE347_FD_187267 | JGI IMG/M metagenome (GOLD analysis project Ga0209749, IMG submission 187267) | Bioremediated contaminated groundwater from EPA Superfund site, New Mexico - Sample SAE3-47 (SPAdes) (version 2) | ecosystem: Environmental > Aquatic > Deep subsurface > Groundwater >... | reverse complement strand
TCGTCCTTGGCAAAGTTACGGCATCCTTATGTGCCAATGTGGATGCGGTGACAAACAGCTTTAACTCAGAATGGGGTGGGTCAATTTTCGGTTGTCAAGGTGGGTCATTTTTCGGTTGACGTTTGCAAGGGTTCTACATTCGTCTCATACACTTGGACGACCACTCACAGGAAGTAGCCCTCGAGACTGAGCTTGGTCAGGGAGAGTTCAGTGGTTCTTATGATTTCAAGAGCGAGACCCACTCTTTCTCTCGCATCTTGGAGCCAAAACTCATTCATCTCTTCGACCATCGATATAGCACGTTCACGGACGTTTCGGCGCAGGATGCAAGAGATGGCAAAGCTCGAGGAGTTAGCGCTTTCGAACACGAAAGGCCTAATTTCACAGTAAAGCCTCGGTATTGGATAAAGACGAACTTTTTCCGACAGATTATCGAAAAGTATCCATCGCAGGCTGGTTGGTTGCTCGGATATAGATACATAGCCAGGGCTACCGATGTTAGGACATGCATCGCGTCTGCATTACCCGAAACGGCGACGACAGTCTCAATGCCGTGCTTAGGAGTAGCAGCAGGAAAACCCAAAGCACTCCTGCTTGCGACGCTCAACAGCTACGCGATCGACTATTTTGTTCGGCTCAAGGTTCCGGGAGCTCATCTCACTTACGGAATTATGAAACAGCTTCCTTTATTACCCCCTGACACTTTCGACCAGGAGTGTCTCTGGTCACCAAAAAGAAATCGGCTGCGAGACTGGATGATGCCTCGTGTGTTGGAACTGACCTATACAGCGTGGGACCTGGCGTCGTTTGCACTGGACTGCGGGTGGTCAAGCCCACCATTTCGCTGGAACGAGGAGCGTCGCTTCCTGCTCCGTTGCGAACTGGACGCTGCCTTTTTCCACCTCTACCTACCGACCGAGACGAAAGGCGATTGGCACCGGGCGAAAGGCGAAACAGAGGATGATCTATCGCAGCTCAAGGTCAGCTTCCCAACCCCACGCGACGCCGTGGCGTACATCATGGATACCTTCCCCATCGTCAAGCGCAAGGACGAAGCACAGTGGGGAACCTACCGCACCAAGGAAACCATTCTCAAAATCTACGACGCCATGGCCCAAGTGGTAAGTGACAACGCGACTGCTGAAGCTGCCGGGCAACAACCGACCGCCAGATACGAGACCGTTTTGAGCCCACCACCTGGTCCACCCATGGACGAAGCGGGCAGCTATATTCCCATGGACCAATTAGACCCCTCAGAATGGCCCGCCCACATTCATCTGCCCATCAAAGAACCAATCAAGAAGCCCGAAAAGGTTTCTTTGGACGAGTTTATTGTCCTGGCATACCCGGCATCCGACACAGACGAAGCCATTTGCGCTGCGGCCCTGGCCATTGTGGAAGAGTCCCAAGGTATTTCCAGTGTTGATCACCTCGACTGCCTACTGCTAGCCACCCATCCCGACTGGTGCAGGATGTTTCTAAATCAAAATGAGTACCGGCCTTTTGATATCGCCAAAAGCTCTACTCCTGATTCGCTCTTTGTGATTGCGGATCAATCTATCCGATGGAAGAAATGCAGAGATTACCTTGAGAAACGGCACGCAATCATTGTTCAGCATAATGACCCGAGACAAGCGATCAATCCCGGAAGAAACCATGCAACGGTTCGAAATGATCTGCCCCGTGGTGTGGACCAGATGGTCAGGTTTGCACTCAAAGCCATAAGCTGTATTGCAGACCTCCGCAAGGATCTGTCTTCTGCTCCGCAGGATAAGGTTAGAATCATCAAAGGCCTGGAACAATACAGATATGATCAGCTTGCTGCATAGGCAGGGCAATCGCATGACTTGTGCTTGCAAAATCAATGAGTTAAGTTTTAGCCCTTTTGAGGCTGCTCGGAAGGAGCGTAGCGTAACCTACGCCTCTTCTATCCCAAGGGACATGGAAACTTGATATCGCCACTCTTTGATAGCAGCTTTTAGCACAACCCACTGTATTTGATTACAAAGTCATGCGATTGCCCTGGCTGCATAGGAGTGAAAAGAATGGATCTCTACCAGGAACTGAATTTGGAGCCCGTTAAATCCGAACCGGACGTCTGGGTGAGCCGAATCGTCCTCCTTGAAAGGCTCACACCCAGTCCTATCTTCATCAGGGATATTCCCTTGTCTCGTGGGTTGAACATCATCTGGGCGGAAGAGGCAGAGGACGAGAGCTCGGAGCCCAATATCACAGGTCACAGTGCCGGCAAGACGACATTCTGCCGGCTGTTTAGGTATGTCCTGGGGGAGAGGACCTTTGGCTCTAAGGCTGCGATTGAGCTCATTCGAGAAGCGTTTCCGGAGGGATATATCGCTGCAGAGCTCCATGTTCTTGGCCGAAAATGGGCCGTTCGACGTCCATTCATTAGCGGACGATCCTTCATCAAAGAAGATGCCACTATTGAGGACTTGCTCCAATCGCGAGGGCAGCCCGTGAGCCAGGAGCCATATCCTATAGAGATCGGGCTGGAAAGCTTATTGGATAAGCTTGAGACGGGCCAAATTGTTCAAACAGGGGAGCCAATTCAGTGGTCTCATATCCTCGCTTGGTGCACGCGGGATCAAGAAGCACGTTTTCAAAACATCCATGACTGGCGTTCTTCCCGCAGCGGAGCAGATAAGCTCTCTTTCAGGTTCCCAAAAGCCGGCCCACTGTTCGTAATGCGGGCAGTACTGGGGCTCTTCTTGCCTGACGAGCTCAAAGCGGAGGAAAAGCTTGCGGAGCTACAAAAGGATAAAGATAGCTTAAACAAGGAGATCGAGGATAAGCGTCGAGAGCCTCAATTCCGGGTGAGCCTCTATGAACACGAGCTTCGACAACGACTCAAACACAAATTATCTGAGGAATCCAACATCGACTCAATGCCTTTCCAGTCCGATGAATTGTTTTCCGAAGACTTAGCGCGACTGACCGGGACGACGCTCGGAAATCTTAGAGAGTCCATTAAGAAAAAAGAACTGGAAGAACAGGCCCTTCAAGCTCAGATCGATGATCTTGGCGCGGATCTCGAGATGCACAAGAGAATGATCGATCAGTACGAATCTCTATTCCCATTAGACGGTTCGGCCAAACTGGAGTTACGTGCTGAAGCATTAGAGCGTCAAAAACAACGTGCAGAAATTGAAGAAGTCAGGAATCGCGAGTGCCCTTTAGGCGACGTCATCTTTAACGATTGCAGCTATATTCAAGACCGGCAACGCATCCTGCAGATAACTGAGCTCCAGGATGCCCGTGCAATGAAACGGGCCGAAGCCAAACGAGCCGAGGAAATCCAAAAGATTGAGGAAAAGAAGGCAGCGCTTCAAAAGGATAGAGAGCGCATAGAAGAAGAACGTAAAAACATCAGAAAGAAGCGTGCCGCTCTTATGGCTCAGATCCAAAAACAACAAGATTTGATGAGCGACATTGCGCGTACCCGCGATGAGCTTGTGACCTGGATAGAGAAGCGAGACAAACCTGGGGGGTACGAAGAACTTGACTCGTTGCGACGGCAACTGAAACTGGTAGAAAAGGATAGCGAAAAGTTCGAGAGAGAACTGGGGGCACAGATCCGTCAACATGATGAGAACCGCAAGCGACTGACTGCCATTTTCTCCAGGGCCGTCAGGTCGGTGTTGTCGTCTAAGGAGTACGACGGGCTGGTAAGTCTTGATAACCGCGAACTGGCCTTCCGTATTACTCGTGGACCCGCTATGAGCGGCGAAGCCGTAGGGACCCTGGCGGTTCTCCTCGCTGACATCACGGCCCTTATCTACAACACCGTCTCCAACAAGGGCCATCTGCCCGGCTTCCTTTTGCATGACAGCCCACGTGAGGCTGACCTCGGCATACAGATCTACAGAAGCTATTTCCGGTTCGTTGCCTCTCTTCACGAGCACTTTAATGGGGCTGAGAGTTGTCCCTTTCAGTACATTATAACAACCACGACGGCGCCTCCAGAAGAACTACAGATCGAGAAATACGTGAAGCTGAGACTGAATGCCTCTACTCCAGAAGGGCTTCTGCTTCATCGTAACGTTGCAGCTCAAGCCGAGATACCGCGACAATTGTCCATTTTTTGATCAAAGCACAATGGCATTGAAAACAGGAAAGCCGGTACTGGTGCTGCTCTGATCATAGAAATGATGGTGAATATGAAGCTGGCCTTCGATTTCTACATGGGTATCGACTATTCCGGCGCGGAAACGCCCACATCCCACATTTCGCACCCTTGGTGAGGCAAAATCCGGGTATTTTATGGCCCGGAACTGTTGCTGTACTTGGGTTTGCGTTTAGCATAATTCTGTCGCAAACCACTTGCAGTGCGCAGAATGGTCAATAGGAGTGCCTAAACTCAAGGATGGCTCTTTTGCAACTCATTGATTTGGCCACAATTAAAATTCTCATGCTCTCGTGCAGAAGGGTGCGAAATGTGGGTTGGAATATTCCGGTCGGGCGATCGGCGGTCGTTGAGGTCTATCCATCGCTGTGGTGCCACAGCTTAGCTTGCGAGAGGCGCAGTGCGGATCAACACGACGCGTACACGGCTGCCGCGTGGATGCGCCACGCCGGGTTCATCAATCCGCCTTTATCGCTAGTCGAGCCTGCGGTGGCCCAAACCGAGGGCTGGATTCTTGGGATCAAGTAGATTGCAGCCCTCTCACGCCGGGGCGAGGACCTTGGTTTTCGGGTCATCAGGATTTCCTGAGCGGGAGCCTCGAAAGCCTCCCGCACCTCCTCCCGGCCTTTTCGGAAAAGCCGGTCGTTTGGGTCTTGACACAACACCCCATTTGGTTTACACGTGCTTACATTCACAATATTATACGGCTTTTTTTGCCGGGCGCTTTACGTGTGAAAAACCCTGTGTGGGTGGATGTTTCCGTGCCTTGGCACGCGCTTGACTTTTACCGAGAGGGGGGATATAGCCATCCGGGATCGATCAAGAAAAAGGTCACAAGCGTTAAAAATTCGGTAATCGGTAAAGGGCATTTGAAATCTATGGATCTCGATAAGTTTTTGTTTCAGGAGAGAGCCGCCATTCTAAAGGGGTGGTTCGATCTCGTTTTGGGGACCTATCCGGCTGAGACCGCGAACTTGCTGAGGAAAGAAACCAATCGGTTCGCAAATCCAGTGGGATATTCATTGAGCCACGGAATGGAGGGCATCTTCGACGTTCTCCATCGAGGAATGGATCGGGAAAAGGTTATGCCGTTTCTCGACGAAATCATCAGAATCAGGGCCATCCAGGACTATTCCCCCGCCCAGGGGCTCGCTTTCGTTTTCCTTCTCAAGAGGATCATAAGAGAGGCGGCGGCGCGGATCAAAGCGGAGGACGCCGTTTCTCCGGAGGATCTGCTGAGCCTGGAATCCCAGATCGATGAAGTGGCACTTCTCGCCTTTAACATTTATGTGGCGTGTCGTGAAAGATTGAGTGAGGTCAGGGTAAACGAGTTGAAGAACAGGACGTTCAGGCTTCTGCAAAGGGCGAATCTTCTCGAGGAGATCCCTGAGTGGAAGGCGGGGTCCGGAGCTGGAAACACTGAATCAACAACCTAACTTCTTGAAACGAGGGATTGTTCAATGGGCATTGAGTCTTCCTTAATTGCAGTCATTGCGCTAGCCGCAATGGTTGTCCTCGGAGTGAAGGTGGCTGGCCTGGCGTATTTCTTTGGAGTCGTCGTGCCCTACATCGCCATTTTCACATTTTTGGCGGGATTCGTTTATCGAATCATCGGCTGGGCAAGGGTGCCGGTTCCCTTCCGCATCCCCACGACCGGCGGGCAGCAGTATTCCTTGCCATGGGTCAAGCAAAACAAGCTGGATAACCCGTCCACCACCGCGGGGGTTATCGGCAGAATGGCTCTCGAGGTACTGGCCTTCCGCTCACTTTTCAGAAACACCAAGTTCCAGTTGATAGACGGCCCGAAGATCGTCTACCAGTGGGAAAAATGGCTGTGGATGGCTGCGCTGGCCTTTCACTATTCGTTTCTCGTCATCTTCATCCGCCATTTTCGGTTTTTCACGGAGCCGGTGCCCTTCTTCGTTCACATGACCGAAAGAGTGGACGGGCTTCTCCAGTTGGGCCTGCCCGGGGTCTACCTCACGGATTTGGTTTTCATCGTGGCCGTTACCTATCTTCTTCTCAGAAGGCTGATTCTGCCCCAGGTGAAGTACATTTCGCTTCCCGCCGACTATTTCCCGCTTTTTCTGCTACTCGGTCTGGGCATCTCGGGAATCTTCATGCGCTATTTCACCAAGGTCGATGTAGTGAAGGTGAAAGAGCTCGCAATGGGGCTGGTGACCTTCCATCCCACCCTTCCAGAAGGAATCGGCGTTCTTTTCTACATTCACCTCTTCCTCGTGTGCACGCTGTTTGCCTACTTCCCATTCAGCAAGCTGATGCATCTTGGCGGCGTTTTCCTGAGCCCGACGAGGAATCTGCCCAACGACAGCCGTATGCACAGGCACGTAAATCCTTGGAATTACCCTGTCAAAACTCATACCTACGCGGAATATGAGGACCATTTCAGGGAAAAAATGATAGAGGCCGGTTTACCAGTGGAGAAGGAGTAAAAATGGCAAAGATCCCCAAACCCAACGAGCTCGTTATAGATCATACCCTACCTAAAACGGGGTGGATGGATACCCCCGTTGACTTCAGGCCCGGCACCTGGTGTTATCCCGGAAAGGCCAAGAACCTCGAGGTTCTCGGACTCCCCAATCCGAGAGAATGGTCGCCGACGGATGAAGACTGGAAACTGCCCGAAAACTGGAAGGAAATCCTTCTGGAAGGGCTGAGGGAGCGTCTCGACAAGTTCCGCTCGCTGAAGATCTTCATGGACATCTGCGTGCGGTGCGGCGCCTGCGCCGACAAGTGCCACTTTTTCATAGGCACGGGCGATCCCAAGAACATGCCGGTTCTTCGCGCGGAGCTTCTCCGCTCCGTTTACCGCAACGACTTCACCACGGCGGGGAAGATTCTGGGCAAGTTTGCCGGCGCCAGGGAGCTCACCAAGGACGTCGTGAAGGAATGGTTCTACTATTTCTTCCAATGCACGGAATGCCGCAGATGCTCGCTTTTCTGCCCCTACGGCATCGATACGGCGGAAATCACGATCATCGGCCGCGAGCTGCTCAACCTCGTGGGCTGCAACATCGACTGGGTCGTCGGTCCCGCGGCCAACTGCTTCATGAACGGTAACCACCTGGGCATTCAGCCCCATGCCTTCAAGGACATGATCGAGTTCTTCGTGGACGAGATCGAGGCCCTGAACGGTATCCGGATCGAGCCTACCTTCAACCGCAAGGGTGCCGAGATCCTCTTCATCACCCCGTCGGGCGACGTCTTTGCCGATCCCGGCACGTACACCCTCATGGGCTACCTGATGCTCTTCCATGAGATCGGGCTCGACTACACCTGGAGCACCTACGCTTCGGAAGGCGGGAACTTCGGCTTTTTCACCTCGCATGAGACCATGAAGAAGCTCAACGCCAAGATGTATGCGGAAGCGAAGCGCCTTGGCGTCAAATGGATTCTCGGCGGCGAGTGCGGCCACATGTGGCGCGTCGTCAACCAGTACATGGATACCATGAACGGCCCCGCCGATTTCCTCGAACAGCCCGTTTCCCCCATTACCGGTACCAGGTTCGACAATGCCAGGTCTACAAAGATGGTCCACCTGGTCGAGTTCACCGCCGACTTGATCAAAAACGGCAAGCTGAAGCTCGATCCGAGCCGAAACGACCACCAGATCGTTACCTACCATGATTCGTGCAACCCCGCCCGAGGCATGGGCTTCATGGACGAGCCCCGCTACGTCATCGAGAACGTCTGCAACAACTTTTATGAGATGCCGCCCAACACCATCCGGGAACAGACCTTCTGCTGCGGTAGCGGCTCCGGCCTCAATACGGATGAATTTCTCGAAACACGTATGCGTGGCGGCCTCCCGAGGGCGAACGCCGTCAAATACGTTCATGACAAGCATGGTGTCAACATGCTCTCCACCATATGCGCGATAGATCGTGCGGTCCTCACGGCCTCGATGGACTATTGGGTTCCGGGCGTGGGCGTTACCGGCGTTCACGAGCTCGTGGCCAACGCGCTGGTGATGGAGGGTGAGACGGAGAGGACGACCGATCTCCGTGGTGAACCTCTAGCAGGAATGGAGGATAGTGATAATGAGGATGTATAACGCAGACAAGATCATCCCAGGGCTGATCGTCTTTCTCGTCTTGGTTTCCTTGCCCGTGTGGTACAATATGGGGAAAGCCGCTCCGGTGCCGCAGCCCAAGATCGATACTCCCGTCATTGAGAAGATGACTGTAAAACAGTGCATCCTTCCCAAGGATGAAATGATCACAGGCCACATGCAATTGCTGAACGACTGGAGAACCGAGGTCGTGCGCAATGGCCAGCGCATCTATACGGCTGTCGATGGCAAGAAGTACGTTATGAGCCTCCAGAACGAATGTATGAAATGCCATTCCAACAAAGCTCAATTCTGCGACCAGTGCCACAACTACGCAGGATTGACCGCCGATGCAACGCCATATTGCTGGACTTGCCACATCGCCCCAAAGGAGAACAAGTGATGGAAAGTAACCGAAGAACCTTCATGAAGATCGGCGGTCTCTGTGCGTTGGGGCTGGGAGCTCTGCCGGTTGTCGATGCGTTCGCCAAGCTCGATCAGCCGAAGTTCTCACAGGACCCTCAAGCCCTGGTCGGTAAAAAGTGGGCGATGGTCATCGATATGAAGAAATGCTGGGAGAAGGGCAAGCCGGGATGCAAGGACTGCATGCTCGCCTGCCATAAGTATCATAACGTGCCCACGATCGAAGACGAAAAAGAAGAGATCAAGTGGATCTGGACGGACGAGCACGAGCATGTCTTCGTGGGCCAGTCGAACCCATACACGGAGGAAAACCTCCACGGGAAGCCCTTTATCGTACTCTGCAACCATTGCGCGAACCCCGCCTGCGTACGGGTATGCCCCACAAAGGCAACCTTCAAGCGCAAGGAAGACGGCATCGTGATGATGGATTTCCACCGGTGCATCGGCTGCCGGTTCTGCATGGCGGCCTGCCCCTTTGGAGCGAGGAGCTTCAATTTCAGGGATCCCAGGCCTTATATCAAGACGGAGCTCAACGCGAGCTTCCCGACGCGTGAGCGCGGTGTTGTGGAAAAGTGCAACTTCTGCAACGAAAGGCTTGCCGCCGGATCTCTCCCCGCGTGCGTCGAGGCCTGTAAATGTGGGGCGCTCGTTTTTGGCGACCTCGAAGATCCAAAGTCGGGCGTGCGTAAGCTTCTCGCCTCGCACTACACGATCCGGCGCAAACCAGAGCTCGGTACCGAGCCCAACGTTTACTACATAGTATAAGGGGTGCGTTATGCTTGAAAGGGCGCTCACTGGAAATCAGAAGTATTACCGGTTGCTAATGTTGCTGCTGGTCTTCATGGGTATGGGCTTCGCTTCATACCTGATGCAGTGGAACAAAGGTCTGACCATTACCGGCCTGAGCAGGGACGTATCCTGGGGATTCTACATCGCCCAGTTCACCTTCCTGGTCGGTGTCGCGGCCTCGGCAGTCATGGTCGTGCTTCCCTACTATCTCCATGACGTCAAGGTCTTCGGCCGGATCACGATCCTCGGAGAATTCCTGGCCGTCGCCGCAGTCACCATGTGTATGCTCTTCATCGTGGTGGATCTTGGTAAGCCGATGCGGCTCCTGAACGTAATCCTCTACCCGACGCCCAACTCCATCCTCTTCTGGGATATGATCGTTCTGAACGGCTATCTGTTCCTGAACATCATTATCGGATGGAACGTCCTCGAGGCCGAGCGCATGGGTACTCACTATGCCCCCTGGGTGAAGACTCTCATTTACATCTCCATCCCCTGGGCAGTCAGTATTCACACCGTTACGGCCTTCCTGTACGCCGGTCTTCCCGGACGGCACTACTGGCTGACCGCCATCATGGCCGCCCGCTTTCTCGCGTCGGCTTTCGCTTCCGGTCCTTCCCTCCTGATCCTGCTTGCCTTCATCCTGAAGAAGTACACCAAGTTCGATCCGGGCAGGGAAGCCATCGACAAGCTGTCCCAGATCATCACCTACGCGATGATCATCAGTGTATTCTTCGTGGGCCTCGAATTTTTCACCGCTTTCTACAGCGGCATTCCCGGCCACATGCATGCTCTGCAGTACCTGTTCTTCGGGCTCGAAGGCCATCACAAGCTGGTGCCCTTCATGTGGATGTTCGTCATCCTGTCCGCCGTGGCTCTGACCCTGCTCATCAACCCCGCCACGCGCAAGGATGACAAGTTCCTCAAGCTCGCCTGTGTCGCCGTCTTCATCGCCATGTGGCTCGAAAAAGGCCTCGGCCTGGTGGTTGCCGGTTTCATCCCCAACCCCCTCGATCACGTGCACGAATACGCACCCACGATCCCCGAGCTCATGATCGCGCTCGGCGTGTGGTCCACCGGCTTCTTTGTGCTGACCGTTCTCTACAAGATTGCGGTATCGGTGAAAGAGGAAGTGGAGGTTTAAGGGTTTAGCTGATCCGTAAATCCGCTCAACGAAAAAAGGCTTATCCCATTTCGGGATAAGCCTTTTTTCGTCCTTATGCCCCCATAGCTCTCAATATTCCCTGCTTTCCTCTGAGTCATAAGACCCCGATCTCTCGTCAACAACACACCTGCCCTCAGTCGCATTGCGCACGAGCCGGGCAGGGTCCTGCTGATAATAGAGCATCAATTCATCATAGAGCTCGGGATGTCTCTCTTGCATCTCGACAGGTTTCTGAAAAAAGCATTCCGTGGCTACAGCAAAGAACTCGGCCGGATCGGTAGCTCCGTAATAGTCGAGCAGCGTCGGTCGGCCCAGCGCCGCATCCTCCCGCAGCTTTTCGTAATCCTGGCTCAAAATGCGAGCCCACGCAGCGTACATATACCCGTGGGGAAGAATGGGAGCCCCGTCCGCACGTCCGTCTTCAGTATCCAGTTGATGAGCGAATTCGTGCAGCACAACGTTATGCGAGGCGTGCTGGTCCCAAGCCAGTCCTTCAACATCATCCCAGGAAAGAATAAGAGCCCCTTGCTTCCACGACTCGCCGAGGTGCACCTGATCCAATTCAACGATATGGCCGGGCGCCAGCTCTTCATAGCCCTTCCCCACGAAGGCACCGGGATAAACGAGGATGGAGTAAAGCCTTCGATAATATCCCGAATTGCGGTGAAGCAAGAGAATGCAGGCCTGGGCGGCAATGGTCACCCTGATTTCGTCCGTCACCTCCAGTCCGCCGCACCCTTCGAAATTCTTCTCCGCCATAAAGACCAGGACATGCTCTTGAAGCTCCTTTCGGTCCATGTCCGGAAGAAGACAGTAGAAAGGAACGTTCCTCCTTATGATCTCCTCCCATACAGGAGGAAAAGGCCGCGAGCGAATACGCTTGCGGCGCCATTTCTTGAAGCCGAACATCATGCTGGCACTTTCTCTCGGAAGGATCGATCAGGACACTAACGTCGACAAACATGTGAATCAACAATATGTGGCGCATTGGTCGTGGAGAAGAATGATACCCCGTCCATTATTCCCGCATGTCTCGGGGTCTTCCTGGCTTTGGCACCATCTGAATCAATTCAGCCGCACACATTCAATATGTGTTGCGTAATCTCCCTCTTTCCACTAAAATACTTCCCGTGATTGTCGAGGCATAGCCGCAATCATGTTACACAGTCGACCATATCCCCTGTTTCTCTCATCTTGGTTATTCCACAAGATGAAGTCGGAGGAAAGGTCAAACGCTTGCCAGCCCACCTCACGAATCCAGGAATTATCTACTCAAAGGAGAGAATCATGCCATTACCGTTAATCGGAGCAACGTTGGCTGCCATCGCGCCGGAACTGGCGAAGCGCGGGCTTGATTTGTTGAGCGGGATCTTTCGTGGAGCGCTCGATCAGGGCGCGGACAAGGTTTCAGAGCTGATCAAGGAGAAAACCGGGATCGATGTTCACGATGTGGCGGAAAGCAAGCTCACCGAAGACCAGTGGATCAAGCTGAAGGAATTCGAGCTCAGCCATCAGCAGCAGTTGCTGGCCTTCCGCCAAAGCATAGATGCGCATGAACTGGAGATGGAGAAGTTGAGGGTGGAGGACTCGAAGAGCGCTCGCGATGCCCAGAGCGGCCGGGACAAGATCGCCGACGCGTTTGTCAGCCGTTTTTCTTACATCTACGCCTACATAATTACCGGACTGACGTTTATGTTTGTTTTTCTTTCTGTATCCGTCCAAATGATCTTCGACAGCGAACAAAGGCACGAAAAAGCTTGACGAAGAGGATGAATTGTACATAGGACTTACCATGGAACAGACAATGCCGATTGCATGAGAAGCGAAAGGGACAGC
>Ga0209749_1002411_pt1 | contig 12435 bp, 11 predicted proteins | sample EPASupsiteSAE347_FD_187267 | JGI IMG/M metagenome (GOLD analysis project Ga0209749, IMG submission 187267) | Bioremediated contaminated groundwater from EPA Superfund site, New Mexico - Sample SAE3-47 (SPAdes) (version 2) | ecosystem: Environmental > Aquatic > Deep subsurface > Groundwater >... | reverse complement strand
CCGTCATCTGTGGAACGGCCGCGTGTCTTCCCGTGCTATTAGGCGGAAGGTTGATACAAGGAGTTGGAGCCGGCGGCATGGCGGCGTTGGGCTATGTGATTATCCCGGCCTCCCTTCCTTCCTCGCTTACCGGATATGGTTACGGGCGCTTGAGCATGGCTGCCGGCCTGGGCATGATTGCCGGCAATCCGGCCGGCGGAATACTGTCCGAATTTCTGCCCTGGCGGTTCATCTTTCTGGCAACAGTTCCCTTTATGCTTGCCCTGATTGTTTTCTCCCTCCGGAACCTTCCGGACGACGGCAAGACAATGGTTGAAAAACCGAAAAACCTCAACTTGTTGGATAGTCTGTTTTTTTGTTTCATCGCGTCATGTGCGATCATTTTTTTCAGCTTCGGCTCCGGATTCGGTTTTGCCTCGACACCGATTATGGGCATTCTTTTTGTCTCTGCCATTCTTACTATCTTTCTGGTTATGCGGGGAAGAAAGGGCAAGATATCCTTCCTCCCCAAAGCGATGATCACCAACAGGATGTTTTTGGTTTCCGTCCTCGGGATTGTTGTGGAGCGCTGCGTGATGGGCGGCATTGTTTTTTTGATGCCGTTTTATCTTATGGCATTATGCGCTCTGCCCCCGGCCTTTTCCAGTGTCCTGTTGCTCTCATATGCGGCCGGTTTCGTCATAAGCGCGCCTTTTTCCGGTACGATGGCCGATAAAGGGCGATCACGGCAGATGCTGTTTACAGCCTCTCTTGTCGGCGCTTGTGCCTGCGCCTTGTTCTTCTTTTATTCCCCAAGCGCCCATTGGGTTTATGCACTTATTTTTCTTGTCCTTATCGGGACCGCCGATGGTATGTACACCCCCGCGGCCAACAAGACAGCCGTCGGAAGCATCCCCGGCGCCTGGAAGCAGCATGCCGCCGTATTTCTCCCTCTGGCCGTCAACGTGGGAAACGCCTTGGGCGTGTCGTTTTTTGAAACAGTTTTTACATTGCCTTTTCCGCGCGGCGAAGCTATTCTCAACGGCACGCAAATCTCAGGGATAACGGATATCGTCGTTGCCAAGGGCTTTCAATTAGCTTTCATTACCGGCGCAGCCCTGTGGGCCGGCATATTGTTCTGCATCATCTTTATTCGTAAAGGAAAGGCGGCAACAGTCCATGTGGAAACGCAAAGATAAAAGAAGGGATTATCTCATCAAGGCCGTGAGCCCATCGTTGTTTAGCGCCGCGCTGCACCCGGATTTGATCATCGCCTTGATCATCGCCAATCTGATGTCTCCGAAACTGTGGGAACTGGCCCAACGGATTCCGGCAGGCGACAGCGCTAATCCGGAAGTCATGATGAAACGCCTCCATAAGTTCGTGAACCGGAATTTCTACCATCCCAATCCGAGCGAGTTCTGCCGCGTATGGGGACTCTACGAACGGGAAACGGTCACGGACCCCGATGAGCTCGCAAGCAGCGACCGGGCCATGTCCGTCATCAGACAGGGTATAGAGCTCACCCGTAACAGCGACGCCAATTTTGTCATCGGGCTTCTCGACAACAGCACTGCGCCCCGTTATATCTATCCGACCGTGGACTTGATCCTGGCCGATACCCCGACACTTCAGGACCTGAAGCCGCCGGTGCTGGGTATGACCGCCTGCCTCGACGAATGCGTGCTGATCGCTTCCCTGGCGCTGGCCGGAGGCCTGTGTAAAATGGAGGACATCGTCTTTGTGGGTTCGCCGTTGCATTACACCCTTTATCTTTTTCCCGATGAAGAAGGATATATGTTCAACGCCAAAAGGGAATTTTTTCGCCGTCAGGATTGGAGCAAACAAAGCGGCGGTGACCCGGAGGTGTCCAGTCGGCTTTTTATCGAAAAACTCTTCGTCTGCGACCGGATCATCACCCCCTTTGGCGGCTGCGTTTTTCCCGACGGATCCGTTACCATTACCCCTGAGCGCATGGAGAACGTAGTAAAACGGATCAGTCGCTTTCTTTCCGCTACGCCCCAGGAGCTTTCCCAGGCCTTGGCCACAGTCCGTAAAACGGGAGCAACAGGTTTGGCCGGCGCGGATCTGATCGACGGTCTCCCTGCCTTGTCTTGCGCCTCTATCGAAGCAGCCGTTTTAGCCGGCAAGGATGATCCGGACTACCCCCTCTTTGAAGCAGCCCTCTATGTCTTCCGGCATCCCCGGGTCAACGAACCGGAGCTATACAAAGAAGCGGCCATGCGTGGATTTCGTTCGTATATTCTTTCCGGTGCCGTTTTATGTCCCGCAGATGCCCGTGAAATCGTGGATGGCATATCAGGAGATAAATCCGTTTACGGTGAATCATTGCGCGTTGCCATGCCCGACGAGGTGCTGGCCTTTGACACGGCAAGCAGTGAAGAAAGGAATTTGCTCGAGGAAACACTCTTGAGGCACGCCCGTGTCTGTTGAAGACTGACCAAGAGTGTGTTTTGATTAGGTGCACACAAGGTCCGAATCACGCCATTATTTTATGGATTGCAGTCAATCCCTTCAAATACAAAGCAACGCCTTAATCATTTGGGCGAATTCACTGAATTGCCTGCTCGACAACATGCATGTTGGGGAGATTGATTTTCCCGAAGATCAAAGATATTTTTGCCTTCCTTGTTGTTTTTCCTAATCAGCCCGCTAATCCAACTGTTCAATCGGAAATCTTTAACATCTAATTGCCATTTGTCGATGGTTGAAGTATAAAAAACATGGATTTTTAAATAGAGGGGTATTTCCATGAAAACCATGACTATAAAAGTCTTCCTTGCCCTTTTTATGCTTGTTTTAGTCAATCCATCTTTATCACCGGCCGCCACGGAACAGCGGATAGCCCTTGTAATTGGTAATGGCGCCTATAGTTCTGGCCCCCTGAAGAATCCCGTCAATGACGCCACGGACATGGCTGCAACTCTCAAAAAACTAGGGTTCAAGGTTGTCCTCAAGAAGAACGCCAATCTTGAGACGATGGAAGGAGCCATTGAAGATTTTGGAAATCTACTAAAAAAAGGTGGCGTAGGTCTTTTCTATTATGCCGGCCATGGTGTGCAGGTGAACGGTGTCAACTATCTTATCCCTATAGGGGCCAAGGTCAACAAGGAATCGGATGTGAGGTATAAAGCCGTAAATGCGGGACAGATTCTTGACGAGATGGCAAACGCCAATAATGGCCTCAATATTGTAATTCTGGATGCTTGCCGTGACAATCCATTTGGTAAGAGTTTCCGTAGCACCTCTCGTGGTCTTGCTATTGTGAGCAATTCTCCATCGGGAACATTTATCTCCTATTCCACCAGCCCGGGCCATGTAGCAAATGATGGTGAAGGGAAAAACAGTCCATACACCAAGGCACTTCTGGAGAATATTTCCAAACCTGGACTAACTATAAACGATGTTTTTATGAATGTGCGAAGCAAGGTGAAGAAACAGACTGGGCAGTTACCTTGGGAATTATCTTCTTTGGAGGGAAGATTCTTTTTTGTGCCAGGTAGTAGCAAGATGGTAGTAGACGGGACTGAATCTAAGCCATCAACCAATGATGCTCTTGATGATGAAAACAGGAAACTGGAAGATGAAGAGTTAAAGCTGGAAAATGAAAAAGCCCTGCTGGAGAAAAAGAAAGCCTTGGCTGAGAAACGACAGATAATAGAGGCGGAGAAGGCCGCTCTTGAGGCGAAAGAAAAAGAGCAGATCCAGGCAGAAAAATCAACCATTGCAACTGTTTCACCATCAGCCAGTAGTGAAATTGATGATGCAATACTCAAGGAGAAACGAGAATATTTGAGACGAATGGCTGAAGAGATTAATTACTCGCGTCCAAAACTATCAAAAGAATCATTACAGGATGTCGAATCACGATATCTTGAGAAAAAGGCTGAATATGATAGATTAGTTTTGGCCATGGGAAAACGCCCTGCTGCTAGTACAGCAAACGAGATTAAAAGGGACGGCCGATTCATCGCCTACAACAACGGAACAGTCTTGGATACGCAAACAAACTTGACGTGGGCGGCGAAAGACAACGGAAGCGATATTAACATGGCAGATGCAAAGTCATATTTGGGAAATTACAGTGGAGGCGGCTATAGGGACTGGCGGATGCCGACTCGGGATGAGTTGGTAGGGTTGTATGAAAGCAAGACCGAACTAATCAAATTGACTAATAGTTACATATGGAGCTTTAACCCAAGCCTGCCCGCCGACATAGACGATCAACTTCAATTCAACTATAGCGGGAAACTCAGTAGTATACATCGAGTGAAAGGCGGCGGTGCGCTTGCCCGTATCCTCCCGGTACGTTCTGCCAAATAGGTCATTTGGTTATTTGATTATTTTCTTATAAGCGCACGATTCCGCCTTGCACCTTTCTTTTGCAATTGACGAGCAGTAAGAAATCCTATAGATATTCACGACATCATTCGAAAAGAGGGGAAATGCCATGAGGACCTTCCGTACTCTATCCATCTTCTTTATGTTCTTTTTTCTGTCTTCCACGCCTTTTCTACAGGCAGCTCAGGAGCAGCGCACCGCCCTGGTTATCGGCAACAGCGCATACAGTTCCGGCCCCTTAAAGAATCCTGTCAATGACGCTGCCGACATGGCAAACGCACTCCAAAAGACCGGTTTTAAGGTAACACTGAAAAGGAATGCAAATCTCCAGGAAATGGTCGAGAGCATTGAGGAATTCGGAAACAGCCTGAAACGGGGCGGAGTGGGGCTCTTCTACTATGCCGGCCACGGTGTGCAGGTGAACAATGTCAATTACCTCCTTCCGGTCAATGCGCGAATCAATAAAGAATCGGACGTGCGCTTCCAGGCCGTTGACGCCGGAAGGGTCCTGGCAGAGATGGAAAATGCCAACAATGGTCTCAATATTGTGATTCTGGACGCCTGTCGGGACAATCCATTTGGAAAGAGTTTTCGTAGCGCCTCTCGTGGATTGGCCATTGTAAACAATGCCCCGACAGGGACTTTCATTTCCTATTCTACTGGCGCCGGTCAGGTAGCACGGGACGGCGACGGGAGAAACAGTCCTTATACGCGGGCGCTGCTGGGGAATATGGCCAAGCCGGGACTAAGCATAAACGATGTTTTTATGAAAGTCCGTAGTAAGGTTAAGAAAGAGACGGGACAAGTGCCCTGGGAATTATCCTCCCTGGAGGGAAATTTCTATTTTCTCCCCGGAGGATCGGGAAGAAAGGGCGTCGTCAGGGACGATGCGGTAGATACAACCTCGGCAGCTACGGACGCCCTCTATGATGAGAGCCAGAAACTGGAGGTCGAGCAGCGGCGCCTGGAGGAAGAGCGGGCGGCATTTGCGAAGAAGACCACGATCCTGTCCATGGGGGCGCGTCCTTCCGTATCCACAAGGAGTGAAACCAGAAGAGATGGTCTTTACGCAAAACTCATAACGTCCAAGGGTGATATCCTGATCCAACTGGAATTTGAAAAAACCCCCCTCACAGTGGCAAACTTTGTCGGACTGGCCGAGGGGACCAAAGAATCGAACCGCGGTAAGGGAGTCCGATTTTATGACGGACTGACCTTCCATCGCGTCATCCCCAGGTTCATGATTCAGGGAGGCGACCCGACAGGAAACGGCTCCGGCGGACCAGGCTATCAATTCCCCGACGAGATTGAGTACTCGCTCAAACATGATGGCCCCGGGGTCCTATCCATGGCCAATTCCGGTCCGGGTACCAACGGAAGCCAGTTTTTCATCACCCATGAAAAGACACCGTGGCTGGATGGAAAATATACGGTCTTTGGCCGCACGATCGAAGGACAGGCGGTTGTCAATGCCATCCAGGCTGGTGACATCATCAAAACGATCGAAATCATCCGTATCGGAGACAAGGCGAAGGGCTTCAAGACCGATCAGGCGGCCTTTGACCGTCTGCTTAGAAGACTGAAGTAAGCGGAGGCACAAGGGCTACGGAAAATGAATGCCGGGGATCTGGCCCTGATCAAGGGAAAATATCCTCAGGCCGTAAGCCTTCCCTATGGCTTGATGTATCTCGTTCCGATGTAAGGGACGAACGACAAAACGCCCAAACGAGGAACAACCAACAGCGCCCATCATACAGGCAGATTGCTCGTCAACCTCGATGAAAACGAAGGACTCTTTAAGGCAATCAATGATGTTCTTTTCCGCCATTGTCCCGACAATGTAGAGGCGATATGGAGAGACGAAAGGGTTTAAATCTTTATCTTGTGGGATTGCTGCTTCTGATGTGTGTGTATACAGGCGCTTGCGCCTCTATACCGCTTGACTACCCCAAAACTCCCTCATCAGCCCTCCCTCCATCGAATCAGACCCGTTTATGGAATGGGCTTAATTCTCAAGCGGAGCAACATGCCGGACAATCCGCTTTCTTCCTGATACCTTCCGGGATGGATGCCTTCCTGTCTCGCTACTTTCTGATAGAGGCTGCGGATCGTACCCTTGATCTGCAATACTATATGTTTCATGATAAGGTTTTCATCGCCGACAACACCGTAGCCATTGTCGGAGGCCGCAACCTGGGAAACGAGTATTTCGATGCCAGCTCAAATGTTAACTTTTCGGATCTGGATATTTTGATGACAGGGCTAATAACACGGCAAGTATCAACAGCATTTGACGAATACTGGAACAGTGAGGCTGCCGTTCCCATCGAGGCGCTTGTATCGAGCAAGCCGGGCATTGATGATCTTAAAGAAGGCCAGCGCATTCTTCAAGTCAATAGAGAGAGTCTCAAGGATTCAGAATATGCAAAAGGTGTAAAAGAGAGTGACCTTCTGTCGCGTCTCATCGCCGGTAATGTCCCGGTTGTTTGGGCAGAGGGTGTATTTCTCTCGGATAGGCCGATCAAGGTTAAAACGTCGTCAGAACAGGATCCTTCGGCTTATATGGCGCCTCGACTTCAGACTTATGCCCGGGGAGTCAAATCCGAAGACATTAGAATTTCAACAAGTGCCACAATATGCTGATGCCAAGATCGACAAGACTAACGGGGTGTTGATTTGCAGTACTGCTGATGAAAATGCATTGTATAAATTAACGGGTGGAGCCTTAGGATTAGGTAGAGGAGTTTACCATAGTTTTGATTATCCTTTTTATTACTACAATCTTCGGGCAAATGCTGCCAACAGAGCTACAAAGTTTTTAAGTAAATGAAGGAAAAAGGATGTCTACTGCTAAAACTTTGTATATGCGAGAGATCAGCTTTATTCATATTTGAACAAGATCAGCACCAATGACAACAAAGCATCAAAGGAAAATTTGTTTCATATCGCTGAATTGCCTACTCGACAACCTGCATATCTTGGAAGTTGATTTTTCCGAGGACCGAGGATATTGTTTTAAGCGGACATGAGGGATATGGCATCAAGGTGACAATAATGGAATTTCCCATAACATATCTCTATGCAGTCATAGGATGGGTTCTGTGGTGTACTCTCCACAGCGTCCTGATTTCCATGACGGTGATGGATTATCTAAAAAAAAGGATGGGTGACGGATTTCGGTTCTATCGCGTTTTCTACAATACAGTGGCCATTGTAACCCTCATTCCCTTGATTCACTATTCAGCCTCCATCCGGCAGGACCTGGTTTTCCGTTGGGATGGGCCTCTGGTGATAATCCAGGGGCTTCTCCTGCTGACCAGTATATCGTTATTCATCGCCGGCGGGTGGGGGTACAGCCTATCCAAGTTGCTGGGTATACATCAGATCAGGGAAAATCGATTGGGCCGGAGCTTGTCAGGATATGACACATTCGTGGTGAAGGGCATCCACCTGATCGTCCGTCACCCCTGGTACTTGGCTGGGATATTGATCGTTTGGGGACAGGATCTGTACCTCTCAACAATACTGGTCAATATGGTGATCAGCACCTATTTCTACATTGGATCGATGCTGGAGGAACAAAAGCTGATTGTGGAGTTTGGTGAGCGCTATCGGGAATACCAGCGGAATGTTTCGATGCTCTTTCCTTACAAGTGGCTGAACACAATGATCGTCGGAGCTTTAAAACTCTGATTCTGCAAGCAGCCCCCTTTCGACAAGTTATACTGGTCCTTAAGATATAAGAAGAAGGAAAGATGGAATTGAGTGATCTAGGTTTCGACCAATTTTTTCAAGCGCATGTCAGTGATTTACGTCAAGAGGGTCGGAGCATTGCGCGCATATCGGCAGTTGACCGCGGCTCATACCTCATCAGAAATCAAACCGGGGAAATCCCGGCTGAACTCGCTGGGAAGTTCTATCTCCAAGTTGAATCCTCGGTTGACCTGCCGTGTGTCGGCGATTGGGTAACCGTGCAATATCATAACAATGACACTGCAGCAATTATCCACGAGGTGTTTCCGAGAAAGACCTTTCTACGCCGCAAATCCGCCGGTGAAAAGTTGGATTTCCAGATGATTGCGGCCAACATTGACGCCGCCTTCATTGTCCAGTCGTGCCACTTTGACTTCAATGTGCGGAGGATGGATCGGTACTTGGTAATGGCAGCAGACGGGGGTGTTGAGCCGATTGTTGTTCTTACCAAGACGGACTTGATCACCCCCGAAGAACTGGAACAGAAGGTTGCCGCCATCGGGTCGAGTACCATTTCCGCCAGAGTCCTTGCCCTCAGCAATATAACAGGCATTGGATTTGACGAATTCCAGCAGGTGTTAGTCTCGGGAAGAACATATTGCCTGCTCGGCTCATCGGGGGTCGGCAAGACGACACTAATCAACCGTTTGATCGGGCAAGACGCCTTTGACACAAAGGCCGTTAGTGGAACGGGGGAAGGCATACATACAACCGCACGCCGCCAGCTCGTTGTTCTTGATCAAGGTTCGATGTTGATTGATACGCCTGGAATGCGAGAGCTGGGCCTTATCGGTGTGAGCGACGGGGTTAACCAAGGTTTTGAAGACATCTTCCGGCTTTCCTTGAATTGTCGCTATCCAAACTGTGGCCACACACAGGAACCCGGCTGCGCTGTCCTGGCGGCAGTCGCAAGTAGTGAATTGGGTAAAGATCGCTATTCCAGCTATATGAAGTTGAGGAAGGAGTCTGAGTACCACGAGCTGTCATACTTAGACAAACGGAAGAAGGACAGAGCATTCGGACGCTTCATCAAATCCTCAAAGAAGCAAATGAAGGTCTGAGAGATGAACACCGAATCGGGTAGCCGGAGATGGTTAGCGGATGTTTCAGATAGAACCATAACCCTCTGAAATCCGAAATCTGGCAAAGAAACAGAACTGGCCTATATGCCGGAGAACGTTTCAAAAAAGCCGACAAAGTATATCAAGGATAATTCCCTGCAAGCTGATGACCGCCCATTTCCCATATGTTATTCAACAGCAAGAACTCTTGTCAGGCGGCGGGGAGAAAAAGTAAATGTCCGTATTTCGCCCCATGATCTTCGTAGGTACTCGGCCACTTATGCAAGCAGAAACGGCGTGCCCTTGGAAGTCGTATCAAAGGTAATCCTGAGGCACCAAGATTTAAAAACCACGCAGGTCTACCTCGGCAAGATCAGCGATTCCGAAGCGATCAGATGGATGGATATCTTGCATGGAAAATAGGACTGCCCAGCATAACCAGCATGAACATCAAGGTCTTTGGGGTTCATAAATGCATCTTAATGTCCAATGTGGTTAAGATTATTCGAGTATATAGATTGTTTTTTTGCTTCCTTGTCAACAAATCGTCGATCTCGGCGATGAAGAAATATTGTTGCACTATCCATCTTATTTATTCAGGTTTTGACAAATCCTCTGATTCTTGATACAAATCCAAACATAGGAAAAGTGATTCCATGATCGACGACATCAAGCAGAAGACCGCAACCGGACAGTATGAATATTCAAAACATGCGGTTGATCAGACCATCAAACGACGAATCGCTGTTCATGAGATAGCAGAGGCCATTGCGTCACAAAGTCTGATCATTGAGGATTATCCTAATGATAAGTATGGCCCGAGCTGCTTGATATTAGGTGTTACGGAAGCAGGTCGTCCGTTGCATATACAGTGTAGCTATCCAGATCGTTCGCTTGTTAAAATCATAACGGCTTATGAGCCCGATAAAGAGCTATGGATCGACTATAAGATCAGGAGGAAATAAAGCGATGGGAAGCGCAATCAAGGAAACATATAGAGAGCAGTACGTGACGTATACGCTAGAGATGGATGGGAAATTTTACCTCGTAGAGCATGTGCCAGCCAAGGTATGCTTGGAGACGGGGGAACAGTATTTTGCCCCGGAGACAGTTGATAAAATTCAGAAGATCATCTGGGGGCAAAAAAAGCCGATCAAGTTTATTGAAACGCCTGTTTACGAGTTCGGGTTAGCCGCTACGAGTTCCTAACCACAGATGTCCCCTTTAGGTGTATGAATGGGAGCATAACAAACGATATATAAAATATCCGGCATTCATCTAATAATATCCTCTCGATATTAACCAAATGTGTATTTTGGGACCGCCGTAAGTCATTATTCTATGAACCGCGCACTCATTCAGTGCAAATCAAATCGAGGCGCAAAATAACCGGCCAAATCAGTGAAAATCGTTTAGAAACGAGCATTGCCTTGCCAATCAAAATCCCTTTGCTGTTTTCAATATGACATTTATTTCTCAAATATCAATTGGACATAAAAAAGGTGACCCTTGTCTAATGAATCACTCTCTGAGACAGATCATCCGACCAATGGGTCAAGACGGTCTGCCTGTTTAGTGGCCCATGTAAGCCATTGGTAGAGCTTGCTGTCGGGTTTTATTTCTCCATATTTCTGAATCCCCCATTTCTTAACAGCATCGATGTATGAACGGATCTGCTGGCTTCGATGCCAAGACGCAACCTCCCTGTCCAAGACCTTCATTTTTTCCTCTTCCTCCCGCCTGATCCTCTCCGATTCTTCCCTCCGGCGCCGTTCCTCCTGCCATTGAAGCTCTCGCCGTTCCCTCTCCGCGTGCAGATGCTTTATGGCTATGGCTGACTTGATCAGGCCTCCAACAAACGAATTCAGACAGTCCTCCAGCCGCTGGTTCTTTCCATCCGACCATGTCTTGCGGATGTTCAAGGCATCATCGTTCTTAATCCTCAGGAATAATATCCCATTCGGAGAATAGTCATATTCCTGTGTGCGATACATCCAGGGGTGCTTTTCTTTTTCTTTCATTTGGGCAGCGGTCAATTTTCTCTCGGTGCGGTTGAGGTCTTCATTGAGGGCGAATTTTATAACTTCATCCATGACCGATATGGAAGTGGAAAACGGCGGCTCTTTCGCAACAGATATATCGAACCCCCTGGTCTCCAAGGCTTTGACAAGCGTGTCCATAATGAGCATGGCTCGATCAATACTATCCTGCCCCACGTTTATATCAAGGCATCCTCGTGCCCTCGGCTGCTTCAAACCTCTATCATCGACCTTAGCCCCTATCAAGCTCCTTTGGGTCATCGTGATCAAGGAATGAGGGGAATCCAACGAAGGCGGAACCGTAATTTTGTTCTCGGGTAGTCTTTCGGCCGTGATTAAGTCACATGTTTCGTGGTCTTGTTCGGCATCCATCCGGGGCTTCGACGTTCTGTTTATATATGTGCCCGTGGCATTTAATTTCTTAGTCGGTAGTAAAGGGGGCACAGGCATCTTCAACCCTTTCTTCTTCATCTGCCAATATCCCCTGCCGGGCACAGGAATTTCCAGCCTCTCGCAGATTTTTCCCAAACCACGATCAGACAATCCGTACTCCCGTGCAAGCTTGGATACGGGCTCAGACCAGACCATTTTGTATAACTCCTCACGCTTCAGAAAAATTGTTTCATTATCCATTGTTTCTTCTCCCCGAAAAGTTTAATGCGACAAATATACATGTTTTTCGCATCTCAAAAGGTTATCATGATAACAAGTTTCAAAAACATTATATTTTTATCAGAACTTAGGCATGTTTAGCAGATCAACAAGCCGCGATCAACCTATGCTTGGGCGTTTCTCATTCAAATACAAGTCCGCACATAGGCCAATTAGGCCAAGTCAATGAATGCCGCTCGAAATCGCGCATACACCTGAAAGCCAAATTTTGCCTCTGGAGCAGATATGCTTCATCCTTGAACACAATGATTGACGGATTCAGAAAACCATGCAAGAATTAAAACAGTGATTATTGGAAATCTCCAATTAACGGGTGCCATAGGGGATTAGCTAAAAACAAAAACCGGAAAGAGCTAAAAGTTAATAAATGGAGAAAGATATTTTTATAAAAGATGAACAGGTTTTTGATAAGAATCCTGGTGCTATCTTTATTTTTTGTCTCCTTTATGCCCTTCATATGGTAGAGGAGTTTACCTTAGGCTTTGTTGAATGGGGAGATCGATATTTTGGCAGTTTCGACTGGACACAGAACTTAATTGGCAATTCCATATTCTTTGTGTGTCTGGCTT
>Ga0209749_1002409_pt1 | contig 12449 bp, 9 predicted proteins | sample EPASupsiteSAE347_FD_187267 | JGI IMG/M metagenome (GOLD analysis project Ga0209749, IMG submission 187267) | Bioremediated contaminated groundwater from EPA Superfund site, New Mexico - Sample SAE3-47 (SPAdes) (version 2) | ecosystem: Environmental > Aquatic > Deep subsurface > Groundwater >... | reverse complement strand
TAATGACTAATTGATGGGGGCCTCCCAGATTATTTCATATCTGGAGGCATTTCTCCGGAGTTATCACTCCGGAAGTGCATCGTATCCACCTTTGCTCCACGGATGACATTTTAGCAGTCTTTTACCAGATAACCAAGCACCCTTGAGTAAACCATACTTTGTAAATGCTTGTTTGGCATAGAGACTGCAGGTCGGGGAGTAGCGACAGCGGCCAGTAGAGAGACCAAGATTAAGGGCGATTTGTTTAGAGATTTGTAACAGCTTGTGTGAGTTCATTAGAGAGCTCCTGGGTAAGTTGTGTGCGAGAAAGGGGGAGAGGTTTATAAACAATAACACAGTCGAGATTTTTATCTTTGATAAGGGGCCAGAGGGTTACGTAGGTTAAGCGTTTGAGAGCATTGCGGACGGTAGCAAGTTTATTAACTTTTTTTGGAATAACCACGCCCAAAGCTGACGCATTGTGGCGGGCAGGCCACCAGTAAACAAGGAGGTGTGGTGTGGAGAGCTTGTTGGCGCGAGCGCGAAAGCGAATAAAGTCGGTGCGGAGGGGGAATTTTGATGTACGAGGGATCATTTAAACAGTGAGTTTGGCGCGGCCCTCGGCGCGGCGGCGCTTTAGGACTAGGCGACCCTTGTGGGTGCTCATGCGCTTAAGAAAGCCGTGAACGTTGCGGCGTTTGATTTTTTTGGGCTGAAAAGTTCGTTTCATATGTAGGAGATTTTAGCATGGAGAGAGGGGATTTGTCACGGTGGGAGATAGTTTGGGGATATTGTTGAGTGTGGAAAAAATGGGGATAATTGTAAACATGGATGTAGTATCAACATGGAAAACAACCCTAGCAGAACTAGAATTGTCGATTTCGCCGGTATACTTTCCCACCTGGATTAAACCCCTAAACTTAATGTCTCTCGAAGAAGAAAAGGAGGGAATATTAGCAACGATCCTGTGTCCCTCACCTTATCATCAAACCATGTTGGTTAAGCGGTGGGCAGAGCCTGTTAAGCGAGCGCTAGGAAGGGTAGTTGATAAACCAGTAGAGTTGGCTTATGTGGTGGGAAAAGAAACAAAAGAACGAATGAGAGAGGCTCCACTGTTTGAGCCACCAGAGGAAAAAGAACAAAAAGGGGGAGGGAGCCATAACTTAAATCCGCGACTCACTTTTGACACTTATGTTGTGGGCTCTTCAAATAATTTTGCGTATGCGGCGGCCCAGGGGGCGGCAAAAAGTCCCGGGACACGCTACAACCCTTTGTTTATTTATGGGGGGGTGGGGTTAGGTAAAACACACTTAATGCACGCAGTGGGACATGCCGTATTTAAAGAACATCCCGACTGGAATATTATGTATATCTCGGCCGAAACCTTTGGTAATGATTTGATTGCAAGTTTACAAAACAAAAAAACAGCCCAGTTTAAAAAGAAGTATCGGGCCCCCAATGTTTTACTCGTGGACGATGTTCAGTTTATCGCCGGAAAAGAATATATCCAAGAAGAATTTTTTCATACCTTTAACGAGTTATATATGTCACAACGCCAGGTCATTTTGACCTCGGACAAGCCACCACAAGAGATCGCGAGACTAGAAGAGAGATTAATCTCGCGTTTTATGGGGGGATTAATGGTGGATGTACAGGCACCTGATTTTGAGACGAGGGTGGCGATTTTGACGCAAAAATGCCAAGCTTTGGGGGTAGAGGTAACAGCAGACGTGATCGGGCTACTTGCGGAGAAGGCAGTAGGGAATATCCGTGAGCTTGAGGGTGCGCTACAGGCACTACTAGCCAAAGCAACCAGCGAACAACGAAGTGTGGATGGGGAGCTGATCCGGGAACATTTTGGAGCCCAGAGTGAACGAAGAGGACACCGGGTAAGACCGAACGAATTAATTACTAAAGTGGCGCAGTACTATAGCTATAAAGTGGGGGAGTTAACCGGAGCGAGTCGAAAAGCGCCACTAATCGCGGCGCGCCATACGGCCATGTATCTGTTGTATCACGATCTGGGAATACCATATGTCCAAATTGGCAATTTATTTGGAGGGAGAGACCACACCACGGTGATGCACGCGGTAGAAAAAATCGAAGGAGAATTAAAGGCTAACCCAGAATTATCACAGACAATGACAGACATTAAACATGGGATCTAAACTTATCCACATATTTGGTGGAAAAGTCTGTGGGAAAGTAAGGGAAAAAGCGGGGAAAACTAGAGACAAAATGGGGAAAAGCTACTTATGCACAAAAAAGAATTATTTATCCCCAAAGTTATGAATAACTTTTCCACCGTCTATACCAGAGTCTTTTCCGCATATTCACAGACTCTACTACAGCTACTGATTAATAATAAGTAAATAAGATATAGTACATAATACATAGAACAGAAAGGTAAAACATGAAAATCGAAATTTTGCAGGAACAGTTAATAAAGGCTTTGGGATACGTTGAGCGAGCAATCGCGAGTAGAGCACAACTACCTGTCTTAGCTAACTGTTTGATTGAAGCAAAAAAAGAGGGAATTGTTTTATCTTCGACTGATCTAGAACTGGGGATAAGAGTAAAAGTGGCGGCCAAGGTAGAGGGAGAGGGAAAAATCACGGTGCCGGCAAAGATGCTCTCGGAGTTTTTGGGCACTATTGCTCCGGGGAAAATAGAGATTATCCTTGAAGGAGAGACTCTGAAAGTGAAGGCCGGGACTTATAGTGCCAAGTTTCAAACGATGTCAGCAGACGAATTTCCCCAACTCCCAGACCCAACGAGTAAGAGTGTGTTGGGTGAGATCGAGATGGAAAAGCTAAATGAAGTTGTGGGGAGGGTAATATTTGCGAGTGCACGAGACAGTTTGCGACCGGTTTTGACAGGAATATTGTGGGAAGTGGGGGGTGGAAAAGTAAAGTTGGTTGCGACAGACGGATTTCGGTTGGGAATAGAGGAATTGCCGATTGGGGGAAGTAGTGAGAAAACTCAACTATTGGTGCCTAATCGGGCGATGGCAGAGTTGATAAGATTGGGCGAGAATGAACGAGTAAAGGTAGGGCATCTAGTTGAGAGTAACCAAATATATTTTGAGGTAGGGGATATACTACTCGTTTCACAACTGATTGAGGGGAGTTTTCCTGATTATCAAAAAATAGTACCAAAAGAATTTACGAGCGAGTTGGTAGTTGAAAAAAATGAACTATTGCAAGCTGTTAAGGCAACACACATTTTTGCACGTGACAACTCGAACATGGTCAAATGGGAGATAAAAAAAGAAACGCTGGAGCTAACCTCTAACTCGCCAGAAAAAGGTGAGTGTAAGGTGGATGTTACGATAAAACTGGATGGAGAAGAAGGAGAGATTGTTTTTAATGCAAAGTATATTTTGGACTTTTTGGGAGTGGTAGCGGGAGAGCGAATAGTAATTGGTTTGGGGGGAAAACTCGCTCCAGGAATGATGCGGGAAGAGGGGAGAGCGGGCAAGTATGTGGTGATGCCGATAAATGCGTAGACGTAGTTGTCCTACGCGTTCGTCGCACCATTTTCTCGTTGGCGCGAACTCGCTAATCGCTCGGAACTGCACTGCACTCGAAAAGGCGCTCCTGCACGCGTCTATTTGTTAACGATCGTGGGGTTAATCGGTTGTTTTTCATTTACTATTTCCCGAGGATTGGTGGTAATGAGGGTATGCTCTTCGGGGGAAGCAACTACTTTCATAGCGACGTGGTTTTGACCGGCGAAAAAGAGGGCCTCACCAACTTCGGCAGAGAGGAGGAGGTGACGTTCACCCTGGGAGAGGTAAAAGGTGGTCCCCAATTTTTCAATCGCACTCGCGTTTTGTTTCATTAAAACCTGGATACTGCTGTTACTAACGATGGCTTTGCCGAGATCGTTTTTAAGGAAGTCTTCGACATCCTGGGTGATGGTGGTTAGACCCAAAAAGTATTTGCGGGCACGCTTGGCGATACCATAGAGGAAGGTGGCAGAGTCTTCGGATTTCATTAAATACCAGGCCTCATCAACAACGAGTAGACGTTTTTTGAGATCGTGTTTAATCTTGGTCCAGATATAATCGAGAATAATAAAAATGGCAGTGGGACGGAGTTCGTCTTGGAGATTTTTAATCCCAAAAACGGTTAACTGATTGCCAAAGTTGACGTTGCTTTTTTGACTAAAGATACCCTGGAAACTACCCTTAACATATTTTTCGAGGCGATCAGCGAGGCCACGAGCGACTGCTTCTTCCATCCCGTTAAGTGCCTTATAGAGATCTTCCATAAGGGGAGCTTCGAGACTGTGGGTGGTGGGGTCGCGGGTGATCCCCTTCATTTGATAGGTAGAGACGAGCGCGCGGTCGAGGAGAGCTTCTTCTTGTGGAGTCATGTCGCCAACCATGATTTTAAGCAGAGAATGGAGGGAGATTATTTTCATGGCGAGCTCATTACCATCTGGCTCGGCTAGCTGGGGGAGCTCAAAGGGATTGATACGAGAGGGGCTGGTAAAGCTAAAGTCGATGTAGGTGCCTCCCAAGGCAGTACAGAGCTTGCGGTATTCGTCTTCGGGATCGATGACAATCACTTCGGTATCGAAGAGGAGAGAGCGCAAGATCTCGAGTTTGACCATATAACTTTTACCGGCACCAGACTTGGCAAAAACGACCATGTTGGCATTTTCAAGACTGAAGCGGTCGAAGATGATTAAGCTATCGTTGTGCTCGTTAATCCCATACATAATCCCTTCATTATTGGTTAGCTCGCTACTGGTAAAAGGAAAAGTGGTGGCGAGACTGGTAGTGTCCATATTGCGGTTGATTTTGAGTTTGTCGAGACCGGAGGGGAGGGTAGTTTTAAAGCCGTCTTCGATCTGGAGGGTGGCAGTTTTGGCGGTGATTAGGAGTGCGCCCAGGGCTGATTTGATGTGGTTGGTCACGCGATCAAGGACATCTTTTTTGTCGTCGCGGATAGTGATGTAGAGTCCAAACTGGAAAAACCGTTCGGCACCTTTGGCGAGTTGTTCTTGGAGGCCGCGGGCATCTTCGAGTTTGACCTGGGTATCAATGTTAACAATTTTTCCCCGCTGGATATCTCCCTGGAGTTCGGCTTCCATTTCGGCGATTTTGCGGCGCAAGTCCTCGATCACCCCTTTACCATCTACCGGATAGATAAACATAGAGATGGAGAGGCTGTGGGGGAAGTTTACTAGGGGTGAGAGCCAGTTGGCATTAACAAAGCGAGGGTAACCAGCGACAAAGAGAGTGCGGTAGTAGGTGTCATTGATCTTAATATCTGACCAGTCCACCTCGATTGCTTCGGGGGCGATCACGTCTTTAATGTTGGTGGTGCCGGTAGCAAGCATGGTTACTGCGGGAGAGGTAGTTGGGGCAACTGTTGTAGTTGTTTTTTTTCCACCAAAAAATGAGGGCAAGTTCATATAGTTAGTATAACGTATTTAGTGGCGGCGTTCGTCGTAGTCTTTGCTCATTGGCGCGAACCCCGCCTACGGCGGGTGCTCGCTATCGCTCACATACTGCACTGCATTCGCAAAACTACTCCTGCACGCCGTTTATTAATTATTTATTAACTATTTATTAACATTTGGTGCAACTAGTGCCTGTTCGTAGTCGCCGGCAGTATTAAACTTTTGACCTTTGACCGTGGCGTTGTAGTAATTGTGAAACAAGCTAATTAGATTTTGGCTGTTGAGCTGCTGGGCAGTTAGGCCGATGCGAGCGAGTTGTTTGATCAGGTGGTCGCGTTTTGGTTCGAGGTCGGCTTTGGCTTTTTGGAGGAGATCTTCGGTAATGTCGACGCGGCCCGAGAGAGTAACTAGCTGATAAGAAATGACCAGGTAGAATTTTTTATCAAGGACATTTTGTTCGGAAATAGTGGTTTCGATAAATTGGCGGTAACTGGCCATGCGTTCTTTGAGTACTGGATCTTTAAGCTTTTTTTCTTGGGTAGCAAGGAGTTCGAGATAAGAAGAGATGTCTTTTTTCTCGGATTTGACGACGATCTGGAGGGGAAAGCTTAGAGAGTTGAGGAGCCCTGCATAAGCATAGATGGTGGCATCCTGCTCTTCTTCGGACAAAAGACCGAAGTTGATCGCGGAAACAGAGACAACAATACTACAGAGACCGTTCTTTAGTACAACCATGTCGTTTTGGATGGTTTCAACGTCGAGGTGGTCTTGGGTGGTGGCGACGATAATAGAGTCGGACATAGGGTCAGTATATCAGCGAATCGGCAAATCGGCGATTCGGCTGGTTAGCTGGCAGGCTGACAATCTGACACGCTGAATTGCTGACAATCGGGGGCGCTGATTAATTACTGGCTCGCAACTCGATGGCGGGGAGGATAGAGTTGTTGATAGAGAGGGATTGGGGGGAGAAGGTAAGGCCGGTTTTTTCGGTTTCGACAGTATAGGTGCCGGGAGAGAGAGGGGTAGAGGTAAAGAAGCGACCGAGAGCGTTAGTTTTTAGGGCACGGGCCGGGAGGCCGGTACTGTCAATAATTTGAACGATGGCGCTATCGATGAGCTTGCCATCTTTATCAACCACGACACCGGTTACAAGATTGGGGAGCTTGGGAGTAGCGGGTAGCTCTACAGTTTTTGCTGGTTGGGCGGGGGCAGGAGCGTCGGCAACAACCTTTGGTTGGGCAAATATAATGGTGTTGGCAGCTGGGACGGTGGGAGAAGTAGCGGGGGCAGGTGTAGAAATAGGTTGGATGGGGGCGACCGTAAAGTTCGCCCGTACCGATGCCTGGGTGGAAGAAGATCCTAGTTTGCGAATGGAAACGGTGGGTTTTTGGTCAACTGAAGGTTGGGGAGTAACGTTGGATTGAATAGGTTGTTGGGAAAAAAGCGAATCGAGGGAAGAGAGGCGGGCGGACTCGTTGGCAGAGAGATCAGAAGTGGGGGTGGTCTGGGTGGGGAGCGAGGGAGCTTTAATAGTTTTGGTTGCTACAACTACTTGATCGGGGGGAGCGGGGGTATAAGAAAAAACAGAGGGGATTTTGCTAGTTTTTTTCCAGATAAACCGAGTAGGTTGATAAATAGACTTGATAAAGTTGGTCACCCACTGGTCTAGGGGTCTATCTTCGATGGGAAAAAAAGCGAGAGCGATCCCGAGAAAGACAGAAAAAAGGGCGAGGGGCCATTTAAAAATAAAAATAAGATTACTGGCGTAAAAAAGATAGGCAAGGATAATACCGCCTAAAAGCTCGAGAAACTGTTTGAGGGTCATGTCACCAACAAGACGAAACTGGTATTGGGTAACATTTTGGGGGACAGGATGTTGTTGCATAGCTTAAGTTTATCAGCTGGTCAGCGATTCGGCTAATCAACTAAGGGGTTGGGGTGTCTTGGAAGAATTTTAATTTAAGATCAGCTTCTTTAACACCAATATCTTTAAGACTGGTGACTGCTTCTTCTTCAAGGCTCGGGGTACGGGGAGCGGTAAAGGTAATCCAGAATGTGCTACTGGGAGAGTTAAAAAAGATATTATATTCGGGAGTGATAATAGGAATATATTTGAGCCAGGGGTAGCGAGTAAGATTTTTTTCGGCTTGGGTCGCAAAAACTTGATCATCGGCGATTTGTTGAGTAGCTTGGAGTAAAAGATCCTTGGCATCAAACGGGTCGGTAGTAAAAGTGGAGGTGGTTAAAACTTTGCCGCGGAAAGTGAGAGTGATGGTGTAGGGAGTATTTTTGGTAAGTTGGGTCGAGGGGTTGAGGACGACAGTATCCCCTGACGAATTCCAACGAGGGGTATCAGAAATGGGGGGAGTGGTAGAAATGACTAGTTTATTACGAGTATTTGTGGAGAGAGGGGTGGAAAAAGTGAGAGTAATGGGGGTATTGAGAGGGACAAAATTAGTCCCAGTAAGGGGAGAAAAAGAGGGAATAGGGGGGATGGGAGCAAAGAGAGAAAAAAGATAAACTACAAGAAGAAAGATGATCCCAACAATAATACCGAGAGTAAGCGGGCGGGTGAGAAAATTTTTCATTTGAGTCTCCCAAAGCCTACAACCATGATACCAGGTTCGGCGGAGGCACCACTGCCATCAAAGGTGCCGTTGCCATTTATTGTCGGGGCGTTACTTTGATAATACGAAAATCCTTGGGTCATAACGGAGTTAACAACGCCGACGTGGTTGGTGCGGTTGGGGCCACCATCTGTCTTAAAAAAGACAATATCACCCGGCTTTACTTTGCTACTATTGGCGTCACGGCCTTCGATAAAGGTGTGACTAGCGCGGAACTCATCTTCGAGGGTGGGAGACCAGAGAGAGGTGGAAAAACCGGACTTGCCACTTTCCCGATAACTATGCTGGACGAGGTAGGTGCACCAGTAGAGGGCATTACCGCTGGTTTGAAGTTGTTCGCGAGTGGGATCTGTCCCCTTGAAGGTAGTAGTGGAATATAGTTCGTAGTCAAAAAGATCTGGACGGTATGACTTTGAATATACAGTTTTATTTTTTGGTTCATCTTGAACGGGGAATTGTGCACTATAGTCTGAATTTGGGCCTGTTTTCAGTGGATTGGTGGGGCGGTTACAGTAACCCCAAAAACCTCCATGGAGATCGGCAACGATTTCGCTGGCGCGGGTGGGGATACCAGCTCCTGCGGGAGCGGGGATTTGCTGATCTTTACAACCACTAGCTGCTCCCAAATTGGCTGCGCTAGCCGGTGGGTCGTATTTAACATCAAGGCCGGGAATAGTCTGGATCGCCATGTTATAAAAAAGTGTCACTACAGCGATAATACCAAGTCCCCACAAGAGGGCAGGAATTAACAAACCAGCTAGGCCGGCAAGTAGGGTACCTATAGCGGTAAAAAAAGTACTTAAACCAAAGAGTGCGAAGGCGGGTAGGCCTGCAATAAAGACTCCAGCACTGGCGAAAAATCCGCCTATAATCGGGACAATATTAAGAATTTTGTCACGGAAGTCGGCGTCTTTAATTAATTTCTTGAAGAACCCCCCAACTGCTTTAATCAAATCAACCGCCAACATAACCGCGGTGGTAAAGAGACCTATACCCTCAACACTTAGACCGATCGAGGTTAGGTAGGCTAGGGCCTTGGTAACTAGTCCTTTGGTTAGTTTGTCACCAACGACAATTGCGGCATCTTTGACAGCTGTTTTCCAGGCGGTAAATGAGACGTGCCCGAGTTTTTTTGCGCCCCAATCAAGGAAATTGCCTACTGATTTGCGGAAAAAGTAAAAGTTGGTTTCGCGAAAATCTGCTCCATGTTGGATAAAGCCAAGAGTATAGTTGGCAACTCTTTTTAAGGGAGTAAACAAACCACCCCTTTGTCCCAATTTCCAAGACCAGGCAAATACTTTTTGGGCGAGATTGGTTTGCCAGATTTTGTATTGGTCAAAAAGAAATTCGCGGAGGCGAAAAATTGGGAGGTTTACTCGACGACCAGAGAAGGGGAGTTTAACGTTAAATACTGTTTTGATCGTGCGTCCACCAATTTTGGCACGTCCATCGGCTAGCTCGTCGAGAAAATCAGATAGGCGACGCTGGGGGTAGTGGAGGATGTCGTCGATTTTGTCGATATGACCCCAGACACGACGAGATACTTTGGTGTAGGGTTCTTTAATAAAACTAAAACGATAATTTAGTTGAGTAAGATTATCTTGGAGGTAAAAGAGAGTGTCGTGGGCACGAAATTCGTGATAGCGTTTGCGTTGGAGGGTTTGATCTTTGAGTGTTGAGAGGGTGTAATAGGCATCGAGATCGGGAGTGGGTTGGGAGAGTACATGTTCAATGGCTTCGTCCAAATTTGTGACGCCAATACCCAAGGGACCATATTTACCCAAGTAATGCTTGGTGGCGGATGCTAAATCTTCGTCTTTGAGCCAAAAGATAGAGGGATTGAGACCAGCGCGAGCGGCTAGACCGGCAGAAAAACGTTCGGGGTGACGGGTATTATCGAGTAGACTGTCGCCAGCGAGTTCGGTACGAAGGGCGATTTCGGCTAACTCGAGACGGGGAGCGAGGAAAGAGAGACGAGCTAGAGCCTCGGCAGTTAGCTGGTGGCGTGAGGCGAGTTCGTTGAGGATAGCCTGGCCAGATATATGATTGCCGATAGATGCCTCGGCAATAATTTGATGAAGGGTGTGATCAATCCCAGAGATATCTTTACTTAAGTATGTATCAGGAAGGGATTGAACAATGGCTGAAATATCGGAGAGAGTGTTACCTATATGAGTAGCTTGTTGAAAACGGTGAAGATCAGCTTGTAGTGCCCCCACATCAATAGAATCGGGTTGAGAGCCAACGTAGATAGTAGAGAGTTGTTGATGGGCACCAGCGAGCGTTTGGGCGGTTGCGAGCTCTACATCATCACTACGAAGGGTGGCAAAGAAGGGAGTGAGCTGGGGGATGGAGCGAGATAAGACAGTTTGAATTTGGTTAGTAGCGTATGAGACGTGGGGCCGACCGGCGGTAGCATTGTTGGGGTTATAGAGCGCTACGAGCTGGGGATTGGCGGCCAAGACAGTGGCGGCGCGGAGTTTAAGGCCTGGATCTTTAATTTCAGAGAGTAGGGGAGAGGAGAGATAATAGGTGGTGAGGGGATCAAATAACTTTTTTTCAAGAGCGGCGATTTGTTCGCGTTGGAGTTTTTCGGCATTGAGTAGATTAGCTGATACTCCAGCCTTTGCCGCGTCTGGAATAATTCCTTCTCGGGCTTTTTGCTTGAGAGCGTTAAGGGAGCTGGCAGCTTCGCTTTCGAGCTTTTGGCGGTTGGCGATGTCGGATAAGAGATCATTAATTTGACTGCGACGAGAACGGCGAGCGTTAAGAGAAAAGTTGTGGTGGTCTGCCCATTTACTTACGAATTCCCAGGCTTGGTCAGGATCGAGTGTAATGGGGGCGCCATCTTTGGGATTAATTAGCTCAACTACCTTGTGAAGCTGAATGAGGGTTAAGTAGCGGGAGATGTCGGAGTACCAATAGTTTGCTTCTGCGAGTTGGGTAATTAGAGCTGCTGAGACTTTGGCCATGAAGCTATTTTAGCAGAGGAGGCGAGAGGTTATGACCAAGAAAAATATCAATTCATTGCAGTAGATTTTTTTCGGTCAGTAACTTCCCATCGCTTTTCTGTGATAAATTTCTTCACATTTTCAACGATACCGTCAACACGATTTATAACGATATTACCGTCAACAACATCAAAGTCTGGTTTATCTACAATAACTTTTCCGTTATCAATATGATAATCTCCCGCCTTCAATCCTATTTTCGCTGTTTCTTCTGCGATTTTTGCTTGATCCATATTTCTTATCTTTTGACTTTGATCTAGTACCTCTTGTAATTGTTCTTTGCTACGTAACCCTAGAGAGATTAACGCAAACCTCATCTCTGGCGAATCTATGGCGAATCCATGTCGCTGTGATTCGTTTTCAATCTCTCGCTTTAGTGCCTCCACGTCAATTGTTGATGGATCTTCTGGTGCATGGTTAAATCTGTCTTTCCAACCCTTACCATATACGTTCATAGCAGCCCACTCGTTCCAAGCATAGGCAAGCGGTATACCCTTTTTCCACATATCCAGTTCTCTGCGTGGATCGGAGTGTATCCACGCTCTGTTCAAAAATTCTATAGTTTTAGGGTTATGGCGTGCTTGTGCAACCATTCGTCCAATTTCAGTATCTGCACCAGCATCTGTATTCGGGTTAATCCCACCGATTGCAGCCAAACTAGATGCTCTGATTGCGGTATTTCTACCCTGTGTAATAACCATCCTATCTGGTAGTTTTCTAGACTGAGCATCGAGATATTGATAGAGACGTTCGGCTGCTAGAAATCCAGGATATTTTTCATATCCATGGTTGGGCATATCGATTTTTCCTACCCAACCATCAATTTTCTTGGCATTCCCCGTTTTTGCGTCTGCCAGATTTTTCTCAGACACTGCTATCAAGTCCCTTAAATAAGTTGGAGACATTTCTACGCTATCAATATCATTTGTTATGATTAATGGATCGTTATTGATAGCACCAGTTCTCTGAGTTGACCGCATAAGTGCAACATCATAGAATGGTTTAATAATGGAACCCCAAACTGGTCTTTGAGCAAATTCCTTTTTCATAATTCTAATTTTCATTTCCGGGTGTTTTTGCATAAACTGTTTGACAACCTCTTCCGTGTCATACATTTCTGGTTTTCCATTTTTTACTCTTGATTCTGCACCATCTAAATAAGAATGACCCAATTCTTTCTCAATTTTCTCTCTCGATGGAGTCGGGTGGTTAAGGAATAATATAAACTCTACTTTTGAGGGATCTATTGCATTTTTATTTTTGTCTTTATCGAATTGGACGGCGTATTGCTCAAGCGAAGTACCGACTACTTTACCTTCCCCGAGTGTATAAACGGGTATACAAACGACCGCAGAACAATTTTTATCCATGGGTTCTGCCATATCAGCTTGTTCCATGTATGTATTTAATTCACTCT
>Ga0209749_1002408_pt1 | contig 12450 bp, 7 predicted proteins | sample EPASupsiteSAE347_FD_187267 | JGI IMG/M metagenome (GOLD analysis project Ga0209749, IMG submission 187267) | Bioremediated contaminated groundwater from EPA Superfund site, New Mexico - Sample SAE3-47 (SPAdes) (version 2) | ecosystem: Environmental > Aquatic > Deep subsurface > Groundwater >... | reverse complement strand
CCGCGATGATCAGCAACGGCTTGCCGGCCTTGGCCACGTTCTGCAGCAACGGCAGGAGATCCTGGAGGCTGGAGATCTTCTTTTCGAAGATCAGGATGTAGGCATCCTCCAGCAGGACTTCCATGGTCTCCGCGTTGGTGACGAAGTAAGGCGAAAGATAGCCTTTGTCGAACTGCATGCCTTCGACGACGTCGAGCGTCGTTTCGATGGTCTTGGCTTCTTCGACCGTTACCGTGCCGTCTTTGCCGACTTTATCCATGGCATCGGCAATGATTTCGCCGATTTGCTTGTCGCCGTTGGCCGAAATGGTCGCCACCTGGCAGATTTCGGTGTGCTCTTTGACCTTCTTGCTCTGCTTGGCCAACGCATCGGTAACAGCCTGGACAGCCTTGTCAATGCCGCGCTTCAAGGCCATGGGATCGGACCCGGCGGTCACGTTCTTCAGGCCTTCACGGTAAATGGCTTCGCTCAAGAGCGTCGCCGTGGTCGTGCCGTCGCCCGCCACGTCGCTGGTCTTGCTGGCCACTTCGCGCACCATCTGGGCGCCCATGTTTTCAAACGGATCCGCAAGTTCGATTTCCTTGGCCACCGTGACACCGTCCTTGGTGATGGTGGGCGAGCCGAACTTCTTGTCCAGAATGACGTTGCGACCGCAGGGTCCCAGCGTGACTATGACGGCGCGGCTGAGCTTTTCCACGCCTCGCAAAATCGCCTGGCGGGCCTCCGCGTCGTATTTCAACTGCTTGCCTCTATCTGCCATAATGCCTGTCTCCTTGTATTGTGTGGTTTCCCGAAAAACGGGTATTGCCGTTATGCTTCAATAATGCCCAGGATATCGTCCTCGCGGACAATCTGATATTCCCGGTCATTAATCTTGACTTCGGTGCCGCCGTATTTCGGCAACAACACCAAGTCGCCTTTTTTCACGTTCATGGGAATCAGCTTCCCATCGTCATCCCGTTTCCCGGCGCCGACAGCGATGATCTTGCCCTGCATGGGCTTTTCCTTGGCGCTGTCGGGAATGATAATGCCACCCTTTTTGACTTCCGAATCCTTCTCCGGCTCGATCAGGACGCGATCCCCTAACGGCTGAATTTTCATATATCCACTACCCTCCTTTGTTTGGTTATTTACCCTGTTCCCCGCAACACGAAGTGCCCGGGCCTGCTTTACTTCTTCTTATCCTTGTCGTCCACCATCTCGAAATCGGCGTCTATGACGTCATCGCCACCCTTGGCCGTACCCTCGTCCGGGCGCGCCTGCTGGCCGGATTCGCCGGCCGGCCCGCCCTCGGGCGGTTTTTGCTGTTGTGCGCCTTTGGCGCGTGCGTACAAGTCGGCGGATATCGCCTGCATTTCGGTGTTGAGCGTTTCCATGGCACTACGCAGAGCGTCGCTCCCGCCATCTTTAATGGCCGCCTTGAGTTTCTCGATCGCCGCCTCGGCACTCGCCTTCTTGGCCGCATCGAGCTTGCTCCCCTGCTCCTTGAGCAGCTTCTCGGTTTCATAGACGGTGGCGTCGGCCTTGTTTTTGAGCTCCACGCCTTCGCGGCGCTGTTGGTCATCGGCGGCATGCTGTTCGGCGTCCTTGACCATTTTTTCGATCTCGCTCTTGTCGAGGCCGCTCGAAGCGGTGATCGTGATCTTCTGTTCCTTGCCGGTGCCGAGATCCTTGGCGCCCACGTGCAAAATGCCGTTGGCGTCAATATCGAAGGCCACCTCGATCTGAGGCATGCCCCGGGGCGCGGGCGGAATGCCGTCCAGGTGGAAGCGTCCAATGGATTTGTTGTCGCCCGCCATCTTGCGCTCGCCTTGGAGCACATGGATTTCCACCGAGGACTGATTATCCGCGGCGGTGCTGAAGATTTCGCTCTTGCGGGTGGGAATGGTCGTATTGCGTTCGATCAGCATGGTGAAGACGCCACCCAGCGTTTCGATGCCCAAGCTCAAGGGGGTCACGTCCAGGAGCAGAACGTCGTGCACTTCGCCCTTCAGGACGCCGGCCTGGATGGCGGCGCCGACGGCCACCACCTCATCGGGGTTGACGCCCTTGTGCGGGTCCTTGCCGAAAATTTCCTTGACCTGATCCTGCACCTTGGGCATGCGGGTCATGCCGCCCACCAGCACGACCTCGTCAATTTTCGAGAATTCAATGCCGGAATCTTTCATGCAGGCGCGCACCGGGCCGATTGTCCGCTCGATGAACACATCCACGAGCTGTTCCAGCTTGGCGCGCGTCAGGGTGACATTGAGATGCTTGGGGCCGGTGGCGTCGGCCGTGATGAAGGGTAAATTAATATCCGTCTGCTGGGCGGTGGAAAGCTCGCACTTGGCTTTCTCGGCCGCCTCTTTCAGGCGCTGGAGGGCCATGGCATCTTTCGAGAGGTCAATGCCGTTGTCCTTTTTAAATTCGGTAACCAGCCAGTTGATGATGGCCTGGTCAAAATCGTCGCCGCCCAGGTGCGTATCGCCGTTGGTGGCCTTGACCTCGAACACGCCGTCGCCGATTTCGAGGACCGAGATATCGAAGGTGCCGCCGCCCAGGTCATAGACCGCAATCTTTTCGTCCTTTTTCTTTTCCAGTCCGTAGGCCAGCGAAGACGCGGTCGGCTCGTTGATGATGCGCAACACCTCAAGGCCGGCGATCTTGCCGGCATCCTTGGTGGCCTGGCGCTGGGTGTCATTGAAATAGGCCGGCGTGGTAATGACCGCCTGGGTGATCTTTTCGCCCAAATAGGCCTCGGCGTCGGCTTTCATCTTCTGCAGGATCATGGACGAGATTTCCGGCGGCGAATAGATTTTATCGCCAATCTTGACATTGGCGTCGCCATTCTTGGCCCGGACCACCTCGTAGGGCACCAGCGTAATCTCGCGGGCCACTTCATCGAATTTGCGGCCCATGAACCGCTTGATGGAATAGACCGTGTTCTTCGGGTTTGTGACCGACTGGCGCTTGGCCGCCTGGCCAACGAGCCGCTCGCCGCTCTTGGTGAAGGCCACCACGGACGGCGTCGTGCGCATCCCATCCGCATTGGGAATAACCACCGGCTGGCCGCCTTCCATGATGGCCATGCACGAGTTGGTCGTCCCTAAATCAATGCCTAATACTTTTGCCATTGGCAATTCTCCTGAAATCAATCAGTTTCTTTATCATTAATATATAAATTTGGACTTACATAGTTAGCAAGGACTATGCCAAGATATTGTTTTTACCAGCGTTATGACAATATCATGTTGAATACCAGATACATACAATAAATATTATTTATTTATTAGTTAATTGATTATTGCTCGATAGCGCCGCTTTGTCACATTAATTTAAAAAAGTGAGACATTTTAGTGTCGCATCATGGTGTCCCACCTTCGCCCTTCGCTCAAACAGCTTCGGTGGGCAAGTCGGCGGGCAGGCTGGCGTCTGGCGTCCGTCGTCTGGTTTAGCGCAGTTGTTTCGCCATCCATTCAACCAAGGCAAAGGCGGCCTAAAATAAGGCGGCGCTTACGGTTTCTGTCCTTTTTTAATTTGCCGCAGAATATGATATTCTTCCCTGCTTTTGTAAAATTCGTCGAGGGGGTAGCAGCCGGAGACCAGCCCGTTTCGCGGCGCAGTGGTGCAATCGCTGAAGGTGCGGCAGAGGAGTTTTCTGTTGATGGGCCGGCCGGCCAGCAGGTCTCCAACGAACTGCGGATACGACAGCAACATCCGCCCCACTCCGACGGAATCCACCATGCCCTGCCTGCGCGCACCGGCAGCGACGTGTCCCAGCCATTCCTGAAGATAAGTATATGCGCAACCCACAAACAGCAGGTCCGGATTGCGGCATTTCAGCTCAGCGACCGCGTTTATCTGCCGGGCGACGCCGGCCAGCGGGTCTTCCGGAGGAAGGTAGCCGTCGCAAGGCGGGAAAAGGGCGGGCCGTTGGATGTGCGGATTGTAATACGGGCTGCCGGCAGTGGTGCAGACAAGCCTGATGTCCAATTGCCGAAAAATATCCATAAGCCGGTTCGGCTCCGACAGGTCGATTCCCAGGCCGGTTCCATCTCCGCCGAATGCAAATGGATAACGCCCTTTAAATATTGCCGGCTGGCCGGTCTTGCCCGGCCCTGGCTGGAAGGGGATGAAATCGAATACGCTTAAACGGACGCCGATATCGATTGGCTCAGCCGAAGCCCGTATGCCCGCAACCACCGCGCGGAGAAATCGGGTGCGATTCTCGAGGCTTCCGCCGTATTTGCCGGATCGGTGAACCGCACTGAGTAATTCGTGCAGCAGATATCCGTGGCAATGCTTGATGTCAACGAAGTCGAATCCCGCCTGTTTGGCCAGTGCCGCCGCCTCAATGAAATTTTCCACCAGGGCGTCAAGTTGGCTGTCGGCAAGAATTCGCGAATCGTCGGTGATTTTATGCCTTGCATCGAGGACAGGGTGCCGATAGATGGTTATCGGTTCCGAACGGCCGTGATCGTTTGGCTTGGAAAACCGCCCCGAATGCGTCAATTGCAGGCCGATATAAAGATCGTCCGTCCGGCCGAATCGCTCCTTATGTGCCGCCACAAGGGCTTTCCTGAGTTCCGCCAAATCGCCCGCGGTATTTTTGTTTATCCATAACTGGGCGGGGTTGCTTCGGCCCGCATGGCAGACCGCCGCCGCCTCGCCGCCCCAGATAAGTTTTGCCCCGCTTTGCCCCATCCGCCGCCACCGCCGGATGGTCAGTTCGCCGGGCCTGCCGTCGGCGGCACAGTCCCAGCCTTCCATCGGCAGGGCGCAGAAGCGATTGCCGATTTTCCTGCTCCGGTAACTTAATGGGGCGGTCAGAGCCGCAATGCCGGCGCACGACAATTCTATTTCAAATGGCAGGCGAATCTGGAGTTGATGCAGATAAGACAAAAACTCGTCGGATGTCTTCAGTGAGGCAATCGCTTTATAATTCATGTCATTCGCCGCCAGATATTCAGCCGCTCCATGATTTCCTGGAGGATCGCGATGTCGCTGCCAGGCCGGGTTGGCGATCGGGGATGAGTTCGATTCGTCGCAATCCACCCTTGAAGTTTCAGCAACTGGGCGGCCGTGTGTTTATAGGCCGGAACCGGGTCGCGAAACGCGAAGAATCCCAGATATTGCAGCAGATCGTTCAATTCATAAAAGCGAGGGTCGTCCTTTGCCCAGAAGCGGTCTCTTAGTGCGAATAAGTCGGGCGCGAAGGTGCCCAGCCCCAGTAGATAATCGCTGCCATACATGATCATGTCGATGGCCAGATCGTTGCCGGTCAAGACCATGAAGTCGGGCCGGACGGAGTCCCGCAGACGAATCCGCTGCCATTCTAATTTGCGGCTGAGCGATGAATGTTTGGCCCCGATGCACTGTGGCACCTGCATTATCCGGCGGTAAGTTTCAAGACTGTAGATCCTGCCAAATGGGGCGAACATCGCGCCAAGCTCGAATGCGATGAATGCGCTGCAGATGGCGGCCAGTTCGTTGTAGCGGGAAGGAATGGCTTTTTCGTCCCCCGAAATCAGGCCGTATGACTGGAAAATCACCGGCGTGCCACCGTATTTTAAGATGACGTCAATCTGGCGGCGATAGGCATTGGGATTCCACCTGGCCCCCGGCCGGTCGGCGACAAACGCGCCCGCCACATATTTTTTTCGCCCGACCAGACCGGCGGTGTGGGCCAGCGCCGTTGCGCGCGTCTGATCGTCAATCAGGTTGGCATAGCCGGTATCCATATTGACAGCCGGAACAAGCCCCGCCTGCAAAGTTCGAATCACGTGGGAATCGAAACCATTCCAATCGATGGTTCCGTTGCCGCAAAATGGCAACAGGACCGCCGACATGCCGACGACCTTTCTGCGACGGCGAATCATTTTTACCGGCTCGATTTTTCGAATATCCGGGAGAGAATGCGACATACCCCTTCCTTGCCAATCTGAAAATTTCAAAATGTTATACCAACGCGGGCTAACGCCTGCAACCCAAACAAAACAAGCCTCACCACGGAGGCACTGAGGCACGGAGACAGGATTTCTCCTCACGTGTTCTCTTCCGACCAATCGTTGTGTGCATTTGGCCCCGACCGCGCTTCGCGCATCGGGACCAAATGCACGCAACACTCTGTGTGGAGAAGGAAGGAGGTCAAGGAGACGGAGTCTTTCTCTGTGCCTCCGTGTCTCAGTGGTGAATCCCCTCTTCTCTTAACATCTTCTTGTTTTTTATAACGGTTCCTGATGTATCAGGTACTAAAGGCAAATTCCTATGCCTTGAATCAGGCATGCTACGGGCTGAATCCTACCGGTTTGACTTTCTTTGTCAATCTTGATGCAATTTTCTCTTGAGGCAATTGCCCAAGGCCTTCGCCGCGCGGTTGTTGTGCGGATTGCAAAATCGCTTTTATTTTGTGCTTGTTTCCGTCCTGATTTGTCATCATCATTTGGCTCCATTTTATGGATTTTGCGTCGCAGGCAGAGCCGCCTGTGGCGGAACCCCCGTTTGATTTGGCCGTGTTTCAGTTTCAACCCTAAACGAGAAAATCACATGATGCCTACTCGACAATTGATTGAATGGCAATTTCCACTGCCGCGCACCCATACCGGTATTGCCATGGGCAATGGTTTGCTGGGCGTATTGCTTTGGGGCAAGGACCGTATTCATATAACTCTTAATCGGGCGGATTTCTGGGACCACCGGGGCGAATATCGGTTGACCGAAGGTGTTTCGACCTACGAACACATCAAGACGGCGTATCGTCCGGATGACGCCTCATGGATCAAAGCGGTCTTTCCTTCGCCGCCCAAAAAGTCCGATGTCTATTGTCCCAGCCGCTTGCCGTTTGGCCGGTTTGAATTGGAACTTCAACCCGGCTGCCTTCCGATCAAGGGCGAGTTGAATTTGGCGAATGGGACGGTCACAATCCGGGTTGCGACCAAAGGAGGGAAAAAATCGACAAAGGCCATCATGTTCGATTTGAGCGTAAACCGGAGCGTTTTATGGATCCGGGACCCGGATCATGTTGTGCGGAATGTATTCGTCCGGACAGCCTGGGAATGGGTTCGGGAATGGCTAAAGAAGTACGGATTCCCGGACCCCGTCATGGTTGCAAAAACAGATATGTGGGGATGGGCTCAGGCCTGCCCGGCCGATCCCGCTTTGGCGGCAATCTGCCGGCAAATTAAAAATGGATATCTGATTGCCTTGGAACGGGGCGCCAGCGCCGGCAATGCCATCGATGCCGCCAGAGAACTGGCGGAAAAAACGCGGGCCGAGGGAGGTGCGGCGCTGCGGAAAACCAATACGCAGTGGTGGCAGGCCTACTGGAAAAAGACGCCCCAGATCGCATTGCCGGTTGATTTTCTGAACAAGTTTTACCGGTATGCGCTCTATAAATTCGGCGCGGCCACAAATCCCCACTGTCCATGGCCGGCCGGATTGCAAGGGCCGTGGGTGGAGGAATATCAGCCGCCCCCCTGGCAGGGCGACTACCACTATAATGTGAATGTGCAACAGGTGTATTCGCTGGCCTTTGCCGGTAATCACCTGGAGCACCTGATGCCGTTGTTTGACCGCCTTGATTCTTGTCGCGATGTTTTGCGCCATAACGCCCGGGTGGTCTGCGGCATTGACGATGGCCTGATTATCGGCATGTGCTCGGATGACCGCGGCGAAATGTTGTATGGCGGGCCGGGCGTGGTCATTGATCACGCCTGCTCCGGCTGGACCGCTCAATTATTCTGGCACTATTATCTTTACACCGGCGATGAAAAATTCCTTCGGGAACGGGCCTATCCGTTCATGCAGGGCGTAATGCGCGTTTATGAGGCCATGTTGGAAGAAAAGGATGGCCGTCTTTCGCTGCCGCTGAGCATTTCCGCCGAATTCGGGAACGATATCGCGCCCCGCTTCATGGGGCGCGATCCGTCCTGGCAGTTGGCCTGCATGCACATGCTGGCGAATGCCTTGCAGGAAGCGGCGCGTATCCTGAAAACGCCGCCGCGTCCCATATGGCAGAGGATTAAGGAGAAATTACCGCCTTATACGCTTATCGGCAAGCCGGGCGAAGAACGCATTGCCGTCTGGGAAGGACAGGATTTGGATTTTTGCCATCGGCATCATTCGCATCTCTCCTGTATTTATCCGTTCGATTCGCTGGGCGAACTCACGCCGGAGAAGCGGCGGATTGTGGAAAATTCCGTGGATCATTGGATATCGAAAGGCATGGGCAAGTGGAGCGAATGGTGCATGCCCTGGGCCGCAATCATTCAGGCGCGCCTGGGATTTAAAGAGTCGCCCTGGCTGATCCTCCAATTATGGCGGAAATTGTTCGTCAACGAAGGTTTGGCCACCGTGTATCTTTCGCAATTCCGCGGCCTGACGGTCCATCGCAAAAAAGATCAAAAGAAATCCCGCGAGACCAATGAGATTATGCAGTTGGACGGCACCATGGGGGGCGCGACGGCCCTTTGCGAAATGCTCATCCATACCCGCGGGGGCATCACGCATATATTTCCCGCCGTGCCGGATGATTGGGAAAATGTATCCTTTGCCGATATCCGCGTACCCGGCGCTTTTCTTGTCAGCGCCAAGCGCAAAAACGGACGGCTTCAGCCTATTGCCATCCGGAGTTTGATCGGCGGAATTTTGACGGTTCAAGTTGATGGTTATACAACCATGCTGCTTAAAAAGGGGCCGGGTAAAAACATTCCGGTTCAATTGCCGGTCCGCCTGACCTGCCGTCCGAACGAAACGGTGATTTTATCCGGCCTTTCCCGATGAACGCCCCTGTTTGAGGCTGCCACCCTTGATGCGGCGGTGATATTGATGCGGGGTCATGTGCAGTTCGCGGCGGAACACCCGCGCCAGGTACTGCGGCGAAGTAAATCCGGCCGCATGCGCCGCGCTTTTCAGCGGCATGGCCTTTTCGCCGAAAAGCATCATGGCTTTTAACAAGCGCCGCTGCGCAATCATCTGGTGGATGGATTGTCCGGTTAATCGGCGCGCCAGGTGATCCAGCGTTGAGCGCGCCCGCCCTATGCTTTGCGCCACCGATTCCGCGGTCATGGGTTCGCACAGATGGGTTTGAATATGTTCGATCACCGCCATGATTGTCGGGTGGGCGACGGCGGCAATATCGGTGGACTGGCGAATCGCAATGCCGGCGGGCGGGATGCGGATACTGGCCGGTATACGGCGCTCCCCATCCAGCAGACGCGCCAACAGTGTGACGGCGGTGCGGCCGATGGCATCCGTGTCCTGGATCACACTGCTCAGCGGCGGGTGATTACTGGTGCACAAAACCTCATCGTTATCCACCCCCATTATGGCCACCTGCCGGGGCACTCGCAATCCGGCCAGCCGGCAGGCCTCCAGGACCTGCCAGGCCCGGTAATCGTTGGCGCCCAGGATGGCAACCGGATGCGGCAACTGCGCCAGCCATCCGGCCAGGCGCCGCACACGTGTTAATACCGATGAGGCCGCCATGGCTGTCGCACCGAACGGCGCATGATAGATTGGGCAACCGCGGGCGCTCGCAAAGGACGAAAAAGCCTGCCAGCGTTCGCGCGCCCAGTCCTGGGTTTTCGTTCGCGGCTGGCTGCTGTAATAACCAAACCGGCGATAACCCAGTTGAAAAAGATATTCAGCCGCGCGTTGCCCGATCAGTGAATTATCGGATTCAATAACGGCGCAGCCCGGCCGCGACGGAAAGCCGCCATGATGACCGCCGATACCCACCCATGGAATCGGCACAGACCGCCAGAACGATGCCGAGGATGCGCTATCCACAGTTGAAATAATGCCATGACACTGATGGAAAACGGCGGATAAATAGGGCACTCCGCCCGGCGAGGCGTCAATCAAAATCCAATCCTTACAAGCTTGGGCATGGCGAATAATGCTTTCGAGGATTTTACGATGCAGGGGCGACCCATGCTGAATCAACAAGCCGATATAGCGCTGTTTCACTCAACTCCTCCCTTACAAAAAAGTATAATAAATAGTCAAATAATGCAATATCTTTTTCAGTCCTGCAGGGGTATCGTATAAATAGAAATTACGTGGCGATTTTCATAGAATCCTGCAAAACAGCAGGAAACCCGGTCATAGACCGGTGCTACACATTCGAATATTATGCGCAGTGTAATGTATTGAAATGCTTGCGATGTAGCACCGCTCTATGAGCGGAATTTTAAATGCCTATTTGGTAGAAGTCTTGGCTATTTTCACAATAAGGAGGCACAAATGAAACGCACGCTGCTATTCGCCGGATTTTATGTTCTGCAGGCGCTGCTTGCCTTTTCAACGGAAAAGACGCTCGTCACGGGACCTGATGCCGCAGCCTGGATTGAACGGGTTATCCCCCTACCCCATGAAATCTCCATTTCCAATAAAGTTGGTGTGGCGCCGGCGGATTTGGGGCTTAAGTTGACGGCGTCGGCCGGCGAGATCGAGCGCCAGGCGGCGCTTGAATTGACCGAATGGATGCGAGCCAAAACCGGCTGCGCCCTGCAGGGGACAAATTGGATCATAACGGCCGGGGTGCTTGACGCCGCCGGCCAAGTGGATGGACACGCCATCCGGGATGCGGCGCGTTTGCGCACGCTGCCGAATGCGGAACAAGCGTATATCATTCAGCCCCTGGCGGAAGGCGGGCTGGTAATCGCCGGCTTGAGCGGCAAAGGCGTTTATTATGGCGTTCAAACCCTGCGCCAGTTGCTGGGGCAGGCCGCCTCTTCCAATCGGATTGACGTGCCGCTGGCGGAGGTGGTGGACTGGCCGGATTTTACGGAGCGCGGGTTATGGAATGTGCCAACTGCATTTACGCCCATGATGAGCCGGGTCAAACTTAATTTTATCCGCTTTCCATGTCGGATTATCATGGACAAGGATGGACGCATTAACGCCCAAGTTGATACGAACTTCCTGGCACAGGCGCGCGCCCAGGCAGTTCATGGCCTAGTAGATCTGCATCATTTGAATATGTGGCGAAGGTGGGGGTTGTTTGAGCGCTATCCACAGATCGTTGGCCAGGGGCCGAGCGCGCAAAATCCCAAGCCGAAATTCCGCGTGCCTTGTGCCTCGGCGCCTGAACTCCAATCCATTATCCGGGATTGGATGCTGAGCGCGGCGGGCCAGGGCGTACCGGAAGTATGTGTCTGGGTTTCGGAGGAATACGGGCAGTGCGAATGCCCAAAATGCCGCAAGGCGACCAAGGCCGGCGAAGGCCAATTTTACCGGGAATACAAATCCATCCACGACGCCTGGCAGGAAGCCCGCCAACAATACCCGAAGCTCGGGCTAAGGGTATTCAGCGATATGAATTATGAGGCTATTGCCGGATACGGCAAGGAGACCAAAACGGGGCAACAGATCTATGAAGACATCCTGAAATTGCTTCCGCCGGAAGTTAAAATGGATATCTGCATATTTTCGGCACAGGCCAAGACATTTGACGCCCATGCCGCCAAAGGCCGCTGGTTTGCCAGTTATGATGTGCGCATAGACCGGTTTCCCGGTGGTTTTGACGGCACACGAATCCATGAAAAGGCGCAAGATATATATGGCCGCAAGTGGATAGCCCAGTATGGTTTTGGGGGCCGCGGTCTTCACAACGAAGCGCACGATATGCAGTTACAGGATTATAATGTGTGCGCCCTGGCCGAGTGGACTTGGAATATTAACGGGCGCTCGCTGCATGACTTTTCAAGGGCTTGGGCAATTCGACGCGGATATGCCGACCCGGAAAAGGCGGCCGCGTGGATTGATGCCCTGGAGCCCATTGAATCAGGTGTTGCCTTGGGCGCCTTTTTCACCCGTCGCTGGGAAGTGGTCCCAACCTTGCTAAGGGAACGCAAATACGATCGCATCACGGTCACAAGTGGAATTCCCGGCGCAGGCAAAGTGGCCGCAATTAAAAAAATGTCGGAGCAGATGGCCCAGCCCGAGATCACTGCCGAAACCGGAGTGATTGTCAGTTATATCGCGCTCTTGCAGTCGTTGGACGAGCTGATCCGGGCCAGGCAAGCGGCGGATACAAACGCGGCTTCACCGGTGGCCAACCTGACGGCGTCGGTTACCGCTTTCCAAACGGCGGTTTCCAATCATATCGCCGCCGTTGCGGCGCGGGCCGACGGTTGGCTGTTGCCGGCCAACGCCAAAGACGCCGTCACTGTCAATGAGACTTATCGCAACCTGATGCAATCCATGGCGACCAACGTGGCGGCGGCTGTGATGGAAACGCAAACAACACCGAGTTCGGGCAACGCAACGGTAAACCATAGCGACATAAATCCGCCGCGCCCGGTGGTGGCACCGGGCCTACAAAAGTAGCCGTGTTATGTAGGTTAAATGAGAAGGCTGATCTCCCTAGCAGCGAGCTGTGATATAACAATCACGCTCAATATAATAACGGCCTTGATGGGCCATAACGCATAAGGAGACCAGCCATGAAAAAAGGTATCACGA
>Ga0209749_1002407_pt1 | contig 12459 bp, 8 predicted proteins | sample EPASupsiteSAE347_FD_187267 | JGI IMG/M metagenome (GOLD analysis project Ga0209749, IMG submission 187267) | Bioremediated contaminated groundwater from EPA Superfund site, New Mexico - Sample SAE3-47 (SPAdes) (version 2) | ecosystem: Environmental > Aquatic > Deep subsurface > Groundwater >... | reverse complement strand
ATTTTATTTATAGTAATAACTAAAGTTCCATATAAAATTTTTGAAAAATATGCTCGCCAAATTTTTGCATGAGTATTGATTTTTCTTGTTATTGTACTTCTTGTCGGAGTTACTTATAATTGAGCGAAATGATGGATAAATGTACCATTTGTACCCTTTTCTCTGCAGCCCGCGGAATTCTTAAAATTAGGTCTTATTATATATTTAGCTTACTTCCTCAAAAGAAAAAAGAATGAAATAGCTGATTTATATAATGGGTTTTATCCTTTTATGGCAATAGTTGGAATTGTAGTATTGCTTCTTTGATTGCAACCAGATTTTTGAACAATACTTATAGTTGTGCCAATTGCTGTAATTTTATTTTTTATTTGAGGATGAAATATTAGGCACTTACTTGCCATTTTCTTAATTTTTTCCATTTTTACAGTATTTGTATATTTTGTGTGAAAAGTGAGCTCAGGTGGGGAGAGAAATACATTTTCTTATATAACAGAAAGATTTGATAATTTCCTAGCAAGTAATCAAACTTCAATTCAAAATAAAACTATTAATTTTCAAACAAAACAATGACTAATAGCCATTTGAAGCGGATGATTTTTTGGGCTTGGATTTTGAAAATCTATACAAAAATTCTGATATTTGCCAGAAGTACAGTGAGATTTTATATTTTCTGTAATTGCTGAAGAACTGTGATTTTTATGAATTGTGTTTTTAGTTGGACTTTATCTAGTTATCGCATACAGATGATTTTATATTTCCTCCAATGTATCAGAGCCATTTTGAAAATATTTAGCCGCCTGAATTACAACCTGGATTATGATTCAGACTTTTGTAAATATCTGAGTTAATTTAAATATTATACCATTAACTTGAGTAACTTTGCCTTTTATAAGTTATTGAGGATCTTCACTTATGTCACTTATGATATGAGTTTGAATTTTACTAAATATATCACGCGATGTAAATTATGAAAGTATTACACCATCAAATTCTAAGTTTTTTAGAAGAAAAAAAGTTGTTTAAATTTAAACAACTTTTTAATTCGGGGTATTATTATATCCAGCTTATAGCACTAACTGGGCAAACACTTATTGCATTATTTATATCTTGTTCATTGTATGTTTCACATTTTTTTGCTTCTGATAAATACTCTTTATTATAGTCAAAATAATCTGGTGCAACAGATATACAAGCTCAACATCCAATACAATTATTATTTACAAAAGGTCTTTTTGTTGCTTTATCACTCATAATTTATATTTTTAATTTTAAAAAAGTGAGTGCATTTTATGAATTTTATTTTATTAATCAAGTTGAAATTATATAAAAAATTTGTTTTTCATATAATTTTTCATATAATTTAGGAATTATAATTTTATTTTAAAAAATATGTGAAAAGTAATAGAAACAACTGACGCTAATTTTGCAAATGATATTGCGACTTGAGTTAGTATAGTAGATTTTTGGGCAATTTGGTGTGGTCCTTGTCAAGTTATGATTCCTCGTCTTGATGAGCTAGCTACTAAAATGTGAACTAAAGCAAAAGTAATGAAAATGAATGTAGATGAGAATGGACAAGTTCCTCAAACATTTTGAATAAGAGCAATTCCTACTATGATAATTTTTAAGAATGGGAAAGAAGTTGATAGGGTTTCTTGAATTCAGAGTGTAGACTTCCTTGTTTCAAAACTAGAATCTCATATTTAAAAAAAATTCTCACCTGTCATTTCGAGCTCTACTCTGTGTCATCCTGAGCTTGTCGAAGGATCTATTTACTTATAAAATACCTTTTTAGAAAATAGAAGAATTAAATTAATAGATTTCTCCATAAAGTCGAAATGACAATATGGAGTTTTTTATTTCCTTCTCTCTTCTTCATTCTTCATTTTTTGTTCATCTTTCTTTTTCTGTTTGTATTCCTCGGCCTGAATTTTGAATTTCTTTTCTTCTTCTATAACTTTTTTATTAAATTCAATTATTTTCTTTTCTACGAATTCGACTGGTTTTGTATATTTTTCACGACTCACTTTTACTACAACTTCTTTTCTTTGTTCATCTAGGTCTGATTTTGTCTTAATGGGTGGAAAAGTAGTGGCTGAAAACACGCGAGATGGCATACCATCAATTAAAAGTTTTGTGTAAATGTCATATTTTCTAAGATTAAGTAAATCTGTGGTTGTTATTGTCTTATTATCTCAAATGGCTTCTACAAGCTTAGAAGCATCCTCAGGTCATACTTGAAAACTTAAAATACTTCAAACATTTCAAAATATCGCTCATCTTACTTGCTCAGACATTTGCGCGATATATTGGTTTGCCATTATAAGATTTAGTTTATATTTTCTCGCTTCAGCTAATATTGTCGCGAAACTATCAGTTGCAAAATTCTGGAATTCATCTACATAAAGATAAAAATCCTTTCTTTTTTCTTCTGGAATATCAGCTCTTCACATCGCATCAATTTGGAATTTTGTTACCATCATAGAGCCAAGAAGTCACATAGAATCTTCTCAGATTTTTCATTTAGAAAGGTTTACAATTAGTATTTTTTTATTATCCATAATCCAACGAAGAGAGAATGGATTTTTTGGCTGACCTAGTACATTTCTAAGAATTGGATTTGATAAAAATTGTCATACTTTATTGAGTATTGGACTTACGGCTTCGGTCATTTGTTTTTGGTCTAGAGCTTCAAATTCTTGTTCCCAAAATCTTTTAATTATTGGATCTTCTATTTTTGAAACAATTTTAAGTCTAAATGATTTATTTGTAAGCATTAGCGGAATTGACATAATTGTCGAGTCTGGAATTTCAAGTAGCGTTAAAATTGCATTTCTCAAAATATATTCAAGTCTTGGTCCCCAACTATCAGCCCACATTCTCTTAAATATCCCAATAAGTCCAGACGCTACAAGAGGTTTTAATTCTTTAGACACATTCTCAAACATATTAAAAGCAATTGGGTGTTTGTAATCACTTGGATCAAAATAAATTACATCATTTGTACGAGATTTTGGAATATTAGAAACCAGCGTATCGGCTAAATCTCCGTGCGGATCAATTAGTGCAACTCATCTTCACTTGAGGATATCATCATAAATCATATTTTCCAAAATGGTAGATTTTCCCATTCAGGTTTTTCAAATTATGTAAATATGTCTTTTTCTATCACTAGTTGTAATACCAAAATCAAGCTTTTCTCATCTGAAATTAGTCCTTCAAATTGGAGAAATATTTTTATCATCTTTATCAAGAATTGGAACATTATTTGGTGGCTCAAGTGTTTTAGTTGTAATCCATTTAATTCCTGGAGTTTGCACATACATTGTAGGAAGATGTACAATTCAAGCGAGCTCAGCACTATTTAATACAATATTTTTAGAATTTTTTCTTTGAACTAAAACATTATCAATATCTTCTTTAATGGATTTTAGAATAATTCAATTTTGTCCTGGAATTGCGAAAAAATTCAGAGCCACAGCAATTTCTTTTATTCCAACTTTAGCTTCTATTTCACTATTTGTCTCAATTCAAGCGTTAATTGAAGTCGCAAATCAAAATCCAGATAATTTTTTTTCTAAAGTTGGATTTCCATCTTTACCTGCTTCAACCGCATCTCTATTTGGATTAAAGATAAAAACAAGAGCCTTAAGAAGATAGTAGATAGGAGAAAAAGCTATTTTTAGATATTTATAATGTTTTGATAACAAAAATTTCTTAAAAAATTTCGGATATTTAGATAAAAATATACTAACTCTGTATTTATCTTTCCGCTCAAAATCTCATATTGGTGAGAAATTAACTTGAATAAATGATGTATTTTTTGATGATGATTTATGCAATGCACTCGTAATTGAAGAGAAAGGATCAATGTCTTCTTTGAATTCTGTGTACGTTTTTATTGGCAGAAAATATGGCTTAAGCAATCAGAAATTTCAAATAAATCTTTTTTTATCTTCACTTAAATAATCTTTGATTTCTCTAATTTCAATATTTGGATAATGAGCATAAATTTGGTTTTCAAATAAATCTCTATAATCTTTTTCAATTACAAAAATAAAATGAATATTTCATTTAATATTCACGACCTCAAAGCTAAAAACAGGGGATTTTATTACTTTCTCTTTTAAAATAACCCTTTTAACAATTTCTAGGGTATTGTGAAAAATATTGAGGACTTGTTCAGCAATATAGACTCATTTGTCATTATTTCTATCAACACTGATTTCGAGAATTACTTTTTCCATTTTTGTTTTAGTTATATTTTTACTTTTTTAAAGTTTACATTTCTAATTTCAAACTTCTTCTCTGTCATTTCGAGTGATAACGAGAAATCCCTTTTTATATAATCTTATTTGCAATTAATTAATTTATTTTTCATAAGTGCCTTCTAAAGGGATTTCTCACTTCGTTCGAAATGACAGATACGGATATTTATTTAAAATGATTATAATATTTCCTTTTATACTCATTTTTTTCTTTTTATCAAAATTTTTATCTATTTATCATATTTTCTCTCAGACTCTTTTTGATTGTTATCTATGACTCAAGCTATTAGTGGAGATAAATTATTTCAAATTCTAACCTCATTATCAGTTATTACTCATTTTTCTTTTCCAACAAGAAAAAATCATTTCAATGTTGGTCACATTTTAAGGGGAATTGCTAGAATATTATCTTCTTTTTTAGCCCCAAAAATATTTTTTGAATCTATAATTCAACTTGAACTTGGAGTCAATTCTCATTCAACTTTTTTATTTATTACACCAACATTTTTAAATCTTGTGTCATATTTATAAAATAATAATCAGCTTAAAACTTGATGATTTTCCACATATATTATATATCTCGCACCAAATAATTTTTTTGAATAGTCCATTATATTTAAAAATCCTTTTTCTCAAGTCTTAGATAATTCGATAATTTTATTAGTTGCTTCATAAATATTAGCTAGCTCTTTATCTGATTCTAGAAGCCTTTTATTAGAAACCTCAATTATATATTTATACATTTCAATTGCTTCTTTTGGTAAATCAGTCTCAAATTTAACTAAATCATCTATATTTAAAGCTATAACTTCAGCTTCTTCGGCACATATTACTTCCACATCTTTTTGATTTCTTCCAAAAATTATCCCCTCTCAAATAAAACTTCATTTTTTAGCTTTTCAAATTTCTTTTTTTTCTCAAGTTGAAGTATGGCTTATTACTGATAAAACTCATGAAGCTATAATATAAAATTTATCATCAATTCCTGGTGAAAAAAGTATTTGTCAGACCTCAAGACGCATTTTTTTCTTCTTAAAATACTCATCAAATTTATCAAGATAAGCTATTATTGGATTAACTTTTTGAATATTAACATCATTTTTAAATGTTGATAAATCAGCCTTGATATTAACTTCTCAAAGTTTTTTTGTTTCTTTATTTTTTACTGGTTTATCGGTATATCAACCTTCTTCTCTAAACATATTTTTTTAAATTAAAATAAATTATTTAACTAAATCCTTATCTCTAAGCCTTGAATTAAATATTTCTTTTGTAATAAATCATTTCATAAATAACATTTCTAGATATTTATCCATTAAAACCATACCTTCATTTCCAGAAAGCTCAATAATAGAATAAATCTGGTGAATATTTCCTGAAATTATAAGACTTCTAACAGCATCATTATTGATTAATATTTCTCTAGCTACAACCCTTGTTGTCGCATCTTTTTTTGGTAGCAAAATTTGGCTAATTATTCAAACTAAGCTCATAGCAAGCTGAGTTCTAATCTGATTTTGAGAACCAGCTGGAAAAGAATCAATTATACGATCTATGCTTTGGACTGTATCATTTGTATGAAGAGTAGAAAGTACTAAATGCCCAGTCTCAGCCAAAGTAAGAGCAGCCTGGATTGTTTCTGGATCTCTCATTTCTCAAACCATTATAACGTCTGGATCCTCGCGCAGTGCCGATTTTATGGCTCTACCAAAGGATTCTGAGTGAGTTCAAATTTCTCTTTGATTGATAAGACATTTATTATTTTTTAAATTAAATTCTATCGGATCTTCAATTGTTATTATATGTTTTTTAAAATTTTTATTTATATAATCTATCATAGAAGCCAAAGTTGTAGATTTTCAACTTCAGGTTGGTCAGGTCATTAAAATTAGTCATTTTCATTTATGAAGCAGATTTTTTACTTCTTTTGATACATTTAGAGTCTCTAGAGACGGAATTTCTACAGGAATATATCTAATTGCAATAGAATATCATCTCGCATCATTGTAAATATTTACTCTGAATTTTGCTTCTCCGAAAGTATATGAAAAATCCTTTTCTAAGTTTTCTATAAAATATTTAAATCCATCTTCTCAAGCCATTTCTTTTATAATTTCACCTACATCATCTTTACTTAATTCTCAAAATTCCTCAATATATTCAATATCTCAATCATGCTTTCTAATAAGAGGAACACTACCTGATGTAATATGAATATCTGGAATTTGAGTTTTTATCATATTTTCAAGAAGTTCATGGAATTTTTTAATTAATTCACCTTTATTGATATTCATTTTTTAAATTTATTAAAAATAACAATTTAATTGTATCATATAATGTTTTATTATGCAAAAAAAAGTTGTAGTTTTACTACAACTTTTTTGAGATTTAATATTTTTACTTCCTCACAATCAATTTATAACAAACCGGCACCACAAACATTTTAAGTATTCCGGCGGTCATCAGTCCAAACACAAGAGCTTGCGCAAGGGAAGCCCAGATTGATGTTGTGAACGCGAGTGGGACGAATCCCATAATAGTCGTAAGGGAAGTGAGAAGTACAGGCTCAAAACGAGTAACACAGGCATCACGAATAGAATCCTCGAATTCTACTCCGGCACTTCTGTTGAGTTTTATTTTGTCAATTAGATATATGGAGTGATTAGATACCATTCAAAATAGTGCTACAAATCAGATAAGAGTTGGAAAAGATAGAGATTGCCCTGTGAGTGTCATTCCGATAAATACTCAAATAAGTGCGAGTGGGATGGGGATTACTGAGATAAGTGCTTCTTTGTAGGAATTAAATTGGAGTACCATAATCATTAAAACTCATACAAGTCAGAATAACATCGCAATCATAAGAGATTGGATAGATTTCGCGTTTTCTTCATTACTTCAACCAACTATAAATTCATATCAATTTGGAAGTTCATATCATTTTTTTGCAATCTCTTTATTAAAATCCGCAAGAAGTTGTGTAGAATTTGTGGATTTATCTGCTCAGGCCATTATTGAAACAATTCTTTTCTGGTCAATTCTAGAGATAGAAGAGACAGTTTTATTTAATTTTTCATTTATAACATCTCCGAGAAATACAAGTTGTCATTTATTATTTTTGATTTTAAGATTTTTTATTTCATTCATTGTTTTTACACTGTCTTGTGTCATTCTAGTACGAACCACTATTTCATCTGCTCATCTGAAAATTTTAGTTGTCTCGAGTCCATCAACTGCTTCTCTTAAGAAACTTGCAACTTGCGGAACTGTGAGATTATTGAGCGCGAGCTTGTTATTATCAAATTCTATAAGATATTCAAATGGAACTGCTTGACGCGAAGTTGAAATATTTAGGGCTCCAGGTAAAGAGCTTACTATGGGTTTTAAATCAGTTAATATTTTATCAAGAGTTGTAAAATCTTCTCATGCTATTTGGATTTCAAGATCAGCTCCAGTTGGAGGTCCAGATTTTGCTTCTTTGACAGTAATTTTCACTCAGGGAATTTTTATTTTTTCTGATTTTGCCCTAAGACGAGCGGCAATATCCCAACTTTTTTCCTGTCTTCAATATTCTTTTTTTACGAGATTTACTGTGATTCAGGCTAAATGATCTGACGATACATTACCTCATTTAAGAGCATTATTTCCAAAAGCTGTTTGTCATCAGATAACTGTCGAATAACTATCTATTTCTTTTTCTCATTCTATTATTTTTTCTACGATTTCAGCTTGTCTAGAAGTTATTTCAAGTCTTTGACCTGCTTCTCACTCAATATCAATTCCTATTAAATCTTCATCTGTGGCTGGGAAAAACTCACTTTTAAGAAGCCCAGTAATTGGAAGAGAAAGCGCGATAAAGAATAATAAAAATATTCAAACAAGAAATATAATCATTCTTTTTTTAGTAAAAAGCACATATTTAAGTCATTTCTCATAAAGATTTATAAGGGGATTGAGTGATAATAATGGCTTTGTATTAAGTATTTTGTTAAAAATTTTTGCAAAAAATCATATTTTTTCTGGACAATCTTTTTCTCAATTTGGAAGCTTTTTACAATCTTTTCCTGAGATAAGTAAAATAGCAGCTGGCACTATAGTAAGGGAAGAAAGAAGAGAGCCAAGAAGTACAATAGTTATTACAAAAGGAAGAGAAAAAAGAAATTTCCCAATAATTCCCGTCATAAACATCATAGAAGCAAAAAAACATACAATTACAAGAGTAGTTGAAGTATCTACCCATTTATAATCTCTTAAAACTAATAAAATTGCCTCACGATTTGTAAATTTACCAGTTAATTGATATTTATGATATGCCTCTACGATGAGGACGGCATCATCCACAAGAAGTCAGAGCGATAGCACGAGTGCAAAAAGTGACAAGAAATTCAAAGTTAACCCAAAGACTTTCATAAAAATGAAAGTAAAGAGGAATACTATAGGGATAGTGATAGTTGGAACAAGTGAGAGTTTGAGTCCAAGGAATGTAAAAAGTACCGCGAGCACTAGAAATATTGTTATCATAAAATCATGTGTCAATCAATCTATATCAAGCTTAATTCTATCAGCCATACTGTAAGTTGTCTGAATAGTGATATCATCGGGAATATCTTTTCATTTAAGCTCTTCCATTTTTTTAAGTCCATTTTCATAGAGATCTACAATAGATCAACCTGATTTTTTAATAACCGAAACTGTTATTGCTTCTTCTGATTTTTTTCATCCGACTGAAGTTCTGGCAAGACTGGTTCTTTTTTTGGCTACAAGACTCACTTTCGCTATATCTTTTATTTTTATAATTCCAGTTTCTCAGGATTTTGACACAATAATTTCTTCAATTTCTCCAATTCCATAATACCTCGTATCAACCGATAAAATATGTTTATAATTATCAATATCAATATTTCAAATTGGAAAAGAAACATTATTTGATTTTAGAGCATTATCTCAATCAGTTGGCGTAATTCATAATTGTTCAAGTTTTTTTGGATCATATGCCACTTCAAATTCTTCCTCACTTCATCCGCTAATTCTAGCCTCAGATACACCATCCATTCACTCAAGTTCATCTTTTATAGTTGTTGCATATTTTCTCAATTTAAATCCATCATAATCTCCCGCTACAGTAAATGTCCAAAATGGACTATCTGAAATTGAGATTTCTTTTACAATTGGATCATTTGCATCGGTTGGGAGGTCTTTTTTTGCAGTATCGACACTGTCTTTTAGCTCTCTTATTACTGAATCCACATCCTCTCCTGCCTTAAATTGTACCACAATCGAAGAAAGGGAATTACGGCTAGTAGAAGTCATTTTATCAATTCATTTGATTTTACTGATTTCTTTTTCGAGTTTTTTCGTTACAAGATCCTCCATAGTCTCAGGACTAGCTCAGGGCATAGTCGTAGTCACAGCACCAATTCCAAGAACAACTTCTGGCTGAGATTCCAGCGGAAGACTCATAAGAGAAATAACCCCCCCTACGACAACCATAATTGTCATTAGAGATACGACTCTTAACTTGTCTGTCCAAAAAGCGAAACCCGATTTATTCAGATCCTTGTCAAATTGCAAGTCGCGTAGATATTTTCATTCTGTAGCTTTGTGTTTCATAGTTTAAAATTTGAAATTATAAAAACTCTATTTCCCAACTTTCTCAACAATATCTCCTTCATTCAATCCGAGAGCTCCTTCAATGATAAGTTCAATTCACTCTTCGAGACCTGAGATAATCTCCACATGAGTATTATTTTTCTTACCAAGCACGACATAATTTAGCTTTACGCTGTAGTCTTTGTTTATTGTAAATACTCAGTATCTTCCAGCATCAAGAGTTATGACACTTGATAGTGGAACTGATATAATTAATTCATTTCACATTTTTTTATTTAAAAATACATCTACAAAATCTCAAATAGTAAGAATTGAACTTGGATTAGATACGAAACTCACTTCTGTTTTATAAAGTTTTGTTTGAGCATCTGGACTTGGTGAAATATTTGAAATTATTCAGCTAAATGTTTTTTCTTTTGTGTGTATCTCTACGCTATTTCCGATTTTGAAACTCGCAAAATCATTTGTTGATACTTCAAGTTTCACTTTTAAATTATCGTCTGTTCAAATAGTAAAAGCAGGAGTTCCGGGATTTACAAGAGATCCTATTTCGATATTTTTCGCTGTAATTACTCCATCAAATGGCGAGATAATAGAGGTATTGTTTAGATTAATTCCAGCTAAATCTTTTCCTCATTTTGCCTGGTCTGCTTGTGATTTTGCTTGAATTCTTTGAGAATTAAGTTTTGCATTTATAGAATCATAATTTGCTTGTGCAATTTTTACGGCATTATCTACAGAATCTCTGGCTTGTTTTACTGTTGCTATTGTATTTTCGAGTTGAGTACTCGTTATGGTTTCATTTCCAGAAATTGTATCAAGTTGAGAAGTATTTCAGGCTTTGATATTTGCGAGTCCAGTATTTGCTATATCAAGCGCATTTCCAAGTGAAATTTTATTAGTTTCAACGGATGTCTTAGTGGTTGCGAGTGTATTTTTTAAAGTTGTGAGCGCACCTTGTGATTGAAGAAGAAGGCCTTGATATTTTGTCACATTTAAACTAAGTCAATCAAGCTGAGTTTGAGAAAAACTCGATGATGTGATAGAATTATTGAGAATATTTACAAGTTCTTCATATAATGTAACATTTTTTGCTAAAATATCTAAAATATCGTTTACCTTTTTTTCTATAGAGCTCTTACTTGTACCATAATTCGTAGATAAAAATTTATCATAACCACTCTTTACTTCACGGAAAGTATTTTCAGCACTTGTTTTTAGGCTCGAATTTTTGGCTCCAAGATACATTTCATAGCTATCATTAATATATTTATTTTTATCAGTTACTCCTAGGATAATATCGGCTTGAGTTACGGAAGCGTCGAGATTTACTGAAGCACTCGATACTCCAACTTTAAGATTTTCATAGATTGAATTTAGGTTTTCTTCTGAATTTTTCTCAAAATTATCTAAATTTGTTTGTGCATTTTTTACTAAAAGAGTTGCATTTTTAAGACTTTCTCAAGTAGTAATTTCAGTATTTGAGCGATTTGTCTTGATATTTGCAAGTTGTCCTTGGGCAATTTCAAGTTGTTTTGCTGTTGTTAGATAAGTATTGTCTTTTGTAACTTTGGCATTTTCGAGCTGAACTCTAGCGCTTTCTAAATCATTTTTGATAGATAATTCTGTGTAATTAAGAGCATTTAGAGAATTATTATATGCAATATTTGCGTTATTAAAATTAGTTCAATAAGCAGAAGAACTCAAATCAATACTCGCCAAAATATCACCTGCTTTTACTTTTTTTCCGACATCTGCATTGATTTTCTTGATAATTCCACTCACTTGAGCAGAAACTGGTGTTTCCATGACTGGCGCTATTTTCCCCACAAGACGTATTTTTTCACTAAAAACATCTTTTTTAATAAACTCGGTACTTACTGGTTTTTTAATAACCTCTTTTTTTACTTCAACTACTGGAGTTCCACACGAAGTGAGAATTAGAGTTGAAATCACTACAAGAGAAATAATTTTATTTTTTACCCCAAGGGTACTTGTTTCACTGCGCATAAATAACATTGTTATATAATAAATTTGTTTTAATTCTTTTGTTCTTCTTTAATATATGCCATAAGTTCATCAATATCATCCATTTTAACCATCCCAACGGCTTTTCCGTGTTTGGTTACAACCATCAGAGTATCACCCGGTTTAATTCCGAGCATTTCTCTCACTTCCTGTGGAATAACCACCTGTCATTTTGTCCCAACCGTCACAGTTGTATGCATCTTCACACCACATTTCCCATGCAACGCACCACATTTTTTGATATCCATAAATGTATGATTAAGTATAATAAGTATGAATGATTATACTCAATATTTTTATAAGTCAAAAGATTTTTAAAGATTTGTCAAAACCACCAAAAAACCCGACTGAGTCGGGTTTTAAGTATACATTTGAATTATGATTTTTATCATAAAATTTTATTTACTATATCTCAAGTCTTACCTTGATGTTCTCTTGGATCTTTTCATTGATACCAATTTATTCTTAATGCTCAACCTTGTGCATAATTATCATATAATTTCTGCATAGCCTCAATAGTATTACAGATAAACATTCTTTCTCATAATCATTG
>Ga0209749_1002402_pt1 | contig 12494 bp, 8 predicted proteins | sample EPASupsiteSAE347_FD_187267 | JGI IMG/M metagenome (GOLD analysis project Ga0209749, IMG submission 187267) | Bioremediated contaminated groundwater from EPA Superfund site, New Mexico - Sample SAE3-47 (SPAdes) (version 2) | ecosystem: Environmental > Aquatic > Deep subsurface > Groundwater >... | reverse complement strand
CGTCCCAGTGAAAGAAAATAGCTAAAAATACTGGTACAATTTCTAAGTTAGAATTATAGCGGGGAGTAGATTTGAACTACTGATCTACGGGTTATGAGCCCGTCGGGATATCCTGACTACCCTACCCCGCTGCATTTGGGATATACTCAATGACTTTACCTTAGCTTATAAAGCTTGCGTACAAAAGGGCACAGTTCTGGTGAGGCGAAAAGAAAGGACTATGCAGTTACTATCTCAAAATAGGTTCATCTCATGCTAAAAATCATCATCTTATGCCATGATCTTGGCGAAGGCGCAATTCTTCTTGCCGCGCCGTTGGCTGAAGCCTGGCGCCTGGGTTCTTCGGGGGTATTCTTGGGGCCAGGTCGCAAAGAGTCGTTTACTTAATGTATCTGAAAGTGCTAGTGCTATTCTGTGTTGCTCCTGGGCGCAGATGAAGCTGGAAAAGGCCCCGTCATCGGCTCCATGTTCGTGGCCGGCCTGGTGATTGAGGAGGAGAAGCTCTTCGACTTGGCCGGATTTGGAGTGCGAGATTCAAAGCTCCTCTCGCCTGCGAAGAGAGAGATTCTGGCCAGAAAAATCAATGGGATTGCCACCGACCAATATATCCTGGAGGTGAAGGCCCAGGTCATAGATGAGCTTCGACTTGTTATGACCATGAACGAGATCATGGTGAGGAGCTTCTCCACTGTGGTGGCAAAGCTGCAAGCCGACCGGGCTATCCTCGATGCAGCCGATGTGAATGCTCAAAGGTTCGCAGATCGCGTGAAGGCCGCGAGTAAGACCACCATGGACCTTATGGCCGAGCACAAAGCCGATCAGCGCCACCACATCGTATCAGCAGCTTCCATCCTGGCCAAGGTCCGGCGGGATGCATCAATGCGAGAGCTGGAAGAGGCCATGCACTGCAAGATTGGCAGCGGATATCCCCATGATCAGGATACTATTAATTTCTTGACGCAATGGGTAAAGGAAAACCGGCAGCTTCCGCCATGCGCCAGGCATAGCTGGGCGACGGCGCAGCGTATAAAAGCTAGTTTTATATAGGCCGCCCGAAACTAAGAGGCGCAAAGAAGAAGGGATCTCATGGATATAGAGGATACATTGCTCATGATTCCAGGGCCTGTCAAGGTCGCGCCTCGTGTTCTGCGCGCCCTATCCAAGCCCATGATCAGCCACCGAAGCGGTGACTTCAGCACGATTTACAGCGACTGCTGCGGACTGCTCAAGCAGTTTTTCGAGACCAAGAACGAGATTGTGGTAATGACAGGCAGCGGCACGGTGGGCATGGATGCTGCGGTTGCCGGCCTCATCGGCCATGATGATAAGATCGTGACCATATCCAACGGCAAGTTCGGCGAGCGGTTCACCGAAATAGGCGAAAGATACGGCAAAGCCATTCCTGTAAAGTTCGAATGGGGCACTCCCTTCGACCTTGAAAGGGTAGCGGCTGCGCTGGAGGAAGGTGCCAAGGCCGTGGCCATGGTTCACAATGAGACCTCCGTGGGCCTCACCAATCCTGCCAAAGAGGTAGGAAAGCTGGCTAAAAAGCATGATGCGGTCTTTATCGTAGATGGCATATCCTCTATTGGCGGCAATGAGTTTCTCACCGACGAGTGGGGAATAGACATTGCCATCACCGGCTCGCAGAAGGCTCTGGCTGTGCCGCCGGGCCTGGCCGTGGTTTCCACCTCACCGAGGGCAGAAGAGCGTCTCTTGCCCAAGAGCAGGAGCTACTACTCCGACCTGAAGGCCCATCTGAAGAGTGTGCGAAAGAGCCAGCCCCAGACGCCCTTCACACCGGCTGTGTCGCTCTTCTTCGCCATGCAAGAGTCCCTGCACATGGCAGCCGAGGAGGGCTTTGCCGCTCGCCGGGCAAAAACGGCCAAGCAGGCAGAGTCGGTTCGCTCTGCAGCTAAAGCGCTGGGCATCGAGCTGTACCCGCGCGTCAATGAGCACACCCACTACTCCAATACCGTCACCGCCATGAAGATGCCCGAAGGTGTTACGGACGACAAGCTGCGCGGCGGCATGAAAAAACGAGGGGTAATCATATCCGGCGGACAGGACCTCATCAAGGGCAAGATCTTTCGCATCGGCACCATGGGCATGTGCTCCTCCGGCGATATACTGAGAACTATCCAGACTCTGGAGCTGATCCTCACCAAGGAGGGCAAGATAGCATCCTGCGGCGCGGGGGTCGAGGCTGCCAGCCGGGTGCTGGAAAGTTGATAAACCGACAAATCTCATTCAATTCATTTTTCTTTTTTGGTCAAAGATCCGGGCGTTTCCCACAATAGGTTAAAAATATAATAAACAACAGATGTGATTCCAGAAAGAACCGCTAAAGATCAAATCAAAAAGGCTTTATAAGTAGGTATGCATGCGATAGTATATATTCTGGATTTCATGGGGGTCAAAACAGTTGAATAGATCAAAGGCAGAAATGCACATTAATGCATCACATTCACCAAATAAAGCGCAAAGAGAACAATCCAATCCCACACTATTGCTATTGATTGTTAGCATAATTTCTGCTTTATCCCTTGTGACGCCCTGCGCAGCCCAGAGCGGCTATGAAATCAGAAACGCTGCGGTCACTCCGGAATATGGCTATGAGGATTTCACCTACACCGCTCAGGTTTGGATGAGCGAAGAAGCAGCAAGACAAGTAGGTTTGATTGCGGTCACCAAGTTCAGCATGAAACTGAATATCTACGATCAAGGTCAGTTGGTTTATTCCGAGTCGTCACCCAGCCAAACCGGCATGAGTCAGACCTCATTTTCCTTCGGGCCTTACAGCTTCAAGGATAGATTCGCCATAGCCGGCACCAGCAATGCCACATTTGAGTTCATCTTCTATGCAGGCGGCTCGCAAGTCGCCAAAACTACCAGAATAAAGGGCCCCATCGTCCAGCCGCCGACAATGACCGGCACTCCCAGCTTTGAGAAGAAGCCCTATTTCTTCCAGGGAATTTCCGTCTCTGCAGGATTCAAGGATCTGGAAGGGCTAAACCCCAAGCCCACATGTCATCTGGAGATCACGGGTCCGTTGGGTACGGCAGATTCTAGAAGCTGGACCACAGCCGACGTCTCTTGCCAGTCCTCGGGAAAGAGCACATATTCCTGCAGCGTCGCTGAGGACCTATCCAGCTACAGGACTGGAGGAGATTTCACTTTCAAGCTGGTCTACAACAACCTCAAGGTCGACCCATTGACCTACGGACCCTATAACATCTCCCTTCAGCCTTATAATCCAGCTCTTGAAAAAGTCACCATTCCTAAGCTGCTGGATTATACCAACTTCACCATTCAGGCTTATGTCAAGGATGCCGGGGCCAAGATGATAGGAGGCATCCCGGATGGAAGCGTGGCCAAGATGATAATCAGCCATCCTCAGAAAGGCGAGCTGGCTTATGACTCACCTGAGCCGAGGATGCAGGGCAGCAGCCTGGTCTACGAGTGGACTAATGATAATATTCCGCCCCTCTTCAACCGTAGCGATGTGCAGCTCAGCAAAGCTGCACCCTTCCAGGCCAAAGTGGTGTACAGGAATGAAAATTGGGATTATCAGGCAGAGAAGTCCAACATCACCTTCAAAGTGGTTGAAGAGATCCCCAAACTGGAGCTACAATATCCCTCAACTGTTTATGTGCGAACCGGCGAGAGCACTTCTCAGGATATAATTGCCACTGTCGCCTTCTCCAAGGGCTCTGGAGATATGAATCTCCATCTGTCTGGCACGGATCTGTCCATGAATTTGACCGAAAAGGGAGCACCTCTGGGAGGTAACAGGTATCAGTACAAGTGGCAGGTCACCTTCGACGATCGCCATATCAATAACAACTACACACTCGCATTATCCTTTGTTCACCCTATGCTCGAAGGCGGAAGGTTTGCCTTCGAGGATAAAACCATTAGAGTCTCACCGCTTTCCGTTCAGTTTGCCGAAGGACATGTATCCCCAACCACTGGTCTATGGAACGAAAGCTACACATATTCTCTGAAGATCGATACCACCATCGTGCCTCTCGAAGTCCGCCTGCAGACCTATGATCTCTGTAGCAGCGAGTGGACGGATAAGGGTGCAAAGAAAGCCACCATTGAATCATCATGGCTCAACTGGACGGTTAAGCCGTTTGGCTATGAATGCAAAGAGATGCAGCAGGAAGGAGCTAAGTTCCGTTTCAAGGCCAGCTTTGCAGGAAATGATTACGCCTCAAAGCCCTACCAGGGCCCGACCTTTAAAGGAGGCAGTCCCGTCCTCATCTCGCTGGACAGCGATCCCGTGGTCTACGTCTTAGAGGGCAGCGAATCTTCCAGCAGCATTCAGGCAGTAGTGGAATACGGGGCAGGGCAGGGCCAGGCAACTCTCAGGCTAACGGGCCCGGAAAAGAGCATCGAGGAGACAAGCCAGGGAATAGCTCTGGGTGGCAATAGGTATCGATACGATTGGAGCCTGCCATTCGAAGAGGCTGATATAGGCAAGAGTTTCAATTATACTATCAGCTACAAGCATCCGAGCATTGCTGCGGAGATTCGGCTGGCGGAAAAGGAGATTGATGTCCAAGCAATATCAATCAACTTTGGCGATGCAACTGTAGCGCCTGTAAAAGGCAAATGGAATGAATCCTATACCTACTCGGTGCCTGTGAAGAGCAGCGTAGATATGAAGGTGGCACTGGAGGTCTATAATCCCTGCAGTAAGGAGTGGGTGGAGCGAGCTTCCGGCACGGCTTCGACAGGCAACAGCCTCGTCAATCTCACAGCCAGGCCTTTTAAGTATAAATGCGCCGAGGCGGAAGGAAAGGAGGCTAGCTACCGCTTTGTGGCTGGATTTGCCGGAGCAAGATTCGAATCAGAGGTATATACAGGACCGCTTATCAGTGGAGGCAAACCGGAACTAGTATCACTGGACTATGCACCGATAATTTATGTGACTGAGGATGTCCCCGTTTATCAGGTGGTAAAGGCAATCGTAGACAGTCCCCTGGGGCCGGGCACTGTGGTACTGAGCATCAATGGCCCGGATATGAACTCCACAGAAGTGGGCAAAGAGGCTATCCTAAGTGGACAAAGGTACGCTTACACCTGGTCTATTCCCTTCGGTATCGAAAACGCCGGAAACCATACATTGTCGCTGCGTTACCTTCATCCAGAGGTTGCAGGCGGAGAAATCTCTTTCCCAGAGCAGAGCATGAGGGTTGCGAAAGGGGAAGTAATAAAGAAAGATGAACAAATTAAATTTGATCAGGCATATGTTACACCTGCTAACGGCTCGATATTTACCGGATTTACTTATTGTGTGAATGTACAGTCCTCTCTGAAAAATTATGATGTGGAACTTTTCACGCAGGAACCCAATTCAACCAAATGGATCTCGCAGGGAACCATTCCCTACAACGGCACATCTCAAGTTCTCTGCTGGCCGGAGGTCGTGATTGATGGATCCCATTACGGAATGGCAAAGTACAGATTTAGCAGTGGACTTTCAGCCTCAGACATCTTTGAAGGCCCGAGCATTGAACCGGTAACCTTTATAAACGCTACAATAAGCCCGATCAACGGACCGCTTTACATAACTACCCCGCTTCTGGGTGAGATATCCAGGGTGTACATGTACACCATCAGCGTGCAATTCTCAAAACCCCTGGCGGGAAACATGAAAGAGGTCAGGCTGGAGGTCTATGATCCATCCTCTGAATCATGGCTCTATGCCGGCAGCCAGACTTATGATGCCGCTAAGACCAGGATGGTTTTCAAGGTCAATTTCGCGGGTCTGCCATTCCAGGAGCCCTTCTTAGGAGAGACCAGATACAGACTGCTCGCTTCCGGCGAGGATCTGGGCGAATTTGTCGGGCCGACCATTGATGTGAACCTGCGGAATGAGCGAGCAATCGCACAGGGCAAAAATTACACATATCAGCTTGAGGTTAGGTCAAGTCTGCCCAAGATAGATATTGCTCTTGCTTATACCAAGAACAATGTCAATTGGCAGAAGGGAGACAAGAGGACTTATGAATCCACTAACCAGGAGTGGAAAGCCTTGAAGTGGGAGAAGTATCCCAAGTACTATGCATACGAATTTGAGGTGAATTATGCTTAGGCTAGCGACTGCCATCCTGGCATTACTGCTTATTGTCGGGTCCTCTCAAGCCGGAGAGGTTCTGGGCGGAGGTGATTCGAGCGGTGGAGGCGACAGCGGGCCGGCCATCTCGTCTAGCGGCGGCGGAGGCGGCAGCAGGCAGATCGACATCGATAGGTTGCTGAAAACCGTTCAGGACGCAAAGAAGAATAAGCCGGCCAAGCTTGAAGAACTGAAGACGGTCCTGTGGAAGGATCCTATCACCAGTGAAGAATACGTGATGCCAACAGTCCTCATGTACTACAAAGGAAACAATTCTACAGTCAGCCGAAACCAGCCTCTGGAAATCATAACGGTTGCCACCAACAACAATCCTCTGGAGATGCGCCGCATGCTCGATCTTTATCTGGAGGTGAAGGAGCCGGGTTCGGATAAGTGGGAGCGCATCAACTCCTGGCCTGAGAAGATTCAGACCAACGAGTACGATGAGAAGACCAACACCACCTATAGAATCTGGGGTATGCTGCCTTCTTTTGCATACCTGAAGAATGTGGGGGAAGCCAGGGTAAGAGTAAATATGAGCGACGGTGTCAACAAATGGAGTACAGCAGGCTATACAGGGTTAAAGCCGCCCTACTATTCGCAGCTGGTCTTCAATGTTACCAATAGCTTGCCGGTCATGAGCAATTTCAATGTCACCCCATCAGGCCTTGTGAGGTATAATGATCCAATCGAGTACAAGGCAGATATTTCTGATGCAGATGGAGATCTGCTCAATGTGACGCTGCACATCCTTGATGAGAACGGCGTTGAGCTACAGAATGTTACACTGAATATGAAGCCAGGTCCTGTAAGCTTCAAGGCTAACGAGTACGGATTCTTCAAAGAAGCAGATGCAGGCAAGAACTTTACCTATTACTACAGCTATGATGATGGGATTGATTTTGTCAGCAAAGATCCTACAGATCCATTAAAAGGACCCAGTATCAGAAAAGGTCCAAAGCTCTCCGTGGATAAGCTGGGATTTTCCGCCACCAGCGAGAATTATTATTGGTGGGAAAATTATGGATTCAACGTTAGGGCAAAGAATCTGAATCCTGAAGAGTACGACGTAACCTTCACTCTAAGCACCAGGACCGGCAACAATGAATGGAATACAGTGGAGACAAAGAAGGTCGCAATCGGACCAGATCCGGTCGAGGTGAACTTCAATGATACCAAGCCATTCCAGGTTACAGATGCCGGACAGACCTTCTATTACAGAGTAAAGTACTCGGAATATGATCAGAGCGGCAAAGATAGCATGGATGAGACGGGAGTCGTGATCAATGGCAAGATCGTGCCCTACAGCATTTATAGTCCGGTAATGATTCTGAATTTAGTCCCGATGCTGATCCTGATCATAATGGGCAGCTTTTTCATCGAGAGAAAACTTAAGAAAGGAGTTGAGGCTCACGAGCGGGCATCAGGCAACGCGGATGGTGCTAAGAAAAAAGTTCAGGGCAAATCCGGGAAAAGCATTGCCGACAAAATTGGCAAGATGATGAGGAGGGGCTGAGAAATGCCGATAAATGCGATAGATGCTGCATTAACTGCAGACAACTTATTTGCCGCAGGCACAATCGTACTGGCAATAGGCCTCGTTTTGGCAGGAGCCCTGCATATAAATAACCTGAACAAGGTGCATAAATTGATGGGTGTTCTGCAGAAAAAAATCGTTTCGAAGTCGCATCTTTATAAGGAGATGACGGTGGCGCAGGGCTCCAACTTCACCGCTCTTGCTCTGGCATCATGGATAATGCTCTTTGTGGGTATTGCTTACCTCTACATATTGGTCCCTACCTTCCTGCCAGTTAGCTACATGGAAATATCTGAATTAGCTTCAAATTCCATGGGATTTGCCATATTTGGCTTGTCCATAGCGCTACTGGTCGCAATAATCATTCTATTTGTGGATAAACTCCCCGAAAATATCAGGGAATTCAAGCTAACAGAATTATACAGCTTTTATTCCATCTCTAAAGCCACGAAGAAGATGATCGGATTGACGACAATTCTTCTATCTTTTTCGGTCGTTCTTTCGGCCTATCTGGGCACAATATATCCAAATCGATCGGCGGTTGTCGAGTCCATTAGCCTTCTATTAATAATCGTATCGGCTGCTATCCTGACAATGCCGATCTACAAAGAGGCCTGGGAGGCGAGAAGATGAAACTATGCATTGTAGGAATTGGCGGAGCCGGCGGCAAGATCACTCAGGAGTTTCTTGGAAATGTGGATCTGGATTTCCAGCTTCTCTCCCGTATTACTGAGGCGGAGTACGTCTCCCCTGGCATGATACAGGGCATTTGGCTTGAGGCTGACAAGAACGATGCTAAAAACATCCAGCATTTCTTCGGAGATATAAACGATGGGTGCTATCCCTGCTTTTATATTCCACATGATGCCGTAGCCGATGGCTGCGAGGTTCATAGACAGGTCCGGGAGAAATACGGCTACGACGTAAAGAAGCAGGGTTTTGTAAGAGATGCCCAGTATCTGAAAGCCATATTTGAGATATTCGATACCGATGAGCAGATACAGGATACAGTCAACCGAACCATGATTAAGGAGATGGTTGAGTCTAAAGGAGGGTCTTCGAACGGCAACGGTACTACTTCTATCCAGGCACCCAATCCCATATTCGACAGTGCCTGGAATGTCATAAGAGACTTTACCACTCTTGGCAAAGGGGAATGCGACGGGATCCTGTTCATCGTGTCTTTCGGTGGAGGAACTGGAACCGGCTTTATTAATCCGATCATCAACCACATCAGGAATGAAGGTAAAGCGGACTATCCTGTATTTGTCTTAGGCGTATTGACCGAACTGGGAGATTTTGCCGATAAAGCCCAATTCTCAAAGGAAGGCAGAAGGAACCTGGCTGCAATAAGTGCTCTTTACGATCTCCTAACAAAAGGCAGCGGAGCCAATGGCGTAATCATCGTCGATAATGAAATTTTATTGAAGAATTTTGGAAAGGATTTTGCTTCTGCCAATCGCTTTATTCATAAAATCATGCAGCCGATAGTGGCAGCTAGAGACTATCCTGATGAGATTCCACCCAGCCAGGCGATAGCGCAGCACTCCTCCGGGGGACTACGCAGACCGCCCATATATGTGCCACTTTATGCATCAATGCCGAGAAGCAAAAATCCGGAGGGGGCTCTCATTAAAAAGGCCTTGAGCGAGGAAGGAATGCTCTTTGGCTGCACACCGGAAAAGGCGGACTTTGCCATGGTCTTCTGCCGGGGTTTTATTGATTCAGAGAAAATAAGGGAGGCGCTCTCCAAGGAGACTGGCATCGCGCCTTTGAATATATGGCCGATGAGAAAGATGGGAGAAGGGGAAAACGAAATTCTGATATTGCTTAGAAATCCCTACGGAGACGATCCAAAAGCTTACCTTAAGGATAATACTCTGGAGAACAGATTCTGCAAAGTAATTACTCTTGCCTTGCAGTACATTAGCCAAAGGCCAGAGGATCTGTTTTACGAAGGCAAATTGAAGGAAAAAGAAAAGAGCGGGAAGGATGGAAAAGCAGATCAGGTCAGGCTGACTGAGCAATCCAAGCAGGCTTTGAAGACGTTCTTCTTTGGCCCGGATGGCTCCAGTAAGACGAGCGGCTTTGTCTTCGAGCTGAAGGAGGCCAGAAAGAGACTCAGGGATGGAGAGAAGCCTTTCTTCATCAATCCTTTGCGCATCTTCCAAAAAGAGGTCGCCGTTTCGGCTGATCCTAAGAAATCCTATGAACGAGCAAAGAGCGATGAAGAAATTGCCGGCATGGTTGATGCCAGGATCAAAGAGAAGCTGATAGAAATGGGATTGATAAAAAAACCATGATGAGTGACGAGTCAGGCTGCAAAAAAGGCAACCTGACTCGTCTTCATCGTCCGTTTCTATTTTCGCCATCATTTTTTTTAAATATTCTCGCCCAAAAGCGATAAATATGATCGTCACATCTTTGCCATGTTAATGTTTCTATGCTGCATACCGAAAGCCAGACTGAATTCTCGGGTCTCTTCAGGATTTCTCAGGCCGGTTGAAGACAAGCTCTAAATATTTAGCCGAGGAAAAGAGCAGACGATACTTAGGGGGTTTAAATCATGCTAGTTAGGTTTTGGAATTTCACATTATTGTTTCTGGCGGCAATGGCTGCCTTTTCTACAACTTTGCTTGTCACGTCGGATATCGCCCTTTCCGTGGATTGGGATAGCTACAGTCCTGCGCATGCCGTGGGCTCAGGAGATGACGACTGGTGGACGACATATCCCGATCAGAACGAAAACTCAGGCAAGGCGGTAGAAAATCCGGACTGGGTAATGAAAGCTCTCAAGGAAAAGCCTGTGCTCATCCTGATTCATAGCAGCAACTGCGTGCCCTGCCTGACCCAGACGCCCAGAATCAGCGCGGCTGCAGAGAGCTTTAGCGGCGAAATCGATTACTACGATATACTGGGGGAAGGAAGCAGCCTGCAGCAGGCAATTGATATTCTGGATGTTTATGATCCATATGGCAGCGGAAAACCGGTCGTCCCAACGACCATCTTCATCACCCTGGCCAAGGGCTCGGATGGGAAAGTGGATGTGGTCTGGCGCAGCGAAATTGATGCCATGAGCGAGGAAAGGATCGACGCTTATGTGAAAGATGCCATCTACTACTACAAGCAGAATAGTGCCGCCTGGATCTGAGAGTGATACTGATAATCGCCAAACCTAGCAAAAAAAAGCTGCAATCAGCAGCTCTCATCCTCCTTTTCGCTCTGGCTTGCCAGGCCCTCCTTTCCAGTCCCGTCTTTGCCGCCGATGCCATCAAGGCCCCGCTGTTTAATGCTACTGGAGTTGACGGCAAGAATTTCTCTCTTTCCGACTTTGCCGGCGCGCCCCTTATCCTGCATATCACCAACATCGAGATTCCGCTCTGTGTGGAATGCGAAGAGTCCTTGAAAGGACAGGTAGAGGAGCTGGCAAAACTCAAGGCGGCGCATCCGCAGGTCCAGATAGTCACATTGAACCTGAGGAAGAATTCCTACTCACGTGACGGAAAATCCCTGGCTGAGAAGTGGTGGAAGCTCAATATCACCTGGCCCTGGGCTGAGGATATTGAGCCCTACACTATCGGAAGCAAGTATCTCGACTACTGGAATGTGAGAGGCGGCTCCTCCAATCCCACACTCCTTCTCATAGACAAAGATGGCAATATCGCCGCAGTCTATCATGTCTACCGGGTGGGTGAGGGTGTGCAAGACGGCGTACAAAGTGCCGAGAAGCTCTACCAGAAGCTGCAAGACGTGGGCGGCTCGGATTGGAAGGGCCTGGAGGGAGAGGTCTTCCGGCAGGATGTCTCTGCATTCGGCATGTTCTTATTGGGCATACTAACGTCACTTGCACCCTGCTCCATCGCTCTTATGATCGCTGTATTCTCCTATGTCATGACCATCAGAAAGAAGGATGAATACCTGAGAAAGAGCGTCTCCACCTCAAGAGAGGGCTTTATGATAGGCATTGCCTTCACCTTTGGCATGGCCGCAGTATTCTTTGTGCTGGGGCTGTTCATCTCTCAGGTGGGCCTGTTCATAAGAGACTCCAGGGTCTTCGACCTGATAGCCGGCCTGATCATGATACTTCTGGGCATCAGCAACCTCAAGCCACTGGAAGAGATCCTGGAGCCGGTGAGATCTCGAATTAGGCGCTATCGAGGAGAAGGAGAGTATTGCGAGACCAAGAAGAGCCTGCTGCAAAGATCGGTTGAGGCATCAGTTGCTCTATTCAAGCACTCCTCTTTCATTGGCGCCTTCACGCTCGGCATATTCTTCGCCCTGGGTTGGGCACCCTGCGCCCTCTCCATGGTTCTGCCAGTATTGATCTGGCTGGCCTCGCAAAATATCACCCCCCTGGCAGGAGGTGTGATGCTCTTCATCTTCGGAATAGGACACGGCGTGCCCATCATTCCCATTGCTACCTTCTCTCGAGCGGTGGGGGGAAGAATCGGTGAGAAGTATGTCTCTATCGGGGCCTGGACCACTAAATTCTTCGGGCTGCTGGTGATAGTGGTGGGCGTGGTTTATGCAGTGAGGTATGCGGGACTGTTGCTCTGGTAAGATCCTGGCTAAGAGGAGGCGCTAGGTAGTCGTAGATCTCGGTCGCCGAGCGAAGCCTGGCAAGCAGCAAACTGCAATAAATTTATGTACTTTACTTGTGCAAAAATACTGTAATTCTTAAGGGATAACTAAGGTGAAAAAATGTCTATGATTCTTGCTCTATCAGATACCCATGGCAGTGTAACGAATTTTCTGTAAATTGATATTAATAAGGAAGGCCCTGTATCCTACCTGTCTTGCAAACTGGAGGAAACAGGACCATGATACCCA
>Ga0209749_1002398_pt1 | contig 12512 bp, 8 predicted proteins | sample EPASupsiteSAE347_FD_187267 | JGI IMG/M metagenome (GOLD analysis project Ga0209749, IMG submission 187267) | Bioremediated contaminated groundwater from EPA Superfund site, New Mexico - Sample SAE3-47 (SPAdes) (version 2) | ecosystem: Environmental > Aquatic > Deep subsurface > Groundwater >... | reverse complement strand
TTTCCCTTGATATTTACAAGCAATGGTTTGCCGAGTTGCCCGAAGGATTTCAAAAGGCGGTGCTCAAAAGTTGGGGTCCGGTCGAACGGAACAACATCATGATCTGGCCGGGCGCACGGGGAAAGAAATTTTTGGTTCTGCCGGCCATGCGGTACGGCAACATCCTTTTTACGCCCCAACCGGCGCGGGGATGGGAGCAGGATGAAAAGAAGCTTTTTCATGAAGTGACCCTGGCGCCCCACCACCAGTATGTCGCCTTTTATCTCTGGCTGAAGAAGGAATTCCGGGCCGATGCCGTGGTCCATGTCGGCACCCATGGGACGCACGAATGGCTGTCGGGGAAAGAGGTGGGCTTTACGGACGAAGACCCGCCGGAGGCCTTGATCCGGGATTTGCCCAATATCTATCCCTACATCGTGGACAACGTCGGCGAGGGGACCCAGGCCAAGAGACGCGGCATGGGCGTGGTTATCGACTATATGACGCCGCCCTTCGACAAGGCCGGTCTGAACAGGGAACTGAAAGAGCTTGTTGCCCTCCTCAGCGATTACCGGGCGGCAAGGGAGAAGAGCCCGCCCCTGGCGGCAGCGAAACTGGCGGCTATCAACGATCTGGCGAAAAAAATCGGTTTACTGACGGATCTTAAAATGAGTGAAGTCAAAACGGAAAAGGACATCGAAGAGATTGATGACTACATAACAGATATCTCAGAGAAATTGACCCCCTTTGGCCTGCACGCGTTCGGTAAGGCGCCGGAGGATAAGTACCGGAAAAGCACGGCAACGGCGATCCTGTCCATCGAAAAGGGGTTGACGGAAGGAGAGCGGGCCAAGCGCCTCGCCGAACTGGAGGAAAGGATTCGTATGAGCGGGCCGCGGGAGTTGGATTCCTTCATGGCCGCGCTGGCCGGCAAATATATCCCTGCCGCGCAGGGAAACGATCCCATCCGGAATCCCGATTCCCTGCCGACGGGCAATAACTTCTATTCCTTCGATCCGACGCGGGTTCCGGCGAAATCCACCTATGAAATGGGTGCGAAATTGGCCAAGGACCTGATCGAGGGTTATAAACAGAGGCACGGCGTTTACCCCGACAAGTTGACCTTCATTCTTTGGTGCACGGAAACCATCCGGCACGAAGGGGTCATGGAGTCCCAGATCCTTCACCTCATGGGGATCCGTCCGAAATGGGACGAACGGGGACGGGTGACGGGGGTGGAGGCCATCCCGAGAAATGAACTTGGCAGGCCGCGCATCGATGTTACCATGATTCCGTCGGGGCTTTACCGGGATGTCTTCTCCATTCTTATGGTCCTCCTGGACCGCGCGGTGACCATCGCCAAAAATGAAACCGAAGCAGACAACCTCCTGCGGGCTCATGTGCTCAAGACCAAGAAGATGCTCATGGACAAAGGCATTGCTGAGGATAAGGCGGAGAGGCTTGCTACGGTTAGGATCTTCACCGAGCCGTCCGGCGCCTATGGAACAAATCTCGATAAAGTGATTGTGATGTCCAACGCCTGGGAAAAAGAGAGCCAGGTGGCGGATGTCTACTTTATGAGGATGAGCCACATGTACGGTCAGGGGTTTTGGGGCGCCAAGGAAGAGCAGGGGCGGGAGGATATCAGCCGCACCCTGCTAAATAATGCCCTGTCCGGGACAAAGATCGCTATCCACAGCCGCTCCAGCAATATGGTGGCAACCCTCGATAACGACGATGTATTCCAGTATCTCGGTGGCACGGCCATGGCGATTCGCACGATCGATGGCAAGACGCCGGAGGTCTATATCACGAATATGTCCAACCCGAAGGCGCCGCGACAGGAAACCCTGGAGAAGGTAATGGGACGGGAGATGCGCTCCCGCTACCTGAATCCGGAGTGGATCAAGGCGATGATGAAGGAAGGCTATGCGGGCGCCCGTTTTGTGGACAAGGTGACGGAACACCTCTGGGGCTGGCAGGTGACCGTGCCGGAGGCGGTGGATGGGGCTAAGTGGCAGGAGATGTATGAGACCTATGTGCTGGACAGAAACAATTTGGGTATGAAAGATCTGTTCCGGCAGGCGAAAAACATGTGGGCTTATCAATCAGTCGTGGCGCGGATGCTTGAAACCGTGCGTAAGGATTACTGGAAGCCGGAAAAAAAGGTGATCGAAACCCTGGCGGAAGAGTACGCCAAAACGGCCGGGGAAGTTGGCTTGGCCTGTTGCGATCACACCTGCAACAATCCGCTCCTCACAAAATTCACGGCATCCGTATTAATGTCCGTTCCGGGACTTGCGGCGGAAGTGAGCGGCTTTATGAAGGCATTGGACGCGATGAAAAATCCGGTGCAACAGAAAACCGGATACGGGGAGGGGCAGCCTCAAAAAAACAGGTCTCCCCTTACGAACCGGACGCCTGTATCGGCGCCCGACGGGACGGGGAAAAAAGTGGCCGGTTACGAAATGCAGGATGTCTCCGCCGCGGGCGCCCCCTCCGCCCCCATCCCTTATCTTTTTCTTGCCGGGTTTTTGGTTTTCGGCGGGCTTTTCATTTGGGGGTGGAGAAGGTTCGGCCGCTGAATGAAAAAGATAATCATCATGGCCATGGTTGTCCTCATCCTCGCCGGGGGAGGATATTATCTCTCGAAAGCCCGGGAGCATGGCCCGAAATTCAGGGTGCACAAAGTCACAAAGGGAAATATCAAGTCCGTGGTGACAGCCACCGGAACGGTTAATGCCGTCACAACGGTGCTGGTGGGGACCCAGGCATCGGGGACGATCCGTCAGCTCTGCGTGGATTATAATTCCGCAGTCAAAAAGGGCCAACTCCTTGCCCGGATCGATCCGGCCATTGCTCAGGCTCAGGTCGAACAGGCCGGAGCCGATCTACGGTCGTCTGTTGCCGGTATGGAAAAAGCCGCAGCCCTGCTCCTCGACGCGAAAAGAACCGTGGATCGAAATCGCAGCCTCTTCGTGAAGAATTTCATTGCCCGCAGCGTCCTGGATACGACGGAGACCAATTATCAGTACGCCCAGGCCCAGTTGAATGTTGCCCAGGCCCAGGTCTGCCAATCCCGGGCGGCCCTGCGATTGGCGGAAGCCAACCTGAATTATACCCGCATCCTCTCGCCGGTGGACGGCATGGTGATTTCCCGGAATGTGGATATCGGTCAAACCGTGGTGGCGAGCTTTCAGACCCCCACCCTTTTTAAGATCGCTCAGGATTTGACCAAGATGCAGGTTGATGCCGGCGTGGACGAGGCGGATATCGGCAGGATCCAATTGGGTCAAGAAGTGGTGTTTAATGTTGATGCCTTCCCGGAAATTCTATTTCAAGGCAAGGTGGCGGAAATAAGAAATGCCCCGACCACTATCGAGAATGTAGTTACCTATACGGTTGTCGTCAAAGTCGCCAATCCCGAATATAAACTGAAACCGGGGATGACGGCTCATGTATCCATCGTTGTCTCCACAAGGCAGAATATCCTCAGGATACCAAATTCCGCCCTGCGGGTGAAGCTTGCCGACGGACAAGGCGCCGAAAAGGTTAAGGAGAAAGAGACGGAAAGGGGGCCGAAACCGTCGGGAGAGCTTTCCGGCATCAAGAGACAGTTCGTTTGGGTTCCGGGAGATCAGGGCCCCAAACGTGTTGCCGTGGCGACAGGTATCAGCGACGGCAACTTCACGGAGCTTCTTGCCGGTGATCTGAAAGAAGCCGACAAGGTCATCGTCGAAGCGACCGCCTCGGCAAAAAAAAGGGACTCCTCGCCGAGATCCGGATCGCTGCATTAGAGAAGGTCAACGTTATTGCGGCGCCACATATTGTTGTTGACAATCCCTCGGTGATTGTCTATAAGCCGACCGTCAAGTTGAGGATGTTCAGTAAATATTGAGAGTGATATCAGTGATCTATTTATTATTCTGCACACCGTTAATATGAGGCGCGGATAGAGAACCCGGGCGGTTCTCCATCGAACGCCGTTTTGCCGTTTCGCCACCCCTGACCGAGTAGCCTCTTGATGGTCATGCCGGGGAGAGCGCGGCATGAAGCCATGAGGAGGCGGAATTGGTCAATCAACCTTTCCAAACAGATGTTTACTATCGCAGGATCACAAGCGTTTTTCCCACAGGAACGCTTTCCCCCCGGCACTCGGTAATTTTTCCTGACATTACGGCGGCTTTTGCCATCGCAATCGATAAGGACCAGTCCGGGAAGCGGGACATACCCCCCCCGGTTCTTATAGATGCGGGAAAGGCTTGCCCATGCTGACCCTCGGCCTGGATATCGGATCCCGGACGATCAAGCTGGTGGTATGGGAAGACGGCGCTGTCGTTCTGACCCGCAAGGAACCGACCTCCTATGATCCCCTGGCCGTCTGCCGGGAACTGCTGAAGACTGCGCCCGGAGGGCCGCTCGTGGCCACCGGCTATGGCCGCCGTCTGGTGAAGGAATATCTCCGGTGCGAAACGGTCAGCGAGATCAAGGCCTTCGCCGTGGGGGCCCGGGCGGCTTTCCCTTCCTGCCGCACCATTCTGGACATCGGCGGTCAGGATACCAAGGCCATTTCCCTCACCGGGGACGGCAGGATCGACAAGTTTCACATGAACGACAAGTGTGCCGCCGGGACGGGACGGTTTCTCGAAATCATGGCCACCGCCCTGGGATTGTCCCTGGGCGATTTCATGACCGCGGCCTTGGCTGCGGAAACATCTCACCCCATCAACAGCATGTGCACCGTTTTTGCCGAATCGGAGGTCATTTCCACCATTGCCCGGGGGACGGCGCGACCGGCGATTGCCCTGGGCATTCATCAGGCCATTGCCGCCCGGGCCGTTTCCCTCCTGGAGCGGGTATCCATCACCGAGGATATCCTCTTTGCCGGGGGGGTGGCCCTGAATCGCTGTATGCAGAAGGAGATTGAAAACAAGCTGGATCGCAAGGTTCATGCGCCCGCTGACCCGCAAATCATCGGCGCCTTGGGGTGCGCCCTCTTGGCGGCGAAAGATGTCTGAATACCAATAACAATAGAGGAGGAAAGAGAGATGCCATTTAATGTTCCTGACGTAAAACCCCTGATTGAAGACGAATTTGTTGGTGAGGCCGCCAAGCGCGCCCTCCAGTATATCCAGACAAAGCGCGCGGCGGGGATGCCCGTGGCGGGCATTTACTGCGGTTACGCCCCCATGGAGGTGATCCGCGCCGTCGGGGCCGTGCCGGCCATTCTCTGCGCCTTTGCCAACAAGACCATCGCGGCGGCGGAAGCGGTCCTGCCCGCAAATCTCTGCCCCCTCATCAAGTCCAGCTACGGGTTCATCATTACCGATACCTGCCCCTTCTTCGGCATTTCCGATGCGGTCGTGGCGGAAACCACCTGCGACGGCAAGAAAAAAATGTTCGAATTGATATCAGAGTACAAACCGATGTTTGTCATGGACCTGCCCCAGTTGCCCGACGAGAAGGAAGCGCTGGCCAATTGGGCGGTGATGATCACGAAGCTCCAGGGATTTCTGGAAAAGACATTTGCCACGTCGGCCACGCCGGAGGGTATCGAGGCGGAGATCAAAGCGACCAATATCAAAAACCGCCTGATGAATCGCGTCTTTGCTTATGCGGCGAAAAAACCGTCCCTCCTGAAGTGGAGCGAGGCATACGAATTGGCCTTTCTGGCCCAGGTGGCCACCACTGATGATCTCCAGGCGACTTTTCAGGAGGTCTTCCAGACGATTGAGGAGAGGGAAGCAAAAGGCGTTCATTACGGAACCGCCTCTTCCCCCCGGGTGCTGGTCACCGGTTGTCCCGTGGGCGGCGATTCCACCAAGGTTTACAAGATCATCGAAGAGGCGGGCGGGGTGGTCGTGGCCATGGACTCCTGCACGGGGATGAAACCCTTCATGACGGAAATTGAAGAAAACACGGGCGATCCCATTGCCGCCGTTGCCGCCCGCTATCTCCGTCTGCCGTGCTCCTGTATGACCCCCAATACGCGGCGCCTCGACGAACTGGACAAGACAATCGCCCGTTTCCAGCCCGACGCGGTCATCGAAGTGGTCCTCCATGCCTGCCATTCCTACAACATCGAGGCCTACAAGATCATGAACCATGCAAAGAATAAGCATAATCTGCCGTACCTGAAGATCGAAACGGACTATTCCGACGGTGATGTCGAACAGGTCCGGACCAGGGTGGAAGCCCTCTTCGATAGCCTGTAACTTTGGAACGAAATTGCGGAAAGAAGGGGCAATGTGTTTTAAATTATGGTAGATGGAATCAGTAGGGGTAGATAAGGGAAGGAGGATATATATGCCCGTGACCATAGACGCCCGAGGGCTGGCCTGTCCGCAGCCCGTCATTATGGCGAAAAAAGCGATTGAGGAAAATGAACAGATAACCGTGCTCGTGGACAATGACATGGCCGTGGAAAACATCCGCCGCCTGGCACTGAAACTGGCCTGCGGCTTTTCCGTGGCGGAACGGGAGGCGGGAGTTTGGGAGGTTGCCCTCGTCAGGATGGGGCCGACGGTTGAGGCTGTCAAAGACGGAAGCCCCGGTATGCAGGAAGACGAACTTTCCTGCACCGTCCCTACCGGGAAGGAAACGGGACCGCTCGTGGTCATCCTCTCCGACAATCACATGGGACGGGGCGACGATGTTCTGGGAGATATCCTGATCCGGAGTTTTATCCACACCCTGCTCCAGTTGCAACCCCGGCCGGATAAGGTCATTTGCTACAACTCCGGGGTGAAACTGGCCGTCAAGGATTCGGCGGTTCTCGATGATCTGCAGGTGTTGGCAAAGGAGGGGGTGGAGATTCTGGTCTGCGGAACCTGCGTCAACTACTTCGAGCTTGGCGATCAGGTCGCGGCGGGCCATATTTCCAATATGTACGACATTGCCGAAACGATGGCCGGCGCCGGCCGGCTGCTGCGCCCCTGATGGAAGAACAAAGGTACGTCGTATTCCTGTTTCCCTCCGTCAGCTACGCCCTGAAGGCGGAGAAAATCCTCAAGGCCGCGGGAATCGCCCATAAACTGATCCCCGTGCCCCGCCATATCAGTTCGGACTGCGGCGTCTGTGTACGCATTGCCGAAGATAAGGAGCGGGATGTCGAGGGTGAACTCCGGGGGAGGGTGGAATGGGACAAGGCAGTATTGCTATGAGCAGGGATTGAAAAACATGAGATATTCCATTGTTCCCTACAACCCGGAGACGGAACATGCCCCTTGATCAGTCAAACAACCGTATTATCTATTTCGATAACGCCGCCACGTCCTGGCCCAAACCGGCGGGGATGATGGCGGCGATGATCGATTATAATGAGCGGATCGGCGGCAGTCCCGGCCGTTCCGGACACCACCGCTCCCTCGCTGCGGGACGGATAATCCTGGAAACCAGGGAGGCCCTGGCGGAGCTTTTCGGAGGCGGCGATTCCCTCCGGATCGCCTTTACGAAAAACGCCACGGAGGCGTTGAACATCGCCCTGTCCGGCGTCCTCAATCCGGGCGATCATATTATCGCCTCGAGCATGGAGCACAATTCCGTCATGCGGCCGTTGCGATATCTGGAATCTCAAGGGGTGCAATTGTCCGTAGTTCCCTGTTCCGGCGACGGCAGACTTGACCCCGAGGATGTTACGGCGGCGATTAGGCCCCGGACCCACATGCTCGTCGTTACCCATGCCTCGAACGTGACGGGTACCATTCAGCCTGTGGCGGCGCTGGGGAAGATCGCCCGGGACCATGGCATCCTCTTCTGCGTGGACGCCGCCCAGACGGCCGGGGCATTGCCCATAAATGTCGACGAGATGGGCATCGATCTCCTCGCTTTTTCCGGACATAAATCCCTCTGCGGACCGCAGGGGACGGGGGGCCTCTATGTGCGGGAGGGATTGGAAAAGCAGCTTCGGCCATTGATGACGGGCGGTACGGGGAGCCGCTCGGAGTTCGAGGGACAACCGGATTTCATGCCCGACAAGTACGAGTCGGGAACCCCTAACACCATCGGCCTTGCCGGTCTGGGGGCGGGGGTCCGTTTTGTCCTGGCCGAAGGAGTGGCAGCCATCCGCGACAAAGAGGAGGGTTTGACGGCGCGATTCCTTGCCGGACTCGCCGCCCTGCCCGGGGTCACCGTCTATGGGCCACCCGACGCCGCAAGCCGGACGGCGGTGGTATCATTTAACATTGCCGGTGTTTCCGCCTCCGCGGCGGCCCTGGAACTTGATGAACGTTTCGGGATTCTCTGCCGGCCGGGACTCCACTGCGCCCCCGCCGCTCACCGGACGATCGGGACCTTTCCCCAGGGGACGATCCGCTTCGGCTTCGGTTATTTCAATAATGACGAGGAAATCGACCTGGCCCTGGAGGCGATCCGATCCCTGGCCGGAAACGGCGCACCGCATTAGGCAAACCCCCTTTACCGGTTCATCCGGTCCGGATTCCCCCAAAGGTGTGCTCAATAATTATGTAAATATATCAAGCATTTAAATTAAAAGTTCGCGCGGCGAACTTTTGGTCGTCCGCCATAAAGATTCCGGCAGGCTTCTGGTTGGGGTTGCCGCCGTATTTAAGCGCTAATTCGTTCATTTTTTACTTATCTCCTCATTTCTGATTTGGGTTCTTTTCTACCTGCTCCCTGGGGTATTGCCTCTCTCCCGGGTAGCCTCCCAAAATGAATGCGCCGTAAGCGGAAGGGTAATAGCCCAGTATTTTCAAGCGGTCACGGGCGGCAATCCAGGCACGCCCGTAGTTTCCATCCGAGGAATTTTCATAAAAGGCCTCCATAAAAAAACGAGTCGCTTCATCTTCGACGGGCCATAGGCTGCTCAATATCTGCCTCGCTCCGCCAAGATAAAAGCTCCTGACCAGCCCCAAAAGGTCGTTTCCCGAAACAATCCTGCCCATTCCCGTTTCGCAGGCTGATAGAACCACTAGCCGGGCGTGGAGGGGTTTTTCATATAGCCGCTCCGCAGTTAGGGGTACCGCCTTATGACCGTCGCTCAAAATGAGGGCCGATTGTAGAGGTGAATGGGCATCATAGAGGGCATGAGTGGCAAAATGGATTATGTTAACCCCGTCACCCACCGACCGGCGGAGGGTTGTTTCGGTGGCATGCGCCCCTATCAGGGGTTTGATTCCATATCGCTCCGCAATCATGGAGGCTTCGAGGCGAGCCCCTTTCAATTGCGGCAAGATGCCGCCAAAGTCAGGGTCTCCGATCACGCAGGCTTTTGCATGAAATATCTTCTTTAAAGGCGGCCGTAAAAGCCATCCTCCGGTAGGAAGAACCGCTATCGGATAGGCTGTCTCTAATGCACCCCAGGGAATGAAGTGCATCTCTCCGCTCGGTACGATATAGGCCGCAAGATTGACGCCCCAGCTTTCCAGATCCAAATCCTTCTGTAGGGCTGCAATAGCGGTCTTTTCTTCGGTTATTTCTTTCAAGGCCCGCTGCTTTTTTTCCACGATGGTGAGTGAACGCTCAGCCAAACCATCGGATTTTAATCTTCGGGCCTTTTCAAATGCATCCAGATGCCTCCGAATGGACCTCGATGAGGCCGGTATGGTTTTCAAATCGCAACTATTTTTACGAATGATAAGCAAACGTGTTGGCTCGTCGGTCGGTGCGGGTAGTGAATAAATCATGACCTCGCCGGGAAGGAGACGTTTTTGGACACTCTGAAGATCGGCGACAGAAACGGAAAGAACGTCAGCCAGCTCCGGGTCTTGTTGTCGTAATTTCATCACCAGTTCTTGCCTTTTCTCGAGAAGTGCCTGCTCAAGATCCGCATTGCCGGTCACATGGCTTGACATGGCATTTTTTCGCCGGCGTTCCTTGCGGATACTCCTGTCAATATTGCGAATTTCGGATGTCAGTTCCCGTTCTCGCCCCTCAGCAACAAGGCGCTCCGCCAGCAGCGCCACAAACGCCCGCGCCCGACCACGCTCCACATCAGCAAAAAGGGTTTTCATATCGCCCTTAAGGACGTCAATGCGAATCAGGTCGAGCGTTATTCCTTCCTTACCCACTCCGAAACGGACTTTTTCGTCGTCTACCGTCATTGTTCCGGCCATCAGATCAACAACCTCCTGGGCATGCCTCAAGGCCTGCTCCGCCTCAGTAACCCGGTTAAGCTCGAGCAGCGCCTTTCCACGAATGGCTTCCAGTCGCCATATGTACTCCAGAAGGCCTAGTTTCGACGCACCGTCAACCCCTTTTTTTGACTGCCCCGCGGCAAGCTCATAGCGTCCAGCCGTAAATAGGGCATGTGCTTTGAATGTTTCGATTACGACAACGCCGGCCTTATAACCGAGAGCCTTAAAATACTCATCGGCATGGGTGAATGTCTCATCGGCACGCCTCGATTCCGGGTCAAGGGCGAGCAGGACGTTTCCAAGCGCCACAAGAGACATGCCACGGCCCCAGAAAATCTCTTCCGGCGGATGAAAATATAGTCCGGTGATCGGGTGTCGTGCGGTGTACATGACATTGTTCATCGTCTGGTTTGCCAGTTCCAACCAAGGAAGCGCCTCCCTGTTACGTCCTTTGGCAATAAGCACGAGTCCCAAAACGATGCTTGCACGTGCCTGTGCCGTCGTACAGCGGGCAAGCTCTACCTGGTCCAGGGGAGGGGTTGAAAAGGTTGCGGGGAAACGCCAGGCGCCGAAAGCACGGATTACCTGAGCAGCGTCTTCTAAAGCGCCTTCCATATCGCCTGCCCAGTATCGCACTTCCGCACGCAAGGCCCTTGTCGTGTGATTTCCCTGCATTGCCCCCAATTCAAGAATTTCCAGACTTTCCGTTTCCTTCTCGGCAAGATCGGGCCGCCCCATCATAAGCAGTACCTGCACTTTGAGATACGAAGATTGCCACACCAGGGCGGGATGATTATCCCTGTTTTTGCTAATCTGATCGATTTGCTCAATGGCCTCTTCGCCCTTACCCTCAAGATAAAGAGCGGTTGCATTTTCAAATTCAGGTGTGATGATGAAATTGTAGTAGTGTTTTGAACCGGCTTTCAGTGGTTCAAACTTGTAAGGAGGAATGTATGCCGTAAATAACTCTCGCTTGAGCTCAGGTGATGGGAGGGAGGCAATTAGTTCAACGTCGGTTTTCGGGCGGACCACCGCCTGGATGCGTCCTGAGCGGATGGCAAGCGTCAGGTTGGGAGCGCTGCTTTTCGCATCCTTTAAGGCCGCGAGCACCAGAGGCGTTTCCGATTTCTCCGGCAACGGTTCCGTCGTAGGAGCATATTTCACGATGGGGATTGGAAATAGCGGGATGCCGCACCCACAGCAAATCATAACGAAAGCGATGACGACGGTTATGGATATCACCTTGGTTCTGAAATACGAAACCCCGCAGTCTTTTGAGAAGCGGGGTTTTGATCTCCAGTCCATAGCGCCCTCCCGGAAGGTAGCGTTAAAAATAAGTCGACAATTTTATGAACCGGTATGTTCTCAAAAAACAAGGAAGACGGTTTTCGAAAGTATGCAGGAACCGGATGAAAATATTTTTACTTGCTCATTTTTTTAAGCAGCTCCTCCAGCTTTTTGATCTCTTCCCCGTAACCGGCCCAGTTGCCCTGCCGTTGCATCTCCGTGGCGCGCTGATAGGACTTCATGGCTTGGGCGGCAAGTTCCCGGGCCGATGACGCGCCCGCCGCCGTCTGGGCCGGGGGCGTCGCTCCGGCTGCGGAGGCGACCGCCTTTCTCGCCCCGAATAACCTCTGCAGGGCGAGTTCGAGATTCTCTTCCATCACCACCTCGTTTTCGTAGGCGACGATGACCCTTCTGAGTTCGGGCAACCCGACCGTATCGGAGGCGGCCAGGTAAAGGGGTTGTACGTACAGGAGGGAACGCTCGACGGGGATGACGAGCAAGCTTCCCCTGATTACCTTGGAGCCGCGTTGATTCCAGAGGGTAAGCTGCTGGGAGATGTAGGAATCCTGATTGATCCGGGCGTCCACCTGCTTGGGGCCGAAGATGAGGCGGTCCCTCGGAAAGGTATAGACGACAAGCTTGCCGTAGTCGGGGGCGTCGCACCTGGCCGCCAGCCAGGCGGCCAGATTGTCTCTTTTGGCCGGCGTGTAGGGAAGGAGGAGAATATACTCTTCCTTTTTTTCGTTGGGAAGCTTCATGATCGTATAGTAGGGCGCCATGAGTTTTTCATCGAAAGCCGGTATTTCCCAGAGATTCTCCTTGTTGTAGAAGACCTTCGGATCCGTCATGTGATAGGCGGAATAGATGGAGGCCTGGAGCTGGAGCAGCCACTGGGGATAGCGGATATGGCGTTTCAGGTCGGCGGGCATGGCGGCGAGGCCCTTGAACATATCCGGAAAAATCCGCATATAAACCCGGATGATGCTGTCGCTCGGATCGCTGACGTAAAACGTCACCTTGCCGTTATAGGCGTCCACGGAGGCCTTGACGGCGTTGCGGACGTAGTTGATATTGCGGGCGGAAGGCTTGTTCCGTAGGGAGGGCTTGGAGTAGGGCATCCGGGACGACGCCGTGTAGGCGTCGACCATCCAT
>Ga0209749_1002395_pt1 | contig 12527 bp, 11 predicted proteins | sample EPASupsiteSAE347_FD_187267 | JGI IMG/M metagenome (GOLD analysis project Ga0209749, IMG submission 187267) | Bioremediated contaminated groundwater from EPA Superfund site, New Mexico - Sample SAE3-47 (SPAdes) (version 2) | ecosystem: Environmental > Aquatic > Deep subsurface > Groundwater >... | reverse complement strand
TTAGGTTAAATTGTATCTGAGTCACTGAAGGGTCACACAGGATACATCTGCTTGAAGATTAAATATTTTCTCGTGGATATATCCTGCCTTCACTTCATCACTGGAATTCTAGATTGTGCCGACCAGTGATGACTACAAGAGCGCATATTTCCACGATGCCAATAAAGACCGATGTGTGAGCAACCTGCTCTACTTTGCCCATGCAGCTATCGGATAATAACAAGAGAGAATATTCATATTGAGTTCCATCAGATCAGATTTTCTGTTTCGGTCCTTGCCGAGCCCCTCAAGCTCCAGTCCCGGCTGGAGGATCTGATTGTTTGGAAGACGGAGAAGGTCAAGCGGACTCGGAAAGGTTCAAAGACCTACACCTGCTGGATGGCCTGATGGCGTGAGGGCGGCAGGACGTGCAATGTGCACCTAGGGAGCGCCGGGAAAGGTCAAATCCCTTGGCATCCTTGGCAATCTCTGCAGATCGGGCCAGGGCCGCCGCAGCGCAAACGGGCCTCTCGAACGAGAGACTGAATGCCTGACTGGCAATGTCCGCGGAATCTTTGCCGCCCAAAACGATGGACTCAAAGCCGGTCTTCTCGTAGGTCGCGACCATGTAGGCCTGACCGTCTTTCAGCTTGAACTCCTGCACGCGCAGCTCGTCTTTCTTGGCGATGCCGAGCCATCCTCGATCACCCTTGACCGCTCCCGCAATGCGCGGCGTGTCCAGTTCGTCTCTCTCATAACCGAGAGTTGCCAGGCAGAGCGATATGGCATCCCGCGGCCTCATGCCGTCCTCGATCTTCTCAAGGATGGTGTCCGCCTGCGTGCCGTTGGCAACCACGGCGGCATCATCGAGGACACGGATGCAGTTGTAAGCAATGTAAGGATTCCTGGCCAGGTCCGCCGCATTCAGGGGCGAGACGAGAAAGCTCTGACCGCGAATCTCGGCCCGGCGGTTGGGAAAAGAGCGGGATGAGACCCTGTAGGCCACCCAACTCTTTCCCTCACTTCGGCCAACGGAAACTATGCGGCCGACGTACATCTTCAGTCAACCAGCTTGTACTTGGCCTTGTTCGCATCCGCGATTCCCTGAATCGCCGCAAGCTGTTCTCCGCAGTCGTTCTTCTTGAAGAGATGCTTGTAGCGGCCCTGGATCTGGATGTACTCTTGTACGGGCTTTGGTCTGCGTATCTTCTTCACGCCTACCAGCTCTCCATTGACCCATTCTGCCAGTGGCCACAGGCCAGTTTCCACGGCGAGCCTAGACAGCTCAATCATGGTTCCGGCATCAAAAGACCATCCTGTGATGCATGGTGCATTGACCTGAATGTAGGACGGCCCGTTCACCTGCAAAGCCGCCTTAACCTTTCTCCTCAGGTCCACGGGATAGGCCACGGACGCCGTTGCCACATAAACTCGCTGTCCAATTCGCCGTTGGCCACCATCTGGGAGAGGTGCTCCACGATGTGAGTTTGGGGCGTGATGGGATAGGCCGAGATCACATCCGGCTTGCAGCACATAACTGCATGAGCCACGGCATAAGAGCCCTCTACAACTTTCATGTTAGCGGTATTAATCTGGCTCATTACTTCTCCTCCAGAACCATTGAGATCGCCATGCGCGGGCACTCGTGGGCGCACACGCTGCAGCCCCTGCAGTAGTCCAGGTCGGGCACGAAGAGCCCATCTTCCTGGTGAACGCAGCCCTCGGGCAGTAGATCTCGCAGAGGCTGCACTTAATACATTTCGATTGATCGACAACGGGCACGAACGTCCGCCAGGCACCCGTCTTGATGATGCGAGTGCTGCACGGATCTACCAATCTCCCTGCCTTGATATCCATTAAGAGACCCTCTTATAGGCTGTTTTAATGGCGAGCAGATTCTTCTTGCCAAGTTCTAGATGGCTTGGTTCAAGCTCTCCAGCCCCACCTCTTTGCTGGCCCCATAGAAGGCTCCAAGCATTGCGGTGTTGACGATGGGCCTTCTCAGGATCTCCATAGCGATCTTGGTGGCATCGATGGTGATACTTCGGCTTTGGTGCTGAGCTTGAGCTTCTCGGCGCTTGGCAGGCAGTATATTCTATCGTCGATTTTAGCAAATGACTGGTGACGGTGGAGGTTTTCGTTTTCTTATGTAATCAAATCCTTTGAATCCTTGCCTAACGAAAACGAGTACGACGAATATATCCGAGATATCGCGAACAATTTGTACGAATATTGGTGTCTCTCCAATAACAATATTGATGATATGAATAAGCAGCGACGTCATCAGGAGATTGGCAAAAAACACAACAACAATAAAAAGATAAAGAACCTCATGACTTGTAAGTTCAACTATAACTGGTCGAATTTCAGACCAAGCTTCTTGGTAAAAACTAATTGAAGAAAATATGCTTTTGCGGAGAACGTGAAAAAGCAATAATTTCTTCGTCAGATCCGACAGCTTTTTATGGCTCAGGCTATTATCAATCGACACGCGTAATTCCTCACCAAGGCATTATGCATGTGCAGGCCGGGTAGCACCAGCCTGCACAATTCATCATTCCTCACCACATTTCTTTGAGATTTCTAAGAGAATCTATCGTCCTCAAAAGCCGCAAAGGCTATTATTTCGGCCTTAGTGACAGATCCTTGATCTCCACGACCGTTCAAGCGTAACTCTTTCAATGGCTGACCTCCAATTATCTTGCGGGCTTTCTCTCTCTTCCCAGCGAAAAAGTGATGAGTAAATATATCTCTTTCGGAGCCGCGCCACGTTCTTAATGCTTGATGCTCGTCATTATAGTATTTTACCCAAAGTATGAAATTTATGACCGCTATGCTTAGCCTGATCAAACTGATTTCTACACATAAGGCCATTAAGTTGTGGATAACATGAACGAGATACTTTTTGCAGTCCGCGAAGCCAAGGGGGACATCGGGAGGCTAAGCGAGGAACTCCAAAAGATCTCTGATGCTTGTCCATTAAGAGACCCTCTCGGGCCTGTCGGTGTTGATAATTATCTTGCCGCTGGCCACATTTACCACATCACGCAGTGTGACATCCTGCACGATTACATAGTCGGGCTCATAGATCTGGCTTCGAATTCGTATGGGCTCATCGGCAATCCTGGCAAAAGCCATTACTGGTGCGCCTCTGCGTTCCACTTCGAAGGCCGGAAATGCCTGGGAGAACCTCTTGACCCGGAGGGCTACGTCGAGATGGAGAAGATCGGAGCCACCATAATTCAGCTCGGGCCCATGAGGATCGCCATAACCAAGCCGCCGTTCTCGAATGGGCTGGAGATAACCGCTGTGCGGCCTGTGGCCAAGGTGAACTTTGACGCCTACCGACATAACGTGGATCTGAAGGCGCGGCTGAAAGAGAGCCAGAGAGGAATTCTCATCGCCGGGCCGCCGGGCTCGGGCAAGTCCACCTTTGCTGCCGGAGTGGCCGAGTACTTGCTAGGCTGCAACTACGTGGTCAAGACTCTGGAATCGCCCCGCGATCTGCAGGTACCTCCCGAGATAACCCAATATGGTCCCCTGGAAGGCAGCATGGAGGCATCAGCCGACATATTGCTGCTGGTCCGGCCCGATTACACCATTTACGACGAAGTGCGCAAGACGCGCGACTTCCAGGTCTTCGCAGATATGCGCTATGTAGGTGTGGTCATGATACCACTGTATGCGGATACCGCAGTCTTCTCTAAAACCTCATTTAAGCCAATCCTCTCACTCCTCCTCGCCCTAGCTCCTTACCGTCGGACCTGGCACCGAAGATCTCCGCCAGTACCTCCTTGGTAGTCTGCAGCTCTCTGACCTTCGGATTGACCATGCGCCTGGATTTGCAGCCTCAAGGATCGCTCTGCCTAAACACAAACCCCGCTTCCTCCCACGCCTTCTCCAGCAGCTTCCCGTAATACCCGGCATCAAACCCCGCCGCCGTCCTCTCCGGCTCCACCTCCCACTTTTTGGCATCCTTCACCACATAGCCGATCTCCATCCCCGGAGCCAGGGGGATGCCCTGCTTCACATAAGCCTGCACCGCCGAAGCCTCTGCACACCTTCGCGAATAGTCCATCCTGCTCACCCTGCGGTGAATGGCCAGTTCCCGCACGTCCGCCTCCCCCAGCTCCTCCATGTACCGCCTGCGCACCTCCTGGGCCTTGGGCTCGATCCTCTGCAGTTCCTCCCGGCTCCTCGCCTCGCCCAGGACCTCGAATAGCTCCTTCTGCATCCGGCGCACATACTCCGGCGTGTCACCCTTGCGGGCCATCACGCCCCGGATCTTCATCTTGCCCGTGTCCAGCCGCCCAAAGTAGCGGTTGTAGGCCCCGGAGCCGTCGGCCATCGGCAGGAAGGCGATCCAATCGTAGGAATCCACCTCCGTCAGAATGCCCGTCTCCCTCTCCACAGCCTCCTTGAAGTTATTAAATAATTAACTATAAAAATATCACCGATTCAAAATCTATTGTTTACTCTGGTACTCAAAAAGCATCCAGAACACATTCTCTTTTTGCAATTAGGGAAAGATTAAAGAACTCTCAAAAAGATAGGCGAATTTGTGTAGGAGGAAAGCATTCTTGCGGAGGGTTCTATTAGCTGTGCTGAGCCTGATCATGATTATTGGGCTGGCTATGTCCGCGGATCCACTTGAAGATAGATCCACAGGTGTACTATTCAATTACGAGGACCGCGTCATCGGTCATGGTAATTTTGCAAGCAACAACAAAATTACGGCACAAGGTCCACATGCTGATGCTCGCGTGTACAGCAGATTGGCTGACGTGTACCTAAAAAAAATAGATCATGGTAGTGGATCGATTGAAAGAGAAACAATTATAAATTCTAAAGAATCAAGTAAAATACAGATAGATCCAGATCTGATTTATGCTTATGCGTTGATAGCAGTCTTGGGCAATAGTAGCATGGTATACACACCTCGGACCATGTCCATTGGCAATGGATACTACGCCACTCATCCTGTGAACTTTAACTCTCTTTTAAATGATGAGACCCAAATCAAGAACTATGCTTCAGAGACATCGATGATCCAAGATACAAAGTATGCAAAAGCCATCGATAAGGATCTGTTAGTCAGTGTAGAGGATGATTACTCAGGCTGGGAGCCCGCCCAAAGCTTGACTAGGACTCTTATGAATCTAAACGAGAGTGTCAATAGCGGTACTGCTCACATAGGAATGCTAGAGGGCAATATTGGTACTCGGGACTTTGGCAAAAGTGCTTGGCACAAGCCCAACATCTACGTAGATGAAGACTATAGAGGAACCTTCGACTTTGCAACCAAGATGAACTTGACACTGCCTGTGTACAAGACTTTGAGCGAAGATTTCTGGCTGCCCTGTTGCTCTGGTGGCTGGGAGAATCTGATGTCTTCTGACAAGAAGGGCTTTGGAGCTGATGCAAAGGGAATCTTTGATTGTACTTGCCCAAGAGCAGTAGAGAAAGCTTATGCAAAGGCAAATTGTTAGGAAGGCGAAGGATTATGGGTCTTAAGATAAATATTTTGATATTTGTGATATTCATGCTTTTAGCCAGCTCAGGAGTTGGAAAAGGATCTTTAGCCTTTATAGCGGTTGATCCGGATCCTTATAATATTCCTGTGGGGCATGTTGCATTTGGTTTTCAGCAGGATGACGGCAAGATTGTTTTTGGTTCGTTTGGGCCTGACGGGCTTGAAACACAGATTTTTGATGATTTATCTGCATTTAAAAATTATCTATCAGCAAGTGACTACAAATCTTTTGAAGCGATTCACGTTGAAGATATAAATCCAAACGCAGCAAATGAAATGATGACTACATTGAAAGATAGCGGTTTTGTGGCAATTCAAAGTGCATACCCAATAGGCATGTCGAATATCATCATGCCCGGAACCGAGAACTGCTTAACTTTTGCAATAAAGGTTCTAAAAGCATATGGTGCAGATATGCCGGCGATAATTCCTCTGGTAACTTCTTGGCCTAGAGCTTATTATGATGGACTTTCTAAACTTGGATGGATAGAATCTGGTTTAGATAATCCTTTAAGTTCAAAACTAGCGCAAGCGGGAATTGAGACTCCCCTGTTACCATCACCAGCTTCGGGCACATCGTCTGGTGATTACAACGGTGGTACAGATGTTTCTGATATAGGGCCGATAACTGGTAGCACTACGCCTAGCAATCCATCAACAGTTACCAATCCTCCAACCACAACTAAACCGCCAACCATATGGCTTCCACCAGGCATTGATTGGGTATACAATCCAAGTGATGGAAAATATTATGGAACATGGGGCGGAAGTTACTGGAAATACGATCCAGATGCCAAAGCTATGGTGTCATCTCGTTATTTGCTCCCAGGTTGGCCAGGATACAAAGATCAATGGCTTCCATCAGGCATTGAATGGGGGTATAATCCAAGTGATGGAAAATATTATGGAATATGGGGCGGAGGTTACTGGAAATACGATCCAGATACAAAAACTATGACGTCATCTCCATACCCGTTCCCAGAGGTAGAAGCCAGCGCAGCAGCTGGAGTTGGACCGCTCGTCTAGGAATGTTGCACTCCAAGTCAAATTAATAGGCGAGATGTAAATCTAGTCTTGCCTTCTTTTTTCTATTTTAGATGCGACCCTCTGGAAAAGGAGTTAGCAAAATTAAAGCAATAATTTGTATTTTGTGAGGACCTATTTAAATACATTGGTCTTCGGTTAAGGAATGAATAATAAATTTATGAATTTTATATTTACAAATTCAGGATGTGGCTAAATCTGGGAAATCACTATTTCGATCGCGGCGGTCTCAGGACATGGTAGCTCCTGCAGATCTCAAGCCTGTAATTTTGGCATCTGAAATGCGATTCAGCTCTTAACCGAAGACGCATGTATTTAAATACATAAGTTTACATCCCGATGCATTTAAAGCATAATAGGTTTAATGCTATCGATATTAATTTCTGATTTCCATCGTAATCAGAAATTTGGGTCGTGAATCTGCAATCGGAGAGGAATCCAGGTATCGGCATGGGGGCAGAGGATCAGGTCGGGGTCGTGGGCCTTGACGAGGTCGAGGAGGTCGGAGAGGACCTGCCTCTCTGGCCCTTCCAGCCTCCGCTTGCGGCCATTGAGGACTTCGACGCGGGAGATTATCCTTGGGCATGGCAGGATCTCCGGCCACTTGCAGCTCCAGGCTGGTTAAGAGGATCTCGAAGTCGGGTGAGAACCGGGATTCGTCTCTGTCACCGCAGGGGAAGATGTCGTGCTCTGCCAGGTAGCGCTGATCCTGGCGGACGTCCACGTTATACAGCTCGGCCTGGTGGCGGGTCTGGATCTCGATCTTCTCGGCTACTTTGTGGCTGGCATCGATCCTGTAGCCCCGCAAGGTGCCGAAGATGGTTCTGAAGCTGCACTCCTCTGCCTTGAAGCGGCTCTCCAGGGCCTCGATCATCTCGCTGTGTTCTGGAGGATCCTTGAGGTGCAGGCAGAATGAGGGAGGATAAGCTGCGCTGGCTCTGGCGAGGCCTCGCTCCCGGCCCCGCAGTTCCACGCAGCCTTTGTAATAAGAGTCGAAGATCCACATAATGCACCCCCCCAAGGCCCTGGATGTGGAACCTGCATCTCCCCAGGCGATCTTTTGCGGGCGAAGGAGATAAGGGCGAGGCGAGGGCGGGGCGAAAGTGAGCGAAACAAGCTGCAGATGAGGAGAATTTGAAACGGCTGCGGCGCCCTGCAAGCTGAGGTGGATCATTCCTAATCCGTTTAAACAGAATGGCCGCAAATCACACTTTCAAAAACAAATTACGGGATTTCTGTGGTCTGATATTTCCTCAGTACCTCGGCCAGTTCACTCACCTTTATGGGCTTGCTGATGTAATCATCCATGCCCGCCTCGATGCACTTCTCTCGATCGCCCTGCAGAGCATAGGCGGTGACGGCTACAATCTTCGGTCCGTTATCCGGCCAGCGCTGTCGAATGATTAGAGTTGCTTCCAGTCCGTCCATTTCCGGCATCTTGAGGTCCATGAGCACGAGATCGTAAGGCTGACGTTCCAGCGCCTGAAGAGCCTCGATGCCGTTGGCGACCACATCCGCCTTATATCCCATTCGCTTGAGCATTTGTATGGCTACTTTCTGGCTGGTTACATTATCCTCGGCCAGAAGTATTCGCAAAGAACTCGTCTGGACTTCCTTGTCAATTGCATTTGCGCGTTCCGCTTTTTTGCCAAGCTGTGTGGAAATGACGTTTGTCAGGACTCTATGCAGTTGCGAGGGCTTGATGGGTTTGGTCAGGTAAGCGTGATTTGCAGGCAGATGCTGTCCGATTGAGGCAAGCATCACCAGTGGAAGGGCTTTATTGTACCTGCGAATCTCTTTGGCCAGTGTCAGGCCATCCATGTCCTGCATATTCATATCCAGGATGGCAACATCAAAGCAATCTCCTCTTCGAATCCAATCCAATGCATCCTGGGACGCTGATGCCAGCAGGGGTACCATGCCCCAGGAATAGATATAGGCACCCAAGATACGGCGATTAGTCCTGTTATCGTTAACAATGAGCACATTCCTGCCAACCAATTGAGGCTGATCTCCGACAAGATTCTCCAACGGATCGCCAGGCGCAGTTTCTGCTTTGATGGTAAAATAAAAAGTTGAGCCTTTTCCCAGTTCAGACTCAGCCCAGATCCTGCCTTCCATTAATTCTATGAGCCTCTTGCTGATTACCAGACCTAGACCAACTCCGCCATAATTGCGGGTTATCGTGGAATCAACCTGACTGAAAGGCTGGAACAAACGGTTCATCTGATCCGGGGATATGCCGATTCCCGTATCCTGAACCGCGAAACGAATCTCATGAGCGGCATCGAGTCTTTGGGCTGAGATGGAAAGCTTGACCTCGCCGCGCTCTGTGAATTTGACGGCGTTTATTAAAAGGTTGCTCAGGATTTGTCTAAGCCGGTTCGGGTCGCCGATGATAACTCCTGGGACGCTCCTTTCGATGGTGTAAGCCAGGTTCAAGCTCTTCTCACTCGCCTTGCTGGCCACGAGATCAAGGGCCTCCTCGACGCAGTTTCCCAGATCGAAAGGCTGATCTTCGAGAATTACCTTATTCTCTTGCATCTTGGAAAAGTCTAATATGTCATTGATGATGACCATGAGCGCGTCCCCGCTTATTCTGATTCAGCGTTACATCATCCAGAAGAAGAGAGGTCATGCCGATGACCGCATTCATGGGCGTGCGGATTTCATGGCTCATGTTGGCCATGAAATCAGATTTGGCCTGGGCAGCCGCCTCGGCTGCTTCTTTGGCCTGGGATAATTCTGCGGTCCTCTCCTGCACCCTTAGCTCAAGCTCGTCCCGCGCTTTTCTCAGCTCTTCCTCCGCGAGCTTTCGGTCTGTAATGTCCTGGCCCTGGGCGATTGTAGCAATGATAGCGGTTCCATTTCTGGCGTATATGTTGGCGGAATTCCATAAGGCGGTTCGAATCGATCCATCCGCCTTGAGAATGGGGATATCGACTGCTTCCCAACGTTCACCGGCCATTGTGCGACGGATATGATCCATAGATATGTCCCGGCTGCCTTCTGGGAAAAGAATGCTCAGAGGCTCGCCGAGTGCTTCGGCGGTTCTAAGTCCCGTCAATCTTTCGAAAGCGTGGTTGAATCTGGTGATCCTGAAAGATGGGTCCCAGACGATGATAGGCGCGTTGGCGTAGTCGATCAGGTTTTCGAGATAATCTCGTGTCTCACTAAGAGCCTCTTCAGCACGCCTTCGCTCGGTGATGTCCTGTCCTATCGCAAGATTTCCAATGATATCTCTATTGGAATCCCTTATTGCTCTATTTCTCCAAGAAATCCAAACATGTTCCCCATTCTTCCGCATGTTTTCATTTATGTTTTCAACAAATTCATCTGGATCACTGAGGAGGTCATCCACCATCTTTTGCAGATTACGGCCGCTTTCACATTCAATTGGGGGGACAAGTATCCTTACATCCTTTCCAATTATTTCTTCAGGGAAATACCCGAAGAACTTCTGTGCATAATCATTAAAGAAGGTTATTATGCCGTCGCGATCCATTTTGATGATAATGCTGTTCGCATTCTCGACCAGCTCTCTATATTTCTCCTCGCTCTCCTGTAGCGCTCCCTCGGCCCTTTTTCGCAATACACATTCGAGAATGGTCGGTGTTAGGGCCTCCATGATCTCTTGATCTTCGCTGCCATACCCGCCTTCACGATTGCCAATACCGATCATGCCGACAACTCTTCCATCGCGGACAAACGGCACGCCGAGAAAAGCCGTCAGGCGTGGATGGCCTTTGGGCACGCCAATGCTGTCCGGGTGTGTTGAAGGATTATTTGTAAGGAGACTATTGCCGTCAGAGAGAACGCGGCCATATAGCCCGTGTATCTTGAAACTGCCCGGATATCTACGATTCCCTTTCTCGTCAGTCATTGCACAGAGGTCCCAGCCTGGATTGCTTATTCCAAGGTTGTGTAGAAGACCATCCTGGCCTACCTCTCCGATAAAACCAAGCTTGCTGCCGGTAATGGATTCGATAATGTTCAGGCAGGCTCGACAAAGATCTTCTACAGTCTCACAATAGATTGCCTCTTCATAGACCCGATTGATGGCGTTTAGAACCGTATTCTGATGGCTGATCCTGGCCTCTGCATTCTTGCGCTCTGTGATGTTTCGGAAGACAAGCACGACGCCCGAGATATTGTTATTACGGTCTTTTATCGGCGCTCCGCTATCATCAATCGCCACTTCGGTTCCATCCCTTCGAACCAAGACCGTGTGGTTGGCAAGGCCGACAATCGCCCCCACTTCGAGCACTTTGGCGACGGGATCATCGACTTTCAGGCGGGTGTATTCGTTAATGATGTTGAACACCTGCTTCACAGGGACCATCGAAGCCTCTCGGAGCGTCCAGCCGGTCAACTCTTCTGCCACGGGATTCATAAAAGCGATCTTACCTGCAGTATCAGTAGCAATGACAGCATCTCCGATGCTCGCCAGGGTAGTGGCATAGCGCTGCTTGCTATCTATCAAGGCCTCTTCCATCTGTTTTCGCTTGGTGATATCGCGAGCAATGGTCGATGCTCCGAGCAAGTTCCCGAATTTGTCTTTGATGGGTGAAGCCGTGAGCGCAATTTGGATCCGTTCGCCGTCCTTCCGCCATCTCTCTGTTTCAATGTGGACAGCACAATCCCCATTCTTAATTATATCAAGAAGATGATGACCCTCATCCTGGCGATCAGGTGGCATGATAATATTGATGGATTTGCCGAATACCTCTTCTGCTGTGTATCCGTACATATTTTTTGCGCCGGAATTCCAGCTTGTAATTACACCATCCAGCGTCTCGCCGATGATCGCGTCGTCCGAGGATTCGACAATAGATGCCAAATAAGATCGACTCTCCTCTATGCGCTTACTTTCGGTAATGTCAATGCCGTAGATACGAATACGCTTTTCATTCTTGACATAATACGCCATCTGCTGGTAGCACTTTTCTCCAATGGTCACTTCTCTAATAGTTGACTGCGTTTGGCCATTCTGGAGCGCTTCGCAAAGAGATTGAAAATCTGCCAGCCAAGGATGAAGAGGACCGCGTCGTTCCAGATCTGGAAACGATCTTCGTGTTGCCGGGTTGGCATAGAGGACTTGCCCGGCCAGGTCTACTTCAACTACAGGCGACGGATTCATCTCTGGGAATGAAGCCAGCCTGGCAATTGTTGCTTCGCCCTTCTTTCGCTCAGCAATGTTACGAAAAACAAGTACTGCACCCTTGATATTGCCATTTCGATCTTGTATCGGCGCGCCGCTGTCGTCAATCGGAGTTTCCGTTCCGTTCTTCCCCAACAATACCGTATGGTTTGCAAGGCCGACAATTGCCCCTTCATCAAGCACTTTACGAACAGGGTCTTCAACCTCCTGCCGAGTGTCCTCGTTGATTATTTTGAACACCTCTCTTGCAGGCTTCATTGAAGCCTCAGGAAGAGTCCAGCCGGTCAATTCTTCTGCAACGGCATTCATGAAAGTGATTTTGCCTGTAATATCGGTAGCAACGACCGCGTCGCCAATGCTCGCCAGGGTGGTCGCGTAGCGTTGCTCGCTTTCCTGAAGGGCTTCTTCCACCCGTTTGCGCTCAGTGATATCGTTTAGCATGCCAAGGGAACCGGCAAACTTGCCCTCCTTATCCAACAATGGCGTAACATTCGATATAGTCCACAGCCTTGAGCCGTCCTTGCGAACGAATTTAAACTCGAAGCTCTCCGAGATGCCCTTTCGACGCCGTTCAAGATTCGTCGCCACCTTATGCTCGTCGTCTTCTTCAATGAAGTCAGAAAGCTTTTTACCGCTCATTTCTTCAGGGCTGTACCCAAGCATCTCAGCCATTTTATTGTTAATAGGACTTACGCAGTTGAAGCATCTGATAATGAATAATTAGGATATTTTATAAATTCGCGTATTGCTTCACGAATAATTCTTCGCTTAGATTCGAACCAGCTAATTCCTGTCTTAATCCTTTCAGCT
>Ga0209749_1002390_pt1 | contig 12550 bp, 10 predicted proteins | sample EPASupsiteSAE347_FD_187267 | JGI IMG/M metagenome (GOLD analysis project Ga0209749, IMG submission 187267) | Bioremediated contaminated groundwater from EPA Superfund site, New Mexico - Sample SAE3-47 (SPAdes) (version 2) | ecosystem: Environmental > Aquatic > Deep subsurface > Groundwater >... | reverse complement strand
GTAATTTTATTTCAGTATTTTTTAGACTAACGCTTTCTTCAGTGCGATTTTGGCACAATCTAACAACTTTATATACCACACGCGCAAGCAATAAGCCTATCATGTATTCGGTTGATGCATAAGCAGAAGTTAGAACAACACCAAAACCACCAGCAGCAGCACTCATAATCACACCCGGCACATTAAGACTCAAAGCAGAAACTGTCGCACCAGCACCAGCCGCAACAATAACAGGCAACGAATAAAAAGTATTTACAACCGCCAATCCAACAATATTTCTCTTAATATACGTTTGCTTGGTATCAACATTGAGCACAAAACCCGTAAGCCCCGCAACAGGTATATATGCAGACGCTAAATTGACCATACACAGCACAACAAAAGCTAAAACAGTACTCTTTTTCATCAAATCCCCTACACCTACATAGATACTTAAAATAAAACTATTAGCTCAACGCCAATAGGATAACACAAAAAAATCAGAATATAAGCATCACGCGGGAACGAGATTAAAGTACCACCAGGTTAAAAATAATAAAGCAGCAGAAACAAGTGTTATAAACGAGAGCTGATTGATGAAAAAAAAGAACGCTAAGCAGGCAAAAAAAATCGTACATGCAAACGTCAGGCATAATATCGACCACTTGCTCCAGCCCTTTTGCTGTAAAAAAATAGAAAAATGGTCAGGACTTCCCCGATAAAACGGGATGCGCTTATACGTACGCACCAAAATGAGCGTGCCACACTCCAATAACGGAATCACACAAATAAAAATGGGAACCAAATACCCGTATGGATTGTATTCACTCCAACTAACAGCAAATGGAATACATGCCAACAACCCACCTAAAAATAGCGACCCTGCATCACCCAAATAAATACGTGCAGACGGTTTATTAAACCATAAAAAACCAACCAAACTACCAATCAAAGCCACCAATAGTAATATCAAATGCACATCACCAAAAAAAATCGCAAACATAAGATACGAACACGAAACTGCAAGTGCAACCGTTGTTGCAAGACCGTCCATCACATCAATCAAATTAAAAGCATTGATAAGACCAAGAAGCCACACAAATGCAAGACCAATATTACAAATATTGGTAAAAAAAAGACATTTGAGATAAAAACCAACTCGCATGTAACACAAAGCTGCAAAAAATTGTCCCCCAAACTTTTGCGCCGGCGTCAATACAATAAGATCATCAAGTAATCCCACAAACAATAAAATAGTTGCAGAAATAATAAACAAACCAAATCCACTCGCAAAAGGCATCACTAATGAACTTGAAACCAAGAAACCAAAATAAATAGCCAATCCACCCAAATAAGGGGTTGCATGTTCATGCCGTTTTAATTTCCCATCAGGCTTGTCGACTATAGAAAATTTGACAGCAACTTTGATAAGCAACGGCGTTATATACAAAGAAATCAAGAATGATAAAAACCCAATCAGAAGCGCTTTTATTACTACTAACATGTTCTTTGTAACTTACATTACATATATAATCTCAAGAAACACTTTCGATCGTACATTCGACACGATCTTCTTCATTAAAATTATTAAAGCCATCAATCACAAAGCCACACTCGAACCCAGCAGCTACTTCTTTCACCACACGCTTTTCACGTTGAAGTGTTTGCAATATCCCCTCACCAATTTTTTGTCCGTCACGCCATATGGTTGCCTTGCATCCGCGCACGATGCGACCACTCTTTACATAACAACCGGCAATTACCTGCCCTTTAATATTAAACACTTTACGAACAATAGCTTCACCAATCTTTTTTTCAACAACTTCAGGCTTACGCGTCTTTTCTATACGTGCTGACAAATCATCAAGAAGGTGATAAATAACATAAAACGTCTGCACAGGCACATGCAATTTTTTTGCAAGAAGCAACACCTGAGAACCAGGTTTCACACAAAAACCATAAATAGCCGAACCTGTACTTGCTGCAAACTCAATATCGCTTTCGGTAATGGCACCAACACCAGCCTGTGTAATATTAATATCGCTTTTTTGCTGCTTTGCCACCTTTTCAATTGCTAATACAAGCGCTTCTTTTGACGAGTCCGTATCAACACGCAATATAATATTGATCGCATTTTCACGTGATTCACCAGCGCCAACTTCTGACACACGCACCCTGCCAGTTGCTCGTGCTGTTTTATACTCATCCGCAGTTATAACCCGTATTACCTCACCAGCACGAGGTAAATCATCAAAACCTGCTAAAGATACTGGCTCGGTAGGACCAACAACATTAAGCTGCTTACCCATACTACTTACCATGGCATTAATACGCCCAACCGTACTTCCCGTTGCCACATAATCGCCCACGTTAAGTACGCCATGCTGTAAAATAACGGCAGCAACAACACCACGCCCTTTTTCCATTTTAGCTTCTAATATATACCCAACACCAGGACCACTCACACGCGCCTTAAGATCGAGTAATTCAGCATAAACCGGTAATGTTTCGATTAATGTATCAACACCCTCCCCCGTCTTTGCTGATACAGGAAGACAAATTACATCACCACCCCAATCTTCAACTGTTACGTCGTAACGCGAGAGTTGCGCTTTAACTTCATCAATGCGCTTTTTTTCGACTTTATCAATTTTATTAATAACAACAACAAGCGGTACTTTTGCTTCGCGCGCATGCCGAATTGCCTCAACTGTTTGCGGCATAATGCCATCATCAGCGGCAACAACCAACACCGCGATATCTGCAATCTTTACGCCACGCGCACGCATAAACAAAAACGCTTCATGCCCCGGCGTATCCAAAAACACCAAATTACCGTGAGCAGTAGCAACCTTGTAAGCCCCCAAATGTTGCGTAATACCACCGCGCTCTCGTTGAGCCACTCGGGTCTTGCGAATGTAATCCAACAGAGACGTTTTACCATGATCAACATGCCCAATGACCACCACTACCGGCGCACGTTTGACATGATCATCCGCATGTTCAGCGGTAACTGTTGACTCAGCAGCACGCACATCAACCTTAATTTCAAAATCAAAACCATAATGACGCGCAAGCTCTTTGATAGTATTTTCCGGCAAAACTTTGTTTTTATTAAACACTTCACCACGACGCAACAAATAGAGAATAACATCACCAGCCGGAACACCGAGCTGTAAAGCTACATCCCCCAACGTCATAGCCTTGGAAATAATCAAACGCTTTTTGGCACCAGAATCATTCGCCATCTTTATCCATATTCAACATTAACTCTTGCTTGCTCGCTCCAATATTTTCAACAAGCTCTATTTCAAGTCCGAGCAATGCCGAAGCAAGTGCAATATTTTTACCCATTTTTCCAATAGCCAACGAACGCTGCTCATCATTAAGCCACACACGAGCGACGTTATTGATTACCTCAACACGATTAATCTCAGCAGGTTTAAGCGAATTTTTAACCAACTCCTCCTGCATAGGAGTCGCCGATATAACATCAATTTTTTCACCACCAAGCTCTTTTAAAATCGGTTTTATACGCACACCGCCAACCCCAACGCACGTGCCAACCGGATCAATATTTGAGTCCTGCGAACTCACAAGAACCTTTGACTTATACCCAGGATCCCGCACAATCTTTTTAATTTCAACCAAACGCTCAAAAACTTCAGGTATCTCCAACTCAAATAACTTTTTAAGAAAATCAATCGACACACGATCCAAAATAAGCTGATTTTCATTTCGCGGCTCGACAAGAACCTCTTTCAATAATGCCTTAATCGGATAACCTGGCAACAACTTTTCATCAGGAATAGAAAGCGAGCGAGGCAAAAACGCGTGCGCATCTTGCAACTTAACAACCGTACCGCCACGCTCATTTTTATAAACAGTCCCCTGAACAACCGTGCCTTCACGCCCCTTAAACACATTGTAAACCGCAAGCGCCTCAACAGCCCCTATTTTTTGTGCGATAATTTGCCGCGCCTTCAAAATTTCAACGCGACCAATCATACCCTCAAACGGCATCCAAATCTTGTCGCCTAGGGCAATTTTGCTGTCAATGCCGCGAGCTTTGCGCAGGGACACCTGCGACTCTTCAAGTTCGACAGACGAAACAACCTCTTTGACAACTTCAACAGCAAGCGTGCCGCCGGCAGCATCAAAGTTTACCCGCAACTCAAGGTGTGGATACTTCTTTTTATACGCCGCGAGCATACCATCAAGAACAACGCTTACAAGCGTGGCCTTGTCAATATCACGTTCCTCAACCAATTCATTTATAACATCAAGCAGATTCACCGAAATATCCTTTGCCCTTAGTGCGCACTATTGCTTTTCGTGGTAACCGAATAATCTAAGTCTACCAAAACGCACAGAAAATTAAAACCTAAATAAATGCCCCCCGTTTTGATGGGTTTAAAAATTTTTACTTCTCCATCCTGTTATTATTTTATTTATATATATATAAGATAATGGGTTCGCGAAAAATTGTGGATAACTCACTTTTTTTTAAGCGCATTATTTGATCTGAAGCGCCATTTCAGCATATGAAAGTGATGTGGATAACCTGTGGATAACCTGTGGATAACTTTTTGCGAGCGCTGAAAACATTGATTGGATAATGCGCGGCGAGGGCACCCTCTGGATTCCATCTGTTGATGCGCGCTGCCGAGGGTCAAAAAAAGTTATCCCCGAGTTATCCCCAGAGTTATCCCCAGAGTTATCCCCAATATGTTTAAATAGGGTTTTGGGCCAACTTTTCAGGTTTTTTAAATTCATACAAGATTATTTAGGTGATTTTTCAGGGTCGAATAACGCTTTAGGTAAAGCGTTATTCTGTGTTTTTTGGGGTGTTTTTTCGTAAAAGCTCTTTTTTGCTGTTTTTCTTTCTGCCTGTGTTGTTTTTGGCTTTTGGTTTTTGAAAAACTTTTAATTCTGAATAGTTTTGTTGTTTTGGACCCCAAAAACGACGAACTCTCGATTTTATGCATGTTTTGGACTATCTATTTTGCGTGAGCGATCTCTGGCACGTGTTTTTCGAGAGCCAAAAAATGGCAGCTTTAACTTTTTTAACTACTATATTGTTTCTAACGTACTTATAGTGCAGAAAAAAAATTAACCAAAAGCTTTATATTTTAAAAACGTCAATTCTATTAATATTATTTTTTAATATTTTCAAGAAGGTCGATTGCGAACTTGATGTCATTTACAAAAGGCTGATGGAATGAGGCGTTACGGAGAATAAATGCGGGATGAAATGTTGGAATAACCATACTATTTTCAAAAGGGATGGCGTAGCCGTGTTGTTTGGTAATGCTGACTGGTTTTTTAGTAAAAGCGGTGATTGCGCATGCGCCAAGAGTTATAATAATTGATGGCCTGATGATGTCTATTTGGTTTTGTAGCACTGGCCAACAACGAATTATTTCGTCAAATGTTGGTGTGCGGTTGTTTGTTGGACGCGCTTTGATGATGTTGGTGATGTATGTTTGTGAGCGATCGATCCCGCAGAGATTGAGCGCTTTATCAAGAAGTTGCCCTGCTCGGCCGACAAAGGGGCGTAACTGAATATCTTCTTCTCTGCCAGGCGCTTCGCCAACAATCATGATATTGGCTTCTGCTGGTCCTTCGCCAAAGACAAAGCGCTTGTTATTGTCGACAATAAGTACAGATTTTGGATTATTGTTTTGTGTGTTATAAAGTTCTTTGAGTTGTTCTTCTTTGGTCATGTATATCTTGAATTAGTATTTTTTATACTCTTTTACTGTAGTGTAATTTTTGTCAAAAATAAATAGAGGGAAGGTCCCTCTCCCCTCTATTTATTGTGAAATTATCGAACAAATTCCTGAATAAAGTTTACCCAATTATTCGTTGCGGCAAATGGTGTTTTTGGATACGACCCATGGATAATTTTTTCTGGGAAATAAATTGATAATCCGTGCGCTCCAATAAGATTTTTGCCGGTAACTTTGGCTGTGATAAGCGATTCTAAAATTGCGAGCCCTTTATTAATTTCGGTCCTCAGTTGTTCGATAGTCTGCTGGTTTTTTACTCTTAGATTGCCGAGATTACTCAATATATTTTTGTAAAAATGTCCCAAATCGATGTAGGAAGGTTCATCAAAACAGGTGCAATTTTTCTTTGCACGACATGAGGCAATGGTTGATTTTACGCTGGTGTTAATTTGGTTATGAAGACAGTCCTGAAGTAGCAAGCTGACCGTTTGTATGTTTTGTGCTAGAGCGGGCACTTCTCTTAGTCGCGCCGATGACAGTGTGTAATCATGGGTAACTCGCGAGTATGCTTTTTGATAGCAGACAACAATGTGTTCGGCAAGTTCTTGTGAATTAAAGCTGCGCTCGCAAAATGGTGCAAGTACGTATTTGTAATTCCATCCAGCACCAAGTTCTACTTCTTGTGAGCCAACCATAAATTCAGCATATGGTTGTAGTAGGCACCCAAATTCAAGCATCTGCATGAGACAGGCGTCAAGTCCGATAATATCAAATTTACGATTCATTTTGGTACAGATATTTTTGAGTGCGTAATCGACTTTTTGATTAGTAAGATACGAGTGGTAGGTTTCATCAAAACAAATGCCTCGCGGGTGCCCATCGCAGTTAATTTGTTCTATAAGATCTTCTTCGGTACGATTGAGCTCAAGCATCATATCGCTTGGGTTGAGTTTGAATAGTTCTTGGGGATTGATGACTTTTGCTTTGAATGGATCTAGATATCCGGTGCCATGGTCCCACAGCACAAGTGCGATATGATTTGCTGGAAATTGTTGAATAACTTCGGTACAAAAATTGATAAGAGTTTGTGGGTCGCCGGTATTACATTTTTGGCCGGTGGCTACCTGCGCTTCGTTGAGTAGCAACGCTTTATTTTGTTCAATAAGATATCGTTGAGTTTTTTTATTTGCACCAGGTTCATTGAGTTGAATAACGATAGTTATATTGTCGTTCGATCCGCTGGTGGCCATTTGTTTAATGTTGTGCCAAGCGAAATAATTGAGATTATTGTCGGCAGCCATATAGACCATAAGAAGCCAATCACTTTTTTTATGCTCTTTGATTGTTGATGCTTCTTGACTGACTATGTAATCTCTTTTTATAGTCTCTGTTTTGTTGCAGAGCATTCTAAAAAAGGGTATGGATTCAGCGGCATACCCTGGTGGCATTTGTGCGTGTGAAGTAGCGGACAAAAGAACCAACAATACAATGGACGTGCGATTGTTCATATACTCCCCCTATCGCTTCCTACTGTGACTATGCTACGAAAAGTTGTTTTATGGATGCAATATTTTTGTTAATAACTCTTGAATGGGGTGTACCGGCTTATAAGAATGAGGGTGTAGGTTATTAAAAAAGTGAGCTGAAAATCGAGGCTGAAAATTATATGGGGATGGAAGATAGTATAGCCAACCATAACAAGGTTAAGTAGGTGTAGTGTGTTAATCGGGGTTCTTAGCATGTGACAACACTGACTTGCTACAAGGACCAAAAATGAGCGAACAAATGGCATGTTTTGCCAAGTAAGAAGGTAATAAAATCCCGCTGTGCCGATATGTATAAATGCTTTTGTAATAAAGCGTGTGGTTATAATACCCATCAGCAAATTGAGTATGAGTACAAAAATCAACAAGTGAAGACCTGCGCGCGCGAGGTAGTGATTGAGACCCCAGTAAGAAAATATTTTGTGGTGTGTGGATGCAGTTTGTGGGTCTGATACGCCAAGAAAAAGCATTGAAAATAGGCCGTAAGCGTGTGGCGAGAGTTTTGATTGAATTGCCTCTTGTATGCGATTGCGTACGTGCCAAAGGATGGCGTGTATACTTATTGTCGGGTGATGTGTAACCGTAATATCTGATACATGGTATGCATAACCAGAAAGATTATTTTTTCGCAACCACGTGCGAAGTGATTCAGAAGGGCTAGTGCACAAAAAATTTTTAATGGTTATGGTGTCACCAACATCTGGTGGTGTATTATTTGTTGTAAGTACAACACGAGCATTTATTGGTTGATGTATCGGATTAAGCACGGTGCGAAACGAAACAACCTGTATAGTCAGTTGTGTATATGAATTTTGTGTGTTGTTATTTATTTTATTTTTATCAACAACTTTTGCTATTACAGTAAGTCGGTGGTTGCTAAAAAGCTGTTCATAACATTCATATTTTTTTTCATAAATAGAACTGATGTATGTTCCTGTACAATAACTGACAAGTAAAAGGGCACATAGACGAGCATGCTTGTTGCTGGTGGCTAAAAAAAATAGGATTACCAAAAAGCAGATTAATATAAAAAGTGGCGTTTCTATAAATAAAAAAAAGCTTTGTTGGGAGATAATTCCCGTAATTATGCCGAAGATGCTACTTGGAAGATTTGTTAAAATTATAGAAAACATAAGCCCCTCTACAGTATATATCATATCAAAAGATCGTTTGTTTTGATAAATTAATTACAGAAAGGTTTTTTGATGATGAAAAATATAAAAATTTTTAAGAAACAATTAGAAAACGGTCTTACGGTGTTAGTTGTGCCTTTACATTACATACCAAAAGTTACCATGCAGCTTTTTTATCGTGTTGGATCTCGTCATGAACGTGGCGATCAGAAAGGGCTGGCGCATTTTTTGGAGCATATGATTTTTAAGGGCACTTCTTTACTCTCTGAGTCAGATATTAATGTGATTACGACAAAGCTTTCTGGATCGTGTAATGCGTTTACTTCTTTTGATTATACAGGCTATATTTTTGAATTTCCTACGCAACATTGGTCAGTTGGGCTACAGCTTTTTGCAGATTGTATGTGTAACGGCGTATTTAAGACTGAACATCTTAATTCTGAATTAAAAGCGGTAATTCAAGAGCTCAAGATGTATCGAGACAATTACGAGGTAAGTATTGTAGATGAGTTAATGGGGGCTGTCTTTCGAGGACATCCGTATCATTATCCTATCGTTGGATTTAAGTATGATTTGTGTACGGTTACCCCACAAACGATACGAGCATTTTATGAGCAACATTATATACCGAATAACGCAACACTGGTTGTTGTCGGTGATGTAGAACCTGATGATGTTTTTGAGCAGGCGAATAAGTATTTTGGTGCACTTGTGCCAGGAGAAATTGCTACGACAAAGCCGGTTTATTTTGAGCGTGATTTTGCAGCCAAATCGTTGACGCTTTATCGTGATATACAGGCGCCAGTAGTGATTATGGCTTTTGTGGTGCCTGGTGTTATTGCGCGACGATCATATACGATTGATATTTTGAGTTGGATTTTGGGTGTTGGCAAAGGTTCTCGACTCTACAAACTATTGGTTGAGCAGTTGGCGTTGGCAACCGACGTGAGTGCTTTTTATTATGATCTCTTTGAATACGGTATGTTTTTTATCCAGGTGCAGCCAAAAACGCGCGAAGTTATTGATGAAATTGTTCGACAAACTAAGTTGGTATTGGCTGATCTTAAGGAAAAAGGGGTATATGATGCTGAGTTGGATCGTGCTCAGGCAAAAGAATTGGTAGATCATGTATCACTCTTTGAGGAGCAACAAAAACTATCGTATGCTTTAGGCAAATTTTATCTTGCAACAGGCGATGAAAATTATGTGTTGGATTATGGTAATGTTTCACGCAAGCAATTAGAAATAGATATTAAAAAAATTGTTGATGAATGGATATTACCAGATCTGATGCATACCGGATATGTGTTACCGCTTGATGAAAAAGATAAACCGTATTGGCAATGTTTTTTACAGAAATCAGACGAGTTTGATCACGAGTTATTGGCAGATCATGTACGCACGAGTGTGGTTGAAGAGCCTGTGTATGCAAATTCGGTTTTAGTTCATGAGCCGGTGTCATTTGTTTTTCCACGTTATAGTATTATGATCCTTTCAAATGGTCTTGAGGTGTTATATTACGCAGATAAGCGAATACCAAAAGTTGAATTTTTATTGGAATTTAAAGCAAATTACCTCTATGATCCCGAACATCAGCAGGGATTAAGTAACTTTTCAAGCCGTTTGTTGCTCAAGGGAACGAGTAAATATACAGCAATTGAATTAGCAGATATTTTTGAGGCGCGTGGTATTGGTGTTGCTGCGGCGTCTGGTGGTGTAGGTATGAATTGCTTAAGTCGCGATGTGCCGTTTGCGCTTGAACTGCTTTCACACTTGCTTACAGATTCGATATACGATCCTGAGAGTATTACGAAGATTCGGCAGAAGATTGAGGTTGATTTGGCTGAGTATTGGGATCAACCGTATCAATTTGTCAACGACATTGTACGGCAGCATATTTATGGTACTCATGCGTACGGTAAAAATATGCTCGGTACCCGTGATTCTATCGCCCATATTACGCGCGATGATTTGCTTGAATACTACAAAAAATATATAACGCCGCACGGAACACGTATTGCAGTTATAGGTGATTTTGATGTTGATATACTCAAACAACAGCTTGAAAATACACTTGGTAAATGGCAAGGACCAAAGGTTGCCGAGTTAGTCTATCCATCGCTTTCTCGTCCGTCACCGTATACTATTGATTATCCGATTAGTCGTGATCAAATTGTTTTGGCTTTTGCGGGATTATCTGTTGCACGCAAAGACCCTGATTATGACAAACTTTTATTGTTTGATCAGGAGTTTGGTGGTGGTGTGCTGGGCGCTATGAGTTCGATGTTATTTAAGATTCGTGAACAAAGTGGACTCTTTTATACCATTGCAGGGAGTGCAATTGCTGGTTCTGATAAGCAGCCAGGCCTTTTTTTAGTAAAAACGATTGTGTCATGTGATCGACTCACTGAGGCTGAACGTGTTATTAAACAGGCAATACAAACAGCTCCTGGTGAATTTACGGCACAATCGCTTGAGCAATCAAGACGCGCAATTGTTAATACGCTTATGGATAATTTTGAATCGTATCGCCGTATTGGTCTTACTTTTTTGGCCTTGCGTCGATTTGATCTGCCGATCGATTATTTTGATACACGCGCTCAACAGCTGCAACATATTACGCTTGCCCAGGTGCAAGAGACTGTGCGTTGCATTTTAGATACAAATACATTAGTGACTGTTAGAGCGGGAAGGATATAAAATAGAAGTGGCATTATAAAAGAAGAGCTTTTTGCGCATTACGATTAAAAATTTTGATGGTACGCTTGTAGAAGCTGTTTTGCATGATATAGTGGTAGAGGGATTTGAAGATGAAATTATGGCGGGCACCTATCGCAATCTGGCAGTTGCGTGCAAAAATAATCAGTGGCGCGCTACAGTAGTATTTGATATTTAAAAAAGGGGATTCATGGCAAAAACCTATATTAAAGGGTAAAAAGGTATATGTGTACGAAATATTTTTCTATTATATGGTTGTTGTGTTTTGTTAGCTATCTTCAAGCTATGAATGATAGTATGGAAGATCCTGCTTTACATAGCTGGGAGGTTGGGCTTCTGCAACCTGGTCGGAGGGATGAAATTAAACACAGTTGGGATGGGAGTTATGAGCAGTCTTGTTGTTTCTGTTCTGGTTGTTGTGCGACGATATTGCTTGAGGCTTATGTATTCGGGCGTGTTACACCGAGCGAACAACATCCATTGTGTCATTTTTTACGTGATGAAACAAAACCCGAACATGAGCTGTTTTGTTCTCTTGTTCCCATGTGTATTATGTGTTTGAATGCAACATCAGCGCGTGCGGATCACAGTTTTTGCTGTGGTAAGGCGCGTTTGGGTATTCGCGCAGCGAAAAATGGGTACGAACGATTATTTAGAATTGCTCATGCTGAAAGTGTAGAAGGTAATACTATGGAAGTTGGCTTTTATGACAATGTGCCAACTGTTCCTATTGCCGCCGGTCCATATCGTGTTCCTGAGGCAGCCAAAAAACGTGAATAAAATTTATATGTTTTTGCTCTGATTTTGCATGTTATCAACTCAAGAGTTTACAAAAATAGTTTATGATTATTACGCGGACAATAAAAGAAATTTTATATGGCGAGATACCCAGAATTCTTATTGGGTAGTAGTTTCAGAACTTATGCTCCAACAAACACAGACGTTTCGTGTTGAGCAAAAATTTGAAAATTTTGTGCGTATACTACCAACATTTAACGTGCTGGCTCAAGCGCCATTTGTGCAGGTATTGTCTTTGTGGAAAGGGCTTGGGTATAATCGTCGCGCGCTCTATGTACACCAAATTGCGCAAAAAATAGTTGGTGCGTATGCGGGCGTGGTTCCTGAAGAACCGTTTCTATTAGAAAACTTTCCCGGTATAGGGCCCGCAACAGCGCGATCTATTGTAGTTTTTGCGTACAATAAACCGGAAGTTTTTATAGAGACCAATATTCGGGCGGTTTTTTTACACCATTTTTTTCCTGGTGTTTGTGAGGTTGACGATAAAGAATTACTCCCATTGGTTGAAAAAACACTTGATAACGCGAATTCGATATAAGAATTAACCAAATCAAATAAAAAAGCTATCCTAAATTTCTCCAAAACGAAAAAAAGGATAGCTAGCATGCTGATTAAAATTTTCTGCGAAATTGATGATTTTTGCAAG
>Ga0209749_1002389_pt1 | contig 12558 bp, 8 predicted proteins | sample EPASupsiteSAE347_FD_187267 | JGI IMG/M metagenome (GOLD analysis project Ga0209749, IMG submission 187267) | Bioremediated contaminated groundwater from EPA Superfund site, New Mexico - Sample SAE3-47 (SPAdes) (version 2) | ecosystem: Environmental > Aquatic > Deep subsurface > Groundwater >... | reverse complement strand
CTTTCCATCGCACTGATTCGAAAAACAAAAACGAAAAACTTCCAAGCCGCAATTGAAAAATTTACAGATTCTGTTTCTGCCTTGGAAGCAATGCTTAGGCAAGTGAATTTTTTATGAGAAAGCCGTGCAGCCTTATCCGAACATGTCGATCTTCGGACGCATGTGGTCTACATGAACGAAAACTGTGGTATTGCGATGCCTTATGCGGGAGGAACGGAGTCAGGGCGTGAATTTTGTTGCGGAGCCAATCCGCGGGAGAGTTTTCACTCTCCGGTCACCTGATTTTAACGCTTGTGAATTGCGTTCTTCAACAGCGGTTGAAAAAGGAGAAAGAAGTATGTTTGCAACAAAAACAAAATGTTCAAAAAGTATCATGAGCCGATTTGTAACCCGTTCGGCTCGGTGGCTGGCCGTGATCGCCATCCTTGCGACCATGGCGGGGATGCGGACCACGAGTGAAGCCCTGGCGCTCACAATCGATTCCTTCTCGGCCAACCAGTCGACGCTGACGCTGACCTACCCGCCGGCCGGCACAAGCGCCTCGTCCAGCGCCTCTGGAGCCGGCATTCTTGGAGGCGAGCGCGACATGGAGATCAACCTGACCGCCGGCATCATCGCCGGCAACAGTATGAGCACCGCAGTCAGCAGCGGCTTTCTCTCGTATTCGCAGGACGCCACCATCGCCGGCACGGGCCGAATCGAGTGGGACGGAGCGGACGGTTCCGCCACGCTCGACCCCACCGGCCTCGGGGGGCTCGACCTGACGGTCGGCGGCTCGCAGGATGCCTTCCGCCTGGGCGTAACGTTCGACGACCTGCCCATCAACATCGTTATCGAAGTCTTCTCTGATGCGGGCAATGCCTCGTCCGTGACCATCCCCGCTCCGGGGCTGCTCTTCTCGACGACCGATTTTATCGTGCCGTACAGCGCCTTCGCTCCGAGTCTGGGCTCGGGAGCGAATTTTGCAAGCGTCGGAGCCATCACCCTGACCATGGGCTCCAACGTCACCGCTCCCGACTTGGTTCTGGACAGATTCGAGACCGCCTCGGTCCTCGACGCCTCCAACACGGTCACCATCTTCAATGATGTAAATAGCGATACCAATGCGGATTCCGGCGACACCCTGCGCTACACCGTCGTCCTGACCAATACCGACGATAAGTTCGACGCCTCGGCGACGGGTGTGTCTTTCAGCAGCGGCAGCCCGGCCAACACCGCCCTCGTAATCGGCTCGGTCACGACTACCCAGGGAACAGTCACCACGGGGAATACGAGCGGCGACACCAGCGTGGCCGTGGATGTCGGCACGATCTCCGATGGCGCAGCCGTCACGATCACTTTCGACGTCCTCATCGACACACCCCTTCCGGTCGGTGTGACTCAGGTCAGTTGCCAGGGGACGGTCACCAGCGACACTTTGAGCAACCTACTCACGGACGACCCCGGCGTCGGCGGTACGAACGATCCTACGGTCATTCCGGCAATTTCATCCCCCACTCTGGTGGAGCTGCTTTTCTTCCGGACCTCTCCTTTCCGAGGCGGAATTCTCACGGAATGGGAAACGGCTTCTGAAATCGACAATGCCGGATTCCATGTGTGGCGCAGCGGGAAGAAAAACGGGAAGTACGTGCGAATCACGGATAGCCTTATTCCGGCAGAAGGGAGCTCCATGGCGGGCGCTGCATACTCTTTCGAGATCACGGGGGGGAAGCCCGGGAAGTGCTACTACTATAAGCTCGAGGACATCGATACCAGCGGAGTGAGCACATTCCATGGACCCGTAAAAGCCCGAAAACGCCAGTGCGACGTTCCCAAAAGGGCTATCAGCCATGATACAAGGATATCGATGGAAGAGAGCATTCACTGATTCCCGCGAGCGGTATTTCCGACGCCTGCCCGGTCGAAGTTGCGCATGGGATGAACCGGTAGGCATGGTCTACTCGTGGAAAGCTGCCTGACCAGCTCTTGTGGGCTCATCCGGCACGCGGGCTTCGATTGGCAATATAGTGGACCGTTGCGGTGGCAAGGAGGGCGGCGAGCACGCCGGCGGCCGGCATGTCCGGGCGGTAAGCCCACTGCTGGGCCTCCACTCTCGGCATGATTATGAAATACTGGACCAGGAAAGCCCACAACGTGGCGAAAAGAAGAGAGCTCCGGAGCTTTCCAAGGAGTGAGCCCGCAAGGACGCATCCGAACAGAGTAAAGGGCTCGAACATGGAAGCCAGGACAGCTTCGAGAAATGAATGAATCAGCATGGTATAACAGCCAGTAGCCGCAACACAAGCGGTATGAAAGACTCCCTCGCCATTGACGGCGAGGGAGTCTTTACAGCCTTGAAAAAGAGGAATCACCTCATCTCACCAGCAGGACGGAACAATTGGAGCCTTTCAGAATCTTTGGCAGCGGATCTCTCACCACTTCGAGCCCTCTTCGGAAAGGATATCCCATTACCAGGATATCATAGCCCGTGGCGAGCTCCCTGGAGATCGCATCCGGAACCCTTCCCGCAACCGTTTTGCTCTCGTGAGGTATGCCGGCGGCACGAACTTCGAATTTCTCGATGACGTGCTTTGCCTCCAGATCTTCCTCATTCTTCACATAATCCAGAAATCCCGCCCTTGCGTTGCTTCCTGAGAGCCAATCATGCCCTATGTACTCGTTCCACGTAGAGTCGAGCACAAAGATACCCGTAAGGAAAGCGCTCTTTTCCCGAGCGAGCTTGATGGCCTCGTCAATGGCCTTTTCCGAGGAATCGAGGGCCAGGAGAATCTTCATCACGGATAACAGCCTTTCTCCGATTTACGGAAGGGAGCCCTTCTCCGGTTTCAGGACCATGACTACATCTTTATCCTTGCTTATGGTGCTTCCCTCGGTGGCTTTGATGTTTACCACGGTGCCGTTCATCTTGGACTTGATGTCTTTGGATACTACTTTTTCTTCCATCTGGCCATGGGTGACTTTCTTTTCCTTGACTTCCATGGTCAGGAGGACGTCGCCTTTCTTGACCGGGGCATTTTCGGAGACAGCCAACTTGAGGATCTTGCCGTCCGAAGGAGCCTTGAGGGAAATGGGGCCGGAGAGAAAGGCCATGTAGAAGAGAACAAACGCCACCACCAGGGTGGAAGTGACGATGGCCGCCATGTCCTCGTGCCTGTCACTCCTGAAAACCGTCATACCTTTTTCTTTTTTTGGTGCTGTATGAGCCATGAGCTGTTTCTCCTCGATTGTTTGAAGTTCACTGGAAGTGCGCTTTTAGAAGTTCGCCTCTTTGGAAATGAAAAGAAGGACCACGATGAGTGCGATAACGTACTTGGCAATACCGGCCACGAGACCGACTTTAAGGGGCGCGCCTCCCGCTGCCTTGATTTCGCGAACATCTATGTAGGCTCCGATGCCCACCAGTCCGATGCCGAAAATCCAGGACATGGTGTCACGCATCAACTGGAGCGTGCTCGATCCCTCCTCACCGAGGATATTCAATGAGGAGAGCAGTGTCATTGCGAAAAAGCCCAGCACGAAAACGGGGAATTTCTGTTTCAGGATGGTGAAAAGGGAGATGTGCTCGGTCTGTGCTTCCGCCCGCCAGTACCACACCGTGAGGAAGAAGACCACAAACGGGATGCTGATGACGCGCACCACGTTCCAGATTTCACCATAGGCCACGGCGGTTCCCGGTGCGATTGTCGGGTTGAAGGCAAGGCAGGTGGCGAGTACCTGTCCCGAATTCAAAATACCTGTACCCACCCAGGCGCCGAACTGGTAGTCGCTGAGGCCGATCAGCTTTCCTATTATCGGGCTGATGAACATCGTGACTATCCCGAATCCCAGAATGGTCGCGATAGCCAGGGCAACTTCCGAGGGCTTGGCCTTGACCGCCGTCGAAGTAGCAATGGCCGCCGAAACACCGCACACGCCCGAGGCAGCTCCCATTGTTCCGATCATCGAGCGATCCATCCCGAAGATACGGCCCAGAATCATCACGAGAAAGATCGTTCCGAACACGAAGGAAAGGATGAGAACGATGGCGACGCCCCCGATCTTGGCAAGACTTTGAATTGTATAAAGAGAGCCCAGCATGATAACGCCCGTCTTGATGAATAACCTGGTAGTCCTGAAGCCTTCCTCGGCCCACGAAGGAATCCGCCCGCCGAAGAGCAGGTTCCGGTAAAGCATGCCCACTATTATCGCGAGAAGAATGTAGTTGAGGTGGAGTACCTTGACCATCCACCCCTTCTGTCCCAAAATTACCGCGCTGCTCATCCAGGGCTCCACATAGGTCCTGAGCCCATACAGCGTCAGCACCATTATCGCAAGCCCGGGAATGATCGAGAGGATCTTCTTGAATACGTTTCTTTCGTCCATCTGTTTCTCCTTACTCTCTCTTGAGTCGTGTCTTTCCACTTCCTGCCTTTAGCACTCCGTGCATGCTGTTCATGCATGCTCTTCGTGCATGATTTTCCTTCATGCCCTTTGCCTTTCGAAGCTCCTCGCAGGGGCCGTTGCGTAAAGTGATAGATCAAGTATCGTGCCATGCCTGATAGAACGGCGGTCGATGCTTTTCTGGCCGGATTGGCCTCGAAGAGAAAGAGCGCTTCGACATGTCTTTGCTGCCTCCACACGGAGGCGGCAGATGAAAGCAGGGCAAGGAAAAGGAATGCCTACTTGCGGAGGCGGTGCCACTTTCGGATGGCGGCGAGGCTCCCTATCTTTCCTTATGGATGTGGATACGTTAGATTTTAAGATATGTGATTATACTTTCGACGGTCATAATCTGCGCTGGTGTTCACCGCAGAGGCGGCGAGAGCGCGGAGAAGACGCGGAGAGTTGGAATTCCCGTCGAATTTCTCCGCGCTTTCTCCGCTTTCTCCGCGCTCTCCGCGCCTCTGCGGTGAAAAGCTCAGCCATGGAGCCCGGTAAGAAAATGCGTACCGACAAACGTAAGCCGTCAGGGCATATTCGTTTCCGCACCAAGTTTTTTCTCGGAATCGGAGCCATACTGCTCTTCTTCAATTCCATATGCGCCCTGCTCATCTACCGGCAGGGGAAGCTGCTCCTGGAGGAAGCCGCCTATACCAAATCTCAAATTGCGGTCGCCATGGTGGAAGCCACTCAGAGCTATGTGAGGGAAGTGCTTCGCCCCAAGATGTATGAGCTGCTGGGCGAGGATGCCTTCGTCCTCGAAGCCATGTCCACCTCGTACGTTTCCCGCGTCGTCATGGACAACTTCAAGCGGGCGCTCCCCGAGTACCTGTATCGCAGAGTGGCCATAGATGCCCGCAATCCTGATTCGGAGGCAAATCCCAAGGAAGCGGAGATGATCCGGTATTTCGAGGCTCATCCCGATAGAGGAGACTGGCAGGGAATCATCACGATGGGAAACGAGGCCTTCTTCATGTGCTACCGTCCCGCCCGCTTCCATGCCTCATGCCTGCACTGTCACGGCGACCCGAAGGAAGCTCCGAAAGCGCTCCTCGAAAGCTACGGTAGCAAGAGGGGCTTCGGGCGCAAGGACGGCCAGGTCGCTGGGATTACCGCCGTGGGGATTCCGGCGAGTGTCGCCCTTTCCCAGGTCAAGAAGACGGCCATGGCTGTCTTTGTAGGCGGCTTGGCCTTTACCGCCGTTGTATTTCTGGTCATAGGGCTATTCTTCAACCGAGTGGTGATCAACGGGCTTCGAAGCCTTCTCGAGCTCTTTCGGGCAGGACTTAGAGAAGAAGAACAGGAGCTCTTTTTTGGCCAGACCGATACAAAGGACGAAGTCGGAGCCCTGGACTCGGCGGCGAGGGCCATGGCCCTTTACATCGCTCAGAACCGCAGGCAGCTTGAAGAAAATGCGGAGAATCTCGAACGAACGGTAGCCGAGCGCACCGGAGAGCTCCGGGAATCCGAACAGCGCCTGCGCAACCAGGTGGTGACAAGAAATCTCGAGCTCAAAACCCTCAATACCATAGCGGAGCTCACCACCAGGGCCAACTGCCTGAGCGACGTCTTTCCCAAGGCGCTGGAAGAAACCTTGAAGCTGATCTCGGCCAGGGGAGCGGGCCTGTACCTGATCCACCAGGATTCGTCCACTCTCGAGCTCATTTGCCACAAAAACGCGCCCGGCCTGGTGGAGCGGGTGGATTTCGATCTCACTGCCTGCGACCTCGCCTCCCTGCCCTCCGAAACCGCCGATACGGATACCGCGGTTAGCCATGCGGCTTCCCTCCGCGAGGCTGCCTGCGGCCATATCAGCTTCTTCGTCGATGAAGAGACGGGAAAGGGTATGAACATACCCCTTTGTTGCCGGGGACAGGTGCTTGGCGTCATCACGTTCGCCGAAGTGGATTTTGAAGACATCACACACGAGTTCATGGAGCTCCTCTCCTCGGTCGGACGCCAGATTGGAATCGCGGTCGAAAGCCTTCAGACCGTGAGAAAGCTACTGCAGAGCAAAGAGCTCCTGCAATCGGTGTTCGACGGCATAACGGACATGGTCATCCTCATGGACGCCGACTTCAGGATCAGGATGGTCAACAAGGCCTATCTAAAACGCTACGGCTTGTCGGAGCAGGACGTCCTGGGCCGGCTCTGCCATGAGCTCCACTCCGAGGATGCCTGCCCCTACCCGCACTGCGGCATGAAAAAATCCCATCGAACCGGCACCCCGGTGGTGGAGGAAGTACAGAGCCGTGGCGGGGAGATCTTCCTCATGCACTTCTATCCCGTAATGAACGATCAGGGCGAGGTGGAAAGCGTGGTGCGGTACGCGCGGGACATAACCGACCAGAAGAGAATCGAGCAGCACATACAAAAAACGGAAAGACTGGCCTCGCTCGGCCAGCTTTCGGCTGGCATAGCCCATGAGATAAACAATCCGTTGGGGGTGATACTTACGTATACCTCGCTTCTCAAGCGCCAGCTCGAAAAGCCGGCCCAAAGCCCCGACGGTGATCAAGGCCCGCGCGATACCGATACTACTCAGTGCCTGAGCGATGTCGCGACGATTGAAAAGCATGCCCTGAACTGCAAGCGCATAGTTGCCGATCTCCTTAAATTCGCGCGCAGCGAGTCCACGGCCATGCAGCTCGCTTCTTTGAACCGGGCAATCGAAGAGGCCGTGAAGATGGTTTCACACCAGTTCAGCCGCAAGGATATCGAGATCCAACTGGACCTTAGCGCCGCCCTTCCCCTGGTGAACATGGATTCGGGCAGAATGAAGCAGGTCTTCGTCAACCTGCTCATGAATTCCCAGCAGGCCATCAAGCACAAGGGCGTCATACGCATCAGCACCTCCTACCTGGAAGAATCCCGCCAGGCTCAAATCGTTTTCCGGGATAACGGAGAAGGCATTCCCCCCGACGTCCTTCCAAAGGTGTTCGATCCCTTCTTCACCACCAAGGAGATCGGAGAAGGAACCGGGCTCGGGCTTTCGGTGAGCTACGGGATTATCAAGGACCACCAGGGAGAGATTCAGACAAGCAGTGAGCCGGGCAAAGGGACCCGTTTCTTGATTCAACTGCCCGTGACCCATGAACCCTTAACCGTGACTGACTTAGTGAGTGAGTGAAAGCCTATGAGCGACCATGGCATCCAGGATCGGCTTCTGATCGTGGACGATGAAGTGGATATGATCGAAGGCCTAAAGCGCATACTCTCCTACGAGCTAAAGGGGACCGACGTTACCACGGCATCTAACCCTCTCGACGCTCTCGATCTCATCAGGAGGGAGCCCTTCGATCTCGTCCTGCTCGATATCCGGATGCCGGACATGAGCGGACTGGACCTCTTGCAGGAAATGCTCAAAGCCGATCAGTGGCTTACCATCGTCATGATGACGGCCTACGGCAGCATCGAAACGGCCGTCGAAGCGATAAAGCGCGGAGCCTATGACTTCATAACGAAGCCACTGGAGCATGAAGTGCTCTTTGCAACCATAAGGAAGGGCCTGGAGCGAAACCGGCTCCTTCGCGAAAACATGAATCTTCAGCAGCGTGTATGCGAAAAGTCGGCCTTCGAGAATTTCGTGGGACAGTCCCTTCCCATGAGACGCCTCTACGAGACCATTCAAGCCGTGGCTCGCACCAGGTACACCGTTCTCATCCGCGGGCAGAGCGGGAGCGGGAAGGAGCTGGTGGCCCGGGCCATCCACTCGCTGAGCCCGAGGAGAAACCGTCTCCTCGTTACCGTCAACTGTCCGGCCATTCCCGAGCAGCTCCTGGAAAGCGAGCTCTTCGGGCATAAAAAAGGCGCCTTCACCGGCGCGGAGGCCGACCAGCGCGGGCTTTTCGACGAAGCCAACGGAGGCAGTCTGCTCCTCGATGAAATCGGAGATATTCCCGTTCCCATCCAGACAAAGCTTCTTCGCGCCCTCCAGGAACAGGAGATCAAGCCTCTCGGAGTAAACAAGACACACAAAATCGACGTACGGATCATCGCTTCGACCAACCAGGACCTGGAGGAAAAAATCCGCAGCCGAACGTTCAGGGAAGACCTCTTCTATCGGCTCAACGTCGTTACCTTATGGACCCCGTCCCTGGACGAGATCCGGGAGGATATCCCCTTGCTGATCAACCACTTCACCCGAATGGCCTGCTGCGAGCTCGGCATTTCGCCCAAGCGCTTCTCCAGCAAAGCCCTCGAAGTGTGCATGCATCACCCATGGCCGGGGAACGTTCGCGAGCTTCAGAATTTCGTCCGGCGTATCGTCATGTTTTCCCCGGACAGCGTCATACGCCCCGACGACCTTTCCATAATGGACCGGCCGGCAGCCGCCTGCATGCCCGAGCCCGCCCCTGACTCAGACAAACCGTGGAAGCCCGAAGAGTCGGAGGACGGCATGGAAATAAAGCCCTACAAAGAAGTGAAGGAGCGCGTGGTGAAGCGCTTCACCCTCCAGTATGTCTCAGACCTTCTCGAAAAGACCAATGGAAACGTCACCCGCGCGGCAGAGCTCAGCGGCTTGAGGCGGACCGCCCTCCAGAAGATCATGAGACGCATCGAAAAAGGGGACAGGCTACTTTTCCTGGAGAGCCGTTCTCGGCATAAATCGGTGCCTCGTCCCGTCCCGCGTCCCGAAAAGTAGCCTGTCCCCTTTTCTTCTTTTGACTTGCATAAGCTTCCACGACCTGGAATAATCTTTTCGACTCCCATCGGACTCCTAGTTAGCCGCTATCGAGCGAAAAGGAATTGTCATGCCCCATCCCAGGATCTTGAGCTCATGGCCTGTTCGCAAAAAATTACTGCTATTGACCTTGATTGTTTTCCTCCCCGCAGCAGGAATTATTATCGCTTCAGGTGTTGACCAGCGCGCACATGAAATTTCGAAGGCAAAAGACAATGCCCGACTGCTTGTCCAGAGCCTGATAGCCCAGCAGGAACAAATTGCCGTTGGGATCGAGCAGACGCTCAGTACCCTGGCCCAGTTGCCTCAGGTGCAAAGGCTGGATGCAGTTGCGTGCGGCGAGATTTTTCGTGACTTACTCAACCGGCATCCCTTTTATTCCACCATAGGGGCAACAACACCCGATGGAAAGCTGTTTGCCTCCGATGTAGCCTTCGAGCCGGCCAGTATCGACCTCTCAGACCGTAAATACATCAAGGATACCATAGCTTCCCTCGAATTCTCGGCGGGGGAATACCAGGTGGGAAGGGTTACCAAAGTCCCATCGATCAATTACAGCTACCCCGTTCTTGATGACGATGGAAACCTAACTGCCATCGTTATCGCCGGATTCAGGCTGGACGGATACGCCGGTTTCATAAAGAAGGCAAATTTGCCCGAAGGCTCCGCAGTGCTGATTACGGATCATAATGGGGTGCGCTTGTATCGCGTGCCTGAAAACGACGCAGCCGCACTGGGCAAGCCACCTAGCGGTGGGTTCAAGCAAATAGCCGATCTCGATGAAGGATTTTATGAGAGGACGGCCGACGATGGCGTATTTCGGATCTATGCCTTCAAACGATTGCGTCTCCGGGAAGGTTCGCCTCCCTACCTCAATATGATTGTTGGAGTCTCAAAAGAAAAGATCCTCCATGAAGCGAACCTCAAGATGCTGAGCAATTTATCGATCCTGGTCCTCGTAGCGTTTATTGCCATGTCTCTTGCCTGGCTTCTGGGGGATGTCGCTCTCACGGAGCCGATCAATCAGCTCGTTACCACCACCCGGCGGCTGGGGAGGGGCGAGATCGGTACACGAACAGGTCTTTTGCACAGCCATGACGAACTGGGCAGATTGGCCAAATCCTTCGATGACATGGCCACCCTGCTGGAGGCAAAGGACATGGAGCGCAGGCGGGCGCAGGAGGCACTCGTCGAAAGCGAAGCGCGATACCGTGCCGTAGTTGAGGATCAAACCGAGCTGATCACCCGTTTCTCGCCGGAAGGAGTGGTCACTTTTGTGAACAAGGCAAACTGCCGCTATTTTGGCGTGAGGGAGGAAGAATTCCTCGGCCATACCTTCTGGCACCTGGTTCCCGAAGAAGACCATGACAGGATAAAGGAGCAGATCGATTCCCTCGACACCGAGAAGCCCACGGGAATGATCGAGCATCGCTGTAGGGCGGCCGATGGAGAAATCCGATGGCTACAGTGGGTGAATCGGGCCATCTTTGACGATCAGGGTCAAATCGTCGAATATCAGGGAGTCGGAAGGGACATAACCAACCTGAAATTGGCTCAGGAAACACTAACGAAAGCCACACAGCGGCTCCAACTTGCCGTGACCTCCGGACAGCTCGGCATTTGGGAGTGGGACATTCGTCTGGGTGAGCTCACGTGGGACGATGGGATGCTGAAGCTCTACGGCATTACAAAAGAATCATTCCCCATACGCTATGAATCCTGGGAACGCGCCCTGCATCCCGAGGATCGCGCAAAGACAAAAGCGGATCTTCAGGCAGCACTTCGAGGAGAGGCGGAATATGACACTGAATTTCGCGTCGTGCATCCCGATGGAACAATCAAGGTATTGAAGACCAATGGTGTCGTGATCAGGGAGGCAAACGGTAAGCCCACGCGTATGATTGGGTTGAACCGCGACGTCACCGAGCGTAAGCTGGCAGAAGAGGCTTTGAGGGAATCGGAAAGAGAAAAGGCTGCAATACTGAGTGGCCTGACAGATGTCATCGTTATGTTTGTCGATCCGAATATCAGGCTTATTTGGGCCAATGCCGCCTTCGAAAAGGCATCCTGCTTATCGGTAGAGGAAATGAAGGGAAAGCGCTGCTTCGAAGCCGTGCGAGGTTTACAGGAGCCCTGCCCGGGATGCACGGTGCTCGAGGCCGCGGCTAGCGGCGAGTTTCAGGAAGGTGAGGTAAGGTTCCCGGACGGAATGACCTGGATAGTCGGCAACAACCCCATCAGAGGTGATAATGGTAAGGTTACCGGCGTGGTTCACGTTGCCGTCAATATAACACGGCGCAAACGAGCCGAAGAGGCGCTGAGGCAATCAGAGGAGAAGTATCGCATGCTTTTCGAGCATTCTCCCCTGGGAATATTTCACTTTGACAAAAAGGGTATCGTCACGGCCTGCAACGAGAATCTTGTCGGCATTCTTTGTTCCTCCAAAGAGAAGCTGATCGGTCTCAACCTCTCCACCTATTTGCGGGATGAAGCGGCAATAGCGGCTTTTTCGAAGTGCCTGTCGGGAAAGAGAGGCCACTACGAAGGCTACTACCGTTCCGCTACAGGAACCGTCGTTAAGCCTTTGAAAGGTGACTATGCCCCCATTTTCTCCGAAGATGGCTCCATTTCGGGTGGAATGGCCATAGTGGAGGACATCTCCGAGCGCATGCAGGCACAGGAAGCGCTTCAAGAATCCGAAGAGCAGCTTCGGTTCCTCTCTTCCAGGCTCCTTTCGGCACAGGAGGAAGAGAGAAAGAAGATCGCATCCGAGATTCACGACAGCCTTGGCTCATCCCTTTCCGCCGTGAAGATGGGATTGGAAAACGCTCGCAGGAAAATGGAAGAGGGGGAGCCGGTAGCCGCCTTTTTGGATACCCCCATCCTGTGCACTCAGTTTGCGATCGATGAGGCCAGAAGACTCATGACGGACCTTCGCCCGTCGATTCTAGACGACCTTGGGCTCCTTGCAGCCACCGGCTGGCTATTGAGGCAACAGAGGACGATCCGTCCATCCATTTATATCGAAGCGGATCTCGACATCGAAGAATCCGATATACCGGAGCCTCTCAAGATTGTCATCTTCAGGATCATGCAGGAGGCTTTTCAAAACATCTCCAAATATAGCAGGGCGGAGCTGGTGAGCTTCTCCCTTGCAAAAAGGAACGGTGCCATAGAGCTGGCCATAGAAGACAACGGCATGGGCTTTGACGTCCACGCGACTCTTCATGCACGAAGAGAAAGAAGGGGCCTTGGGCTTACCAGCATGAAAGAGCGAGCGGAGCTCTCGGGTGGATCTTTCTCCATTGAATCCATTCCTGAAGAAGGCTGTACCTGTCCAAATGATCTTCGACATTACTTTTTGCCCTGAAAGGGCTTCATAAATCAGCTCAGGGTAGTCACCCCGGCTACCTACTCTGAACGGGCACTGGCTGAGCTTTCTTCACCGCAGAGAC